>WNGE01003403.1_pt1 | contig 22952 bp, 22 predicted proteins | sample 5400651 | NCBI WGS metagenome assembly WNGE01 (sample SAMN13153370, study PRJNA577476) | soil metagenome | isolation source: 60 cm soil or saprolite under grassland replicate 2 | place: USA:California | collected 2016-06-15
ACGCCGAAACGCCGTTACCGAGTCAGGAACCGCGCGAACGATTCGCCGCGCAGCGTAGAACACTAAAGGAAATGTGATTGGGAAAATGATGATCCACCAAGGTGGATGATTTCTGAGGTCGTGCTGCGGCAGCAAGTTATGGTCAAAATTGTAATAGCGAAAATCGCGCCACAGACCGGCGACTGCGAACGCGCCAGCAATCGCACCGGGAATCAGCGCGGCTGCACCAATAAAAGCTGCCGTACAGCGCGCGAGATGTGGCCATGATTGACCAAGTTGTTTTCTCCCCACCAGGAAGAGCGCAATCACCGCACTGACCAGAAGCGTTAGCAACAACAGAATCGTCTTCATCGAAACGCCGAAGCAGAACCCCAGCAAGAGGCCAGCGATCAACGCTCGAGGTACGGTAAGCGCGCCGCTAAGCAGCGTAGCGACGCATAAAAGCCAGAGTGGCGCCCAGAGGTTGTCAGTCCGAAATTCGAATGAGATGAAATGATACTTCGGATAAAGGCCAGTCAAAATGATCGCCCAAAGCCCGGCGCGCCGGGAAAAAACTAATTCCCCAATTCGATAAGTGCACCACGCTGCGACAAAATACAGCGGCAACAGGATGAAGCGCATCCAGTAAAGAATGGTTGCCCGGTCGCCAATCAGTCCAAAAATTGGCGCGAACATGATCTGGAAGAGCGGCATGTGATTATCGAAAACGTCGCGGTACTGAATGAAGCCGCGTGCCCAGGCCCAGATCACGTGCATATGCTGAGACTCGTCGGTATCGAATCGGGACTGCACCATGTTCACGAGCCTGATTACAATCATGAGCGTGAAAAGACTCACAGTCGCCACGAACTCCGCCGGACCTGACATGCCAAAGTACTCAGCGGCGCGCTGCGTAAGCGATCTGCCTCGTAAAGATGCAGGTCGGCCTATCGATATTGCAGATTCCAGTGCCATCTCCAGTTGAATCCTAGCGGGGCGAATTTTGCGCAGCAATTTTCTGAGCGCACTTCCGCACGGACTCGGCGTCGCTCACCGATATCACGTCTGCGTCTTTGCGCGTGCGCCGCAATAAACCAGCCAGCACACCGCCCGGGCCCAGTTCGACGAAAAAATCGCAGCCAAGTGCTGCTAGCCGCTCCACGCAATCCATCCATCGCACCGTGCCTGTGACCTGATCCTGCAAGGTGCGGCGAATTTCGATCGGCGTTCCCACTTCTTCGCCAGTCACATTGCTAATCACAGGAAAACGCGGCGGTTGCACCGTAACGTGCTGAAGCGCCGCCCCCAACCTTTGATAAGCGCTTTCCATCAAACGTGAATGATATGCGCCGGCAACATTGAGCAGCGTCGCGCGACGAATTCCATATTCCCTGGCCACGCCGACTGCTGCTTCCACTTTTGCTAGCTCACCCGAGATGACGATCTGGCCGGGCGCGTTGATGTTCGCAATATCGACCTCTTCATCCGCTGCAAGCTGGCGCACCACGTTTTCATCTGCGCCGATCATTGCCGCCATTGCGCCATTTGTCGCCGCGCAAGCTTCATCCATCAATTCGCCGCGTCGCTGCACAAGCTTCAGGCCACTCGCAAAATCAAAAGTGCCGGCCGCCGCATGAGCGGTCATCTCCCCTAACGACAATCCGGCCGCGCCGCCAATCGGAAAATCGCCTGCCAGTTCGCGCAGGACCGACAAGCACGCGAGCCCGTGAACGAAAAGTGCAGGCTGGCAGTTTGAAGTCTTCGTTAATTCTTCGATTGGGCCGTTCCACGCAATTTGGCTCAAGTTTCGGCCGAGAATCTCATCGGCCTGACCAAACAAATCCGCCGCGGTAGGAAACTGCTCGGCGAGATCACGTCCCATCCCGACGCTTTGCGCGCCCTGTCCTGCGAAAAGCAGTGCGATTTTTTTCATTCAATCTTGATCATCGTTGCCCGGCTTGGACGATTCAATCGAGAAGTCGGTTTAGGCGCGCCCGGCGGTCGGACCCTACCAATTTGAGCTTGCATGGGTTGGTTCACTCGCCAGCGTAAATGTTACGTTTTGACACTCCAACGCTTTTAACTTTGTAACTGCTTTCATGCCATTTACGACGCGCGAAATTGAATCGCCCGACTCGGTTACGCGAGTGGCCGCAGCCGACGCGGCACTGCGTGAGCCTGCTGACGCCGACATCGGCGAGAAGATGGTGCTGAACATGGGACCATCGCATCCGGCCACGCACGGCGTGTTGCGGCTGGTGCTTGAGCTCGATGGCGAGATCATCACGAAGGCCACTCCGGACATTGGCTTTCTCCATCGCGGCGACGAGAAAATCGCCGAAAACATGCAATACAATCAGTTTGTTCCGTACACTGATCGCCTCGATTATCTCGCGCCGCTTTCGAACAACGTGGCTTACGCGCTGGCGGTGGAAAAATTGATGGGCTGGGAAATCCCGCCGCGTGGAAAAGCGATTCGCACCATTTGCTGTGAAACGTCGCGTATTTCGTCGCACCTGATGGGTCTTGGCGCGATGGCGCTCGATCTCGGCGCGATGACGGTCTTCCTCTACACGTTTACCGAGCGCGAAAAACTTTATGATCTTTTCGAGCTGCTCACCGGCGCGCGTTTCACCACCTCCTACACACGCGTGGGCGGGCAAATCCGCGATCTCCCTGAGAATTTCATTCCCCAACTTGAAAAATTCCTCGATGACTTCGGTCCGAGTCTCGATGAATGCGATAAGCTGCTTACACGCAACCGCATTTTTGTCGATCGAACCAAAGACATAGGTGTCATCTCAAAAGAGCAGGCCATCGCCTACGCGATTTCGGGACCGAACTTGCGCGGCAGCGGGATCGAACACGATTTGCGGCGTAAACATCCTTATCTCGACTACCACCAGTACGATTTCGATGTAGTGATCGGCAGCGCGGGCGATTGTTACGATCGCTATCTGGTGCGGATCGAGGAGATGCGCCAAAGCGTCCGGATCTTGCGTCAGGCGATCGATAAGCTTCCCGACGGACCGATCAATGTCGCGGATTGGAAAAACATGACTCCCCCCAAGTCACGGGTAATGACGAAGATGGAGGAGTTAATTCATCATTTCATTGTGGTGACGGAGGGGCTCGACGCGCCGCCGGGCGAGATTTATTTCGCGGCCGAAAATCCGAAGGGCGAGCTTGGCTTTTACATCAACAGCAGAGGCGGCGGCGTGCCGTATCGTTTGAAAATTCGCGCTCCATCGTTCGTGAACCTCAGTATCCTGCCAGAGCTTCTGCCTGGGTGCATGGTGAGCGACGTGCCCGCTGTGTTAGGGAGTCTGGACTTCGTCATGGGGGAATGCGACAGATAATGGGATAATGACGAATGACGAATTCCCAATGACGAAGGAAATCCAAATAACGAAAGGGGAAAACACGAAACAGCCGCCCTGCGGGATTTCGTCATTCGTGCTTTGTCATTCATTCGTCATTCGTCATTGTTTATTCGTCATTTTTTCGGCCGCGCGTCTCGTGCTCGTGCTCTTGCTCGTACTCGCAGTTTCCTGTTCCGGCAAAAGAATCACAAAGGCGAACGTCGATCAGGTGACAGAGGGAATGTCGAAGAAACAGGTCGAATCGATCCTGGGCCCGCCCACCTCTCTTAGCACTGAGGATTTCGTGATCATGAAAAAAACGACCTACGTTTACCGCCAGGGCAAAGATACGATCACGATCGTCTTTAAGGACGACAAGGTGCAGTCAAAAGACAGCCCGTTGTCCGATTGAGCGAGCCGACGTGACGCAGACAATCCTGTCTGCCCAAAACTCGCAGGCACGATTGCCTGCGTCACGTCGCGGACCAGTGCAGCAAGCGTGATTTGCCGCGAACAACTCCGCTAGGTTACTTTCTCACATGGCAAACTCGACGAGCCCAGCCATTCCCGCCGAGCTGGAGCGGAAAATGGATGAAGCGATTGCGCGCTATCCGAGCGATCACCGGCGAAGCGCAGCCATGCCGCTGTTGCATTTGTGGCAGGAACACTTCGGCTTCATCAGCGACGAAGCCGTGCTATGGATCGCGAAGAAGCTGGGCTTGCAACCGATCAATATTCTGGAGCTGGTAACATTCTATCCAATGTTTCGCCAGAAGCCGGCTGGCAAAACCCATATCCGCGTCTGCCGCACACTGAGTTGCGCCATGGCTGGCGGCTTCGAGCTCATGGAAAATTTGTGCGCCGCCCTTGAAATCCAGCACCCGCCGGATGGTGACGGAATTCATGACCCCATCGCCGTTAGTGCGGATGGAAACTACAGCGTCGAGTTTGTTGAATGCCTGGCAAGCTGCGGCACCGCGCCCGTGTGCATGATTGGTGAACAGCTGCATGAGCAACTCGATCCAAATTCGATTGCCGATCTCCTCCGAAATCAAACGTCAAACATCAAACATCAAACATCCCCTCATCCTCTCGAACACCGTTTGGTTTACAAAAACATCGGACGCACGGATTGGACAACCGACATCGATTGTTACCTGCGCGATGGCGGTTACGAGCAGTTGAAGCAAGCGCTGACCATGTCGCGCAGTGACATCGTCAACAAAGTCAAAAACTCCGGTCTTCGCGGCCGCGGCGGAGCGGGATTTTCCTGCGGTCTGAAATGGAGCTTCATCAAACCGGACGAAAAGCGGCCGGTCTATTTGATTTGCAACGCCGATGAATCAGAACCGGGCACGTTCAAGGATCGCTACATCATTCACGAAGACCCGCATCAGCTGTTGGAAGGAATCTTGATTTCATGTTACGCGCTCAACGCGCGCACGGCTTACATCTACATACGAGGCGAATTCCCAGAGGGCGCGAAAATCCTCGAGCATGCCATCGAAGAAGCGCGGCAACACAATTTTCTCGGCAAAAACATTCTTGGATCCGGATTCGACGTCGAGGTTTACATTCATCGCGGCGCGGGCGCTTACATTTGCGGGGAAGAAACAGGGTTGATTGAATCACTCGAAGGCAAGCGCGGTTATCCGCGAATCAAGCCGCCGTATTTCCCGGCAGTGCTCGGTCTCTACATGTGCCCGACAATCGTCAACAACGTCGAAACACTCTGTGCGGTAAAACACATTATCGCCATGGGCGGCACGGAATATGCGCGCCTCGGCCGGCCTAACAACACTGGCACGCGCATTGTGTGTGTAAGCGGGGACGTTCAGCGACCAGGTTACTTCGAAATTGAAGTTGGGGCGGTGACGATGGGCCAGCTGATCTATGAGATGGCTGGTGGCTTAAGACCGGGTCGAGAATTAAAGGCAGTCATTCCGGGCGGAAGTTCTGCCAAGGTTTTGCGAGCCGACGAACGATTTAAACTCAAGCAGAGGCAACCCGATGGATCGACGATCGAAAGAGAGCTGTCGATCGATGAGATCCCGATGGATTTCGATTCACTGACTGCGGCGGGCTCGATGGCCGGTTCAGGCGGGGTCATCGTATTGGACAATTCGCGCGACATGGTGTGGGTTCTCAACAACATCAACGAGTTCTACGCGCACGAGAGCTGCGGCCAATGTACGCCCTGCCGGGAAGGCTCGCTCTGGATGAAGAAAATCACCGACCGCATGCTGCGCGGCGGCGGCGTTGTGGAAGATCCGCACACGCTCAAGACCATCGGCGACAACATCGCCGGGCGGACCATTTGCGCTTTCGGCGAAGCATGCGCGTGGCCGACCCAAAGTTTTGTCGAAAAGTTTCCTGAAGAATTCGCGACCCGCGCACAGAAACCGATCCCGCCGCCGCTGCCGCCCGAATACACACCGGAAGAATTAATTGAAGAGGAGTCGATCCCCACTGTGCCCATGGCGCACGATCCGGGATGGGAAAAAGCCGGAGCGAAAGGAACTATCTAGCTGAATCTGGAAACCAGGAAGCCAGGAATGGACATACAGAACAAGGCAATGACGGATCGAATCATCGGTGCCGCTATTCGAGTTCACAAGGAACTTGGCCCAGGGTTTCTTGAGGCGATGTACGAAGAGGCGTTGGCTATCGAATTGGCTGCGGCTGGTATTAACTTTGAGCGACAAAAACTACTTCCGGTGTTCTATCGTGAGCACCTGATTGGCGAACACCGACTCGATTTCCTCGTCGCACAGAAGGTGACCCTGGAGCTTAAGGCGATTAGCGCCATTGAAGACATTCATTTTGCGATTGTTCGCTCGTATCTTAAAGCAGCGAACCTCGATGACGCCCTGTTGCTGAACTTCGCAACCCCGCGGCTGACTGTTAAACGCGTCGGCCGCGAATACCACCCAACGAGCAAAGACGAAGATGTTGTCCTGTAACATTCCTGGTTTCCTGGATTCCAGATTCAACCATGCCTAACGAATCATCAGTTCCGCTGTTCAATGTCCAGATCGACGGTGTGTGGCATCAGTTTCCGAAAGGCACACGCGTGATCGAGGCATGCCAGGAAGCCGGCAGTTATGTGCCGCGCTACTGCTATCACAAAAAGCTCAGTTCGCCCGGCAACTGCCGGATGTGCTTGATCGAAATGGGCTTCCCGAGGCTCGGCCCGGATCGCAAACCGGAGCTCGGTGCCGACGGCAAACCGATCATAAACTGGATACCGCGTCCGCAAATTTCCTGCGCCCAAGACGTATCCGAAGGCATGGCGGCTCGCACCAATTCGCCGCTGGTAAAGGAATGTCAGCGCGGTGTAATGGAATTTCTCCTCATCAATCATCCGCTCGATTGCCCAATTTGCGATCAGGCCGGCGAATGTCGTTTGCAGGAATTCAGCGTCGATTTCGGCAACTCGAAGTCGCGTTTTCTTGAAAACAAAGTCAAAAAGCCCAAAAATGTTGTGCTCGGCCCACGGGTCACGCTGGATGATGAGCGTTGCATTCTCTGCTCGCGGTGCATCCGTTTCTGCCAGGAAATCGCACACGACGACGTCCTTGGGTTCGTCGATCGCGGCAGTTACACGGTGCTGACCGCGCATCCTGGCAAACGGCTCGAGAACAATTATTCTCTCAACACCGTTGATATCTGCCCAGTGGGCGCGCTCACCTCGACTGATTTTCGTTTCAAGATGCGCGTCTGGTTCCTGAAAGAAACAAAAAGCATCTGCACCAGTTGCGCAACGGGCTGCAACACCATCATCGGCACGCGCGAAGACGTCATTTACCGGCAGACACCGCGGGAAAACGATCACGTCAACTCCTGTTGGATGTGCGATTACGGACGGTTGAACTTCAAATATCTCGAAGCCGAAAACCGTTTGCTCGAGCCGCAGATTCGATCCGGGGGAAATCTGATCCCCGTGGTTTGGCCGACGGCGATCGCAGACGCGGCGCTTCAGTTAAAGCAATTTGCCGGTTCTGAAATTGCCATCATTGCTTCCGGCCGCATGACTAATGAGGAGCTTTGGCTTACGTCGCAGTTGGCGAAATCCTTAGGCGTGCAGTGGATCGACATCGTCCCGCGGCGCGCGACCGGTGATGACATTTTGCTCAGCGAAGACCGCAACCCGAACACAAACGGCGCGCGCTTAATTCTTAGATCGACGTCTGAGCCCGGTGCGAGACTCACGGCGATTGCTGAAGCTGTAAAATCAGGACAAGTCAAAGCGCTGATGATTTTGAAAGAAAACACGATGCATCTTGGCATATCGGTCGAACAACTCGCGCGCCTCCCTGCACTGATCGCGATGAATGTTTTGTCGAACGAGGCGACTGAAAAAGCGACTGTGGTTCTGCCCGCGTGCGGTTTTGCCGAGAAGCGCGGCTCGATGATCAACGGTAAAGGCCGATTGCAACGATTGAATCGCGCCGTGCGCCCGCCCGGGAATGCGCGCGATGATTGGGAAATCTTACGTGATTTGCTCCAAGCAGTTGGCGGAGGCGACTCAATTTCCTCTATCGAGGATATCTTTCACCGGATCAGCGAAACAGTGCCGCAATTCGCCGGTTTGACCTTGAGCAAAATCGGCGATCCCGGCGTGCACATTTTGCAAATGGAAGAATTGCCGCCGATGCATCCCAGCGACGAAGAAGCCATCGAGCAAGCGATCGCGGTCCAGACCGCACGCCGCGCCATTCGGCCAACGTGACATGGATGGGTTTTTCATCATCACCTCGCTGCTGAAAATTGTCGGGATCCTCTTCGTGGTGATTCTGCCGATGGTTTCCTATGCGGTTTACGCCGAGCGACGCGTGAGCGCGTTTATCCAGGATCGGCTGGGACCGAATCGCGTCGGGCCTGCCGGTCTCTTCCAGCCCGTCGCGGACATGTTCAAACTGCTGCTGAAAGAAGATTTCACGCCGCGATCGGCAAACACATTTTATTACTGGCTCGCGCCATGTCTGGCCGTAATGCCCGCCATCATCACGATTGCTGTGGTCCCGTTTGGCAGCACCCTGTTTGGTGTTCCCATGGTGATCGCCGATGTGAACGTGGGAATCCTCTTCGTATTCGCCATCGCCTCGCTGGGCGTTTACGGAATCGTCATCGGCGGTTGGGCATCGAATTCCAAATATCCATTCCTCGGCGGCATCCGTTCTAGTTCGCAAATGCTTTCCTATGAACTTTCGCTCGGCCTGGCGGTAATCCCCGTTTTTCTTTTGGTTGGAAATTTACGCCTGACCAGCGTGGTGCGTTACCAGATTGAGCACGGCTGGTTCATCGCGCCGTTTGTCGGCGACTGGACGAATCCGTGGAAGTGGCTGCTTGCGATTCCGATGATCATTTCCTTCCTCGTCTTCATGATTGCTATTTTTGCAGAGACAAACCGCCTGCCGTTCGACCTGCCGGAAGCAGAGCAGGAACTCGCCGGCGGTTACAACATCGAATATAGTTCGATGAAGTTCGCCTTATATTTTCTCGGCGAATACGCCGCGATGATCACCGGTTCGGCCGTCATCGTCACATTGTTTTTAGGAGGCTGGCATTTCCCAGGAATCCCCGACGGCTCGCATGGATGGATCTTCGGCCTGATCAACATCGCAGTGTTCTTCGCGAAAGTCGCCGCCGTGATTTTCATTTTTATGTGGGTGCGCTGGACGTTGCCCCGTTTTCGCTATGATCAACTCATGCGGCTCGGCTGGCTCTTCTTTTTCGAAATTGCGCTTGTGAATATTTTTCTTGTCGCAGCAATTCTTCCTTACACTCAAAGGTTATGAATCTGGAAACCAGGAAGCCAGGAACAATCGAAAAATCTTTGATCGTGGATTTTTAGCTTCGAGATTAGCAAGTCATGGCCATCACTGTTCCACGACCAAAACTAAACTGGCGCGAGCGATTGTATCTGCCCGCGATCGTCGCGGGCCTGGCTATCACGTTTAAGCATTTCAAGAACATGCTGCTCGGACGCACCAAGGTCACCATGCAATATCCTGAGCAAAAATGGGATAGCAGCCTGCCGGACCACTACCGCGGCGCGCCTGCGCTCGTGCAAGACGAGGATGGCCGGGTGCGCTGCGTGGCCTGTCAGCTCTGCGAATTCATTTGTCCGCCGCGTGCGATCAAAATTATTCCTGGCGAAATTCCCTCAGCAGATCGCTTCGCCAAAGTCGAGAAATTTCCAGAAGCGTTCGATATCGACATGATCCGCTGCATTTTCTGCGGGATGTGTGAGGAGGTTTGCCCCGAGCAGGCGATCTTTCTCCGTAAAGACTATGCGATTACGGGCTTCACGCGCGCGGAAATGGTGCATCACAAGGAGAAACTCCTCGAAATCGGCGGCGTAATGCACGGTGTCGTGTTGAAATGGAACGAGAAAAAGTGACCGGCATTGCCAATTGCCAATTCCGCAATCCGCAATCCGCAATCCGCAATTGATTATGTCGCCATTCTTATTTTGGGTCTTTGCACTGATGACGTTGATCTTTGGGGCAGCGGTTGTGGTCAATCGCAACCCGGTCGCGAGCGCGCTCAGCCTCGTTGTTTCGTTCCTTGGGTTGGCTGCTCTTTTCATGTCGCTTGACGCCTTCTTTGTCGGAATCATTCAGGTGCTGGTTTACGCCGGCGCCGTAATGGTGCTTTTCCTTTTCATCATCATGCTTCTTAACCTGCAGGCTGAAGAACGGCGTCGAATCAATTGGCTCGCAGCCGCGGGCGGCATTGGAGTGGCGGTCGTCTTGCTCGTTCAAATTTGCTTTGTGATTGGACACTTCCAAGCCGCCCAGCAGACTTTTCCGCCGCTCGCGGGATCGACAACCGACGATGTGTGGAATATCGGCGCTCTGCTTTTCCGCAACTACAATCTGCCGTTTCAAATCGTCGGGGTTCTCGTGCTGGTGGCGACTGTCGGCGTGGTGCTTTTGAGCAAACGCGAGCCTCGATAGAATGATCACGCTTGGCGATTATCTCCTCGTAAGCGGCATTCTTTTTTCAATTGGGTTTGCCGGAGTGATGTTGCGACGCAATCTCATCATCATCCTCATGTCACTGGAGTTGATGTTGAATGCGGCAAACCTGTCCCTCGTTGCTTTCTCGCGATTCCGTCTCGATCCAAACGGCTTGCCCAATTACAACGCGCAGGTGTTTGTCTTTTTCATTATCACGGTGGCGGCTGCCGAAGTTGCTGTGGGTCTTGCCATTCTCGTCGCTCTATTTCGCGCAAGGCAAACCACGGACGTCAAAGACATCAGCAGCTTGAAATTCTAAGCGGGCGAATCATCCCATGAACCCAATCTTGCCGTGGCTAATTCTGCTCGCGCCGTTAGTGAGCGCGGCTGTGATCACGCTGTTTACCCTTCGATTAAAAACGTTGAGCAGTTCGATCTCAATCGTCGCGGTGCTCGTAAGTTTTGCTTGCAGTTGTTTGATCTTTGCGCAGCACACCACCGCCGCGGCTGAGTTCACATGGATCGGTATTAGCGGCGTCTTCCAAGTCCCGTTTGGCCTGACTCTGGATCCGTTGAGTAGGACAATGGCCGTTCTGGTGTCGGGTGTAGGGGCGGTCATTCACATCTATTCGCTTGGTTACATGCGAGATGACGAAGGCAAGTCCCGTTATTTCGCGGCGCTCTCACTCTTCATGTTCGCGATGCTCGGAATCGTCTTGGCGAACAATTTCGTCATGCTTTTCATGTTTTGGGAATTGGTCGGCTTCACCTCTTATGTTCTGATCGGCCACTGGTTCTATCGCGACTCCGCTGCGGATGCGGCCAAGAAAGCATTCATCACCACGCGCATTGGTGATTTCGGGTTCATGATTGGAATCCTGATGGTTTGGATAGCGACCGGCTCTGTCGTTTTCGCTGAGATCGCGCCACGGATGTCGACACTGGCGAGTCACTCGACGTTTGTCACAGTTGTCGCGCTTTTGGTTTTCTGCGGTGCAGTTGGAAAGTCGGCCCAGTTTCCGCTGCACGTCTGGTTGCCGGACGCGATGGAAGGTCCGACGCCAATCTCTGCTTTGATTCACGCGGCGACGATGGTCGCAGCAGGCGTTTACATGCTCGTGCGCGTTGCGTTCGTCATTCAATCTTCGCAAACCGCACTTTTGGTTGTTGCGTGGATCGGCACGATTACCGCGGTGATGGCTGCGCTAATCGCGACCCAACAGAACGACATCAAGCGGATCCTCGCCTACTCCACGCTCTCGCAACTCGGTTACATGGTCATGGCTGTGGGCCTTGCCTCGAATGATGCAGCCATGTTTCATCTGTTTACTCACGCGTTTTTCAAAGCGCTTCTTTTCCTCGCCGCCGGCTCAGTCATCGTCATGCTTCATCACGAGCAAGACATCTGGAAAATGGGAGGGCTTTCGCGAAGGCTGCCGATCACATTTGTGACTTTCGCCGTTGGGGCGCTCGCGTTGATCGGCTGCCCGCCGTTCAGTGGATTTTTTAGCAAGGACGCAATTCTTGCGCTCGCCTACGAACGCGACACGCCGATTTTCGCCGTGGCGTTGTTCACGGCGTTTCTGACAGCGTTCTACGTCATACGGATGCTCGTCATTGTTTTCTTCGGAACCCCACACAGCGACATCGCGCGCGAAAGCCGCGAATCACCACCGGTAATGACGGTGCCGCTGATCGTGCTCGCGCTCCTGGCGGCACTCGGCGGATTTGCATTTTTCGCGCGAAACTTCCTCACACTCCCAGTTGAAAAGGAAGTCGCAATCCTTGTTCCCACGCTTGCAATCGTCGCGTTGATTGCGGGAAGTGGACTAGCGATTGCTCTTTACTGCAACCGGGCCGTTGAACCGGTAGATATCAAGCTGTTACGTCACAAGTTTTATTTCGACGAGTTCTACAACAGGCTGATTTACTGGACGCAGGAACTCCTCGCACGCGTGTCAGGATTCTTTGATCGATGGATCATCGATGCCGGCGCGGTGGGCGGAAGCAGTCGCGGAACCTGGGGCGTCGGCGCTCTTTTGCGGCTGGTTCAAGTAGGAAATCTCCAAGCTTATGTGTTCCTGTTTGGCTTGGGTATCGTCGCGCTCATCTACTTCGCTATTTTCCGCTAATGGTTCTTTTTATCATTTTCTGCCCCATCATCGCGGCCATCTTGATCATGGTTGGCGCGCCTGGGCGCAAGACGGCGTTAGCCGCGTCGGTTTTGACGTTTGCCGCGGCGCTGTTTCTCCTTGCGTCTTTTGGCTACGGCCAACCCGATTTTCAACACGTCACGTCGTTTACCATATCCCCCGAGTGGCGACTAAGCTTCACGACGGGCATCGACGGCTTGAGTCTGATCATGGTGCTACTTGCCGCCATCGTCACACCCGCCGCGGTGTGGTTCGCCGGCCCGATCGACAAACATGAAAATGCGTTCTACGCCTGTCTTTTGTTCATTTCCGGCGGCGCAATCGGCGCATTTGCATCACTCGATTTATTTTTCTTTTACGCATTTCACGAGCTGGCGCTCATTCCCACATTTTTGTTGATCGGAATGTGGGGGACGGGGAATCGGGTGGCAGCAGCATGGAAAATCACAATCTATCTGGCGATCGGAAGTTTTGTTCTGCTGCTGGGTTTGATCTTGCTTTACCAAAGCGTTCCGGCCCCATTGCGCAGCTTTGACATTCGTGCATTAACGGTTGCAGCTTCACTGGGCCAAATTGCAGCAGATGCACAACATCACATCTATCTCTTGTTGCTTATTGGTTTTGGAATTCTCGTTTCGCTCTTCCCGTTTCACACATGGGCGCCGGAAGCTTACGCGTCGGCTCCGGCGCCGGCGGCAATGTTGCATGCGGGGGTGCTAAAAAAATTTGGGCTGTACGGCCTTTTGCGTCTGGCCATTCCCCTCCTGCCGGAGGGCGCGCGACACTGGACGACTCTGCTCGTCGTCCTGTTGCTGGGAAACATCATCTACGTCGGGCTGGTCACAATTGCTCAAAAGCGCCTCGATTGGATGCTCGGTTACTCGAGCGTGATGCACATGGGCTACATCTTTCTCGGCATCGCCAGTGCTGGCATTCTTGGTGTGACCGGCGCGGCCGTGTTGATGTTCGCTCATGGTGTTTCAATTGCGCTGCTATTTGCCCTTGCAGGCGAATTACGTCAGCGAACGGGCACGTTGGTCTTCGATGAACTTGGTGGTCTTGCCAGAGTGATGCCCTTCGCCGGACTCGCTTTTGGGCTCGGTGCATTCGCTGCGATCGGTCTTCCCGGCTTCACGAACTTTGCCGGCGAAATCATGATCTTTTTCGGCGCGTTCAAGAACGGCTGGACGATGAATGGCTTTCATATTTTTCAAATCGCCACGGTGCTTGCGCTCTGGGGAGTGGTAATCTCGACGGTTTACATGCTGCGCGCGTATCGCAAAACGTTCATGGGCACGATAAACGACCAGTGGAGACAACTTGTCGATCTTCGACCGGCGTTGCGTGTGCCGGTGGCGCTGTTGGTGGGCGCGCTTCTTTGCTTCGGATTCTTTCCGCAAGCGCTGGTGCAAATCGTCACGCCTGGGTTTCGCGCGTATCTCACGGCGAATAACTATCTCACAGGTACCCAGCGCTGTAGCCACGGCGCTGTGCGCCGTCCGCGAATCCTGACGCAGTATGAAGAAGACGCTCCACAGGGGCGTGGCTACAACCTGCAATGATCACAGCGCCCATGCTTGAGATTGCAGTGCTGGTGCTGGGGATGGTGATCTTATTGGTAGAAGCGTTTGCCACGAAAATCGACAAACGCATTCTGGCCTTCGCTGCAATTGCCGGCCTGGCGGTTGTTCTTCTCGGCACCTTCTTCGTCGCGCCGTCACCCTCGCCCAATCAAGCGACCGGTTTCTGGAGTTTTTATACCGCTGATCGTCTATCGATCTTCTTCAAGCAATTCGCGCTGCTGACCACAATCTTCGTACTGATCATGATGATCGACTACGCCCCGGTGCTGCGCAGCTCTTTTCCGGGGACGCAAGACGGAGTGGGCGAGTTTTTCGCAGTGCCAATCTTCACATGCGCCGGGCTGATGTACCTGGTTTCAGCCATCGATTTCGTCTTCATCTTCATCTCCCTGGAGCTGGTGACGATTTCGTTTTACGTGCTGGTCAGTTTTACCCGGCGCAATCCGATCACCCTCGAGGCGGGCACGAAATATCTGGTGCTCAGCGCGCTCTCCACGGCGTTTCTCGTCTATGGAATCGCGTGGATTTTCGGCGTGACCGGCCAGACCAATCTGCACCGCGTCGCCGAGGCGCTAGCGAATCCGGCTACAGATCGCGGCGCAGCACTGCTCGGCATGGTGTTTGTTCTGGTCGCGCTTGGTTTCAAAATTGCGGCGGTGCCGTTTCAAATCTGGGTGCCGGATGTTTATCAAGGTGCGCCCACGCCGGTGACCGCGTATCTCTCCGTCGGTTCGAAAGCGGCCGGCTTCGTGGTGCTGCTACGGGTTTTACTGCCATTCCTGACACTGCCGCAAACACAACGGCTGATCGTCTTGATCGCGCTACTGACATTGATTTACGGAAATCTCGCAGCGCTCCCGCAGGCGAACCTGAAACGGCTACTCGCTTATTCCAGCATCGCGCATGCGGGCTATCTGCTTATCGGAGTCGTCTGTTTCGATGCCCGCGCGGTCACTTTCTATCTTGTGGCTTACTTGCTGATGACTTTGCTCAGTTTCGCAGTCTTAATAATTGTCGCACAGCAAACCGGCGACGAGATTTCCGACTTTGACGGCCTAGCCCAACGTTCGCCATTTCTCGCATTCGCGATGCTAATCGGGATGGTCTCGCTCGCCGGTGTCCCGTTTACGGCGGGATTTTTGGGCAAGTTTTATATCTTTTACACAGCGGTTTTGCAGCACCAGGTCGTGCTGGTCATCGTAGGGGTGATTACCGTTGGCTGCGGATTTTATTACTATCTAAAGATCGTTCGCGCCATGTACTGGCAATCCACCGCCAACGTTGACAAGATTTCCGTGAACGGGTTGTCACGTTTGGCAATCAGCGCGTTGATCATCGGGACGATTTGGCTGGGTGTTTATCCCCAACCGATCTTTGACGCATTGAAGCGTTGACAAGAAACGACCGTTGGAGCCGTGGTATGACGTCTGGGCCAGACGCCGGCGTTTCTAATCGCTTAATTCGACGTTCCAGTAAGCGAGATCGACAAAGTGTTTCCAGAGGTCGTGCTGGGGAGCAGAAAAAGTAATCTGAACAAACGGCCGCCATTTGGGCCGCTTGGGTTTGCGGATCAGGCTCATGTGCGTTTCACGCGGAAGCCGATTGCCCTTGCGCGTATTGCAGGCGATGCACGAACAAACGACGTTTTCCCATGTCGTGGTCCCACCGCGATCGCGCGGCACGACGTGATCGAGGTTGAGTTCGCTGCGGTCGAAAATGTCGCCGCAGTATTGGCAGGTGTTCTTGTCGCGCTCGAACACGTTGTGGCGGGTAAACTTTACTTCCTTTTTCGGAAGCCGATCGAAGACCAGCAGCACGATCACCCGCGGGACACGAATCTTGAACGAAATAGTCGTGACCACTTCGTGGTCGGGCGCGTTCGCCGATAGATCGCGCCAGCTTTGGAAATCGTGCGTCATGAAATTGTTCGGCTCATCGGACGAGACAATCTGGGCGTGACCCGCATACACCAGCGCAAACGCGCGGCGGGCAGTGCAGATGTTCACCGCCTGCCAGAGACGGTTGAGCACCAAAACCTGACTGTTTAACACCGTATGCAAATCTCTATGGGGAAACCGCGTTTTGCGGACTTCCGCGTAAATTTGCGCGACGGTACCACTGGCGCTTTTCGCTGTCAACGGAGTGGACCAACCACGAATTAACGCAATCGACACAAATAAGTTGTTGTCTTATGCATCCGTGTTGATTGGTGTCCACATGTCCCGCCGTAGCCTGGTGCGAAGGCGGATTGGTGTTTAATGAAAGCGCAATTTCCCACCGAGCAGACCGAGTCCGGAGAATTTCAGCGGCAGGAGGACGCGTTCCGTGAATGGATCTCGAATGACGGATCGACCCGTTACGCCGCCGCCGAAGATCGTTATCATCTTTACGTGTCGCTGGCCTGCCCATGGGCCAGTCGCACGGTTATTTTTCGGAAGTTAAAGGGGCTCGAGGAGGCGATTGGCATGACGATCCTCGATCCAATCCGGGACGAGAAAGGCTGGGCGTTTCGCGATCCATCTGGAAAAATACCACCCGGCGCGCCGTTTGAATCAACGGACCCGATCAACAGCTTCCAATTCTTGAGCGAAGCTTACAAAGCAACCGATCCAGATTTCGATCAGCGCGTGACCGTGCCGGTCCTCTGGGACAAACAAACGAAGCGGATCGTCAACAATTGTGAGGACGACATCTGTCGCATGTTCAACGACGTGTTCAATGATTTTGCCAAGAACAAAGCAGTCGATTTTTTTCCAAAAGACATCGAAGCCGAGCACCCGAAGCTCTCTGGTTTTCTGCATGACAATGTAAACAACGGCGTTTACAGAGCTGGTTTCGCCACGCGCCAGCGGCCATATGAGATCGCCTGCCGCAGACTTTTTGAAGCGCTGGACGAACTTGAAGCGCGTTTATCGAAAAGTCGGTATTTGTTCGGGGATCGTATTGTCGAGGCGGACTGGCGACTTTTTTGCACCCTTATTCGCTTCGACGTCGTCTATCACGGCCATTTCAAGTGCAATCTGCGCCGTATTATCGACTGTCGGAATTTGCAGGGCTATCTGATGGATTTATATCAGCAGCCCGGCGTCGCCGACACCGTCAACTTCGATCATATCAAGCGTCATTACTACATCACGCACACGGAAATTAATCCGACTGGCATCGTTCCCATCGGCCCGCTACTCGATCTCACAAAACCGCATGGACGTGAGAAATTGAAGTGAGTCATTTGCCAGCGCTGTAATTCTTAATAGAGTCGTGCGCTTCAGCGCGACCCGATGATGAATTTCCTGGCCTTAAACATTCTCAACTCAGGCGTACAACTGTCGATGGTGTGTGCCGCAATCGGTCTTGCGTTCGCTTTTTTTTTGATCGCGGCAGTGACTCGGGCGCCATCGGGAAATGAACGGATGCGGGAAATCTCGGCCGCCGTACAGGAAGGCGCCAAGGCGTATTTGAATCGGCAAGTTAAGACGATCAGCGTGATCGCGGTGGTGATTTTCATTTTGCTGTTCGTTTTCAAAGATCACCCCACGGCGATTGGATTTGTGGTCGGCGCCTTCTGTTCACTTGCAGCAGGCTTCATCGGCATGCGCGTGGCCGTGCTGGCAAATGTGCGCACAGCGCAGGCCGCCAGTGTTGCGCGGCTTAATGCGTTGCGCATGGCGTTCAACGGCGGCTCGGTAACCGGTTTGCTGGTCGTTGGGCTAGCACTGCTCTCGGTGTCGATCTTCTACACGATCGCGGCAAATCTGATCGGGAGTGACGCGGCGATACGCAGCCTGGTGGGACTCGCCTTGGGTGGCAGTCTTATCAGCGTGTTCGCACGGTTAGGTGGCGGCATTTACACAAAGGCAGCCGATGTAGGCGCCGATCTCGTGGGCAAGATCGAGAAGGGTCTGGAGGAAGACGATCCGCGCAACCCAGCGGTAATCGCCGACAATGTCGGAGACAACGTAGGCGATTGCGCGGGCATGGCTGCCGATGTTTTCGAAACTTATGCCGTCAGTTTGGTCGGTGCGATTCTAGCCGGGCTGCTAACAATTGGCGGAAATCCAGCGACAATCGTTTATCCGTTCCTGCTTGGCGGAATTTCGGTGGTGGGGGCGATCTTGGGAATTTTGTTTGTAAACGTGGCGCGCGGTAAGCCTACAGCGGTGTTGATGGGTGCCGTGATGACCAACGCGCTGGTCTCCGCAGTTCTATTTTGGCCGGTTACGCGCAATCTCTTTCCGGGCGGGGTGAGCATCGATGGTATCTTGCGATCACCTGCCGAGCTCTATTTTGCTTCCTTGGTTGGTCTCATCATGACTCCGGTCATCGTCGCACTGACGAATTATTACACTTCGTCTCACTTCCGGCCGGTCCAGAAAATTGTACATGCATCCGAGACCGGGCACGCTACGAACATCATCGCAGGATTGGCGGCCGGAGAACACGCGACGGCGCTGCCTGTTCTGTTCATTGGGGCGGCGATCCTGATTACTTATCATTTCGCCGGGCTGTATGGAATTGCGATTGCAGTGATGTCGATGTTGTCCATGGCCGGCGTGATCATCTCGCTCGATTCATTTGGCCCAATCACGGACAATGCCGGTGGCGTGGCAGTGATGGCCAATCTGCCCAAGGAAGTCCGCGTGGTGACAGACGAACTCGACGCGGTCGGCAACACCATGAAAGCTGTCACCAAAGGTTATGCGATCGCTTCGGCGGGGTTGGCCGCGCTGGTTTTGTTCGGATCATACGTGGAAGAATTGCGCGGCCATCATCGGCCTTTTCATAGGTGGACTTCTGCCATTCGTCTTTACCGCCTTTAGTATGGACGCGGTGGGCAAGGCAGCCGGCGCTGTGGTGCGCGAGGTGCGCCGGCAATTGCAAGTCAAACCGGGAATCCTGACCGGACAGGACAGACCCGAGTACGGAACGTGCGTGGACATCGTGACGAAGGCGGCTTTGCGGGAGATGATTGTCCCGGCGTTGTTGCCGTTGGTTGCGGTCATTGTGGTGGCGAGCATCCCCTCGCTGGGCGCGGTTGTGCTCGGCGGCCTATTGGTCGGCACCATCGTGACCGGATTGTTCATCGCCATCGCAATGACATCGGGCGGCGCTGCGTGGGACAACGCGAAGAAATTTATTGAGGAAGGAAATCTCGGCGGCAAAGGCTCTTTTGCGCACGCGGCTGCAGTCACCGGCGACACTGTGGGCGATCCGTACAAAGACACTGCGGGCCCTGCGATCAATCCTATGATCAAAGTCGTCAACATTCTGGCGATCTTGATCATCCCCATTTTCTTTTAGGTAGTGGGATTGACCTCAATCGCCTGGGCGGTGCGGTGAACCGGGGGAACACGCGGTTCCATCTCAGTACCCGGTCCCGGGACTCTGCGTTATGGCGGAAACACCACTTGCGTCGAGGTGCGCGCCGATGGCGAGATCATCGTACTGGATGCTGGATCCGGGATCCGCTCGCTCGGAATCAGTCTGGCAAAAGAGTTCGGCGCGGAACCGATCAAGCTATCGCTCTTGATCACTCATGCGCATTGGGACCACATCCAGGGAGTGCCATTTTTTAGGCCAGCTTACGATCAAAAAAACGAGATTGGCATTTTAGGCTTTGACGGTGCCGGCGCCGACTTCAGCGAGATCCTGGCTGAACCGATGAAAGCGCCATTTTTCCCGGTCGCAATGCGCGAGCTCTCAGGGAGAATCGGCATCAGACGGCTGCGGGAAATGAAATTTTCCCTCGGCAAAGTGCAGGTGCACGCGATATTCGTAAATCATCCCGGGATTTGTGCCGGTTATCGTCTCTTCACCAGCGCTGGATCGGTCTCGTTTCTCCCCGACCACGAGCCGTACGGATTTCTTCACTCGGCCAAGAACAATCACATGACGCCAGAAGAAACCAAAAAGGCTGCGACTGAGGAGCGATCAAAGCTCGTTCAGTTTCTCCACGGCAGCGACCTCTTGATTTTAGATGCGCAGTACACCGACGAAGAATACCAACGTCACATCGGCTGGGGCCACAGCTCGGTCACGACCGCTGTTTCGCTCGCCCTCGACGCGGGTGTCCGCAAGCTCTTCCTTTTCCATCACGATCCCAATCACGACGACACCATGATCGATTCCATGGTGGAAAACGCCCAGCGCCTTGTGCAGGAGAGCGGGAAAGAGCTTACGGTGAAAGCTGCGCACGAGGGCGAAGAAGTCGTTCTCGAGAACTAACACAGATTCCACGCCGCTTGCGAACCCAGCGAATCTTGCTGTACGTTTTGGGCCCCTGTTTGCCTCGTGGTGTAACGGTAGCACTAGAGACTCTGGATCTCTCTGTCTAGGTTCGAATCCTAGCGAGGCAGCCACGTAAAAAGACCTCGCGGTCTCACGTGGCAATCCAGCGTGCACAAACCATGAAAAACCGCGTGACGAAGTTTTACGCGGTTCGAATCCTAGCGAGGCAGATAATTATTTTCGCTGTTGACATTAAGAACGCAATCTCAGCAAAGCCGGTTGGAGTTGGGGCTGCGTCTCAGCGATTGATTCCAACGGGCGAACGATCTGGATTGCTGACCCGCACCGCGACTACGGAAAGCGCTTCGTTGTGCGCGCGGATGAAAAGCTGAACTGTTTTTATTGAACTCGCAATGTGGAATATGGACTGTTGACGCCCAATCGCTGCGATTTGTATCGGGCGGAGCGGTTAAATGGACGAATTTTTAGCAAGCCTATCGCGAAGTTTTTTTCTGGCTCGCGAGCACAAGTCAACCTTTTGTGTATTTTGATACATACCGTAAAAGAGCAGTAGAACGAGCGCGACGGCTCCCACGGCAATGAATGCCGAAATCGTCCAATCGAGAATTGAACCGGGCGGCTTCGGATTGTCGGAACCCGCAGCCTTAATCAGGAATGGTGCTGATAGCAAGACTGCGGCTACTGCGATTATCGCGATTTCCTGACCTACGGCTCGAATGAACTCAATAATTAGCAGCTCAGGATGTGCTGCAAGTGTTTCGGCCTTCTCGTCTAGCTTTGCCTCGCGCGATAACCTACGGGTTCTGTATGACTGAGAAAAAGCCGAAAGCGCTCGCGATATCCAGTCCTTGGCGAATGCTGCGATGATACCCGCGACAATTGCGATAAACACCGCGGAGAACCACCATTCAGGCGTTTTTATCAACTCAACAATCCGAGACATGTGCTAATGACGTTTCGTGGTTGTTTTCTAGCCGAGCGCTGGGTCGTGGCGCGAGTAAAAACTTCACCCCTCTTTGAACTCGCCCGCGTGCTCGTGCGTCTCGATCACATTGCCAGCGTCATCGTAGACGCGAATCACGACGGGATGCGACCGGCTGTAAGACTTCGCGTGGTAGACTGCATCCTGGATTGCGTTTGACCCGCGATACCACAGCGGACTGTATGGAAGCGCATCGCTGCTTAGATCAAAGCCGTGTTTATCTGCTCGCGGTCGAATCTCGTAAATGTGTATGGAAGTGGTTGAATGTTTACTACCCAAGCGTTGCTGAACCAAGTTGATGGAAGCCTTTAGCACACGCCGGGCTCGTTTCTTTAAGTCAATAATGTTTCGTCGTCGCTGCGCCAGTGTTTTCATGAGCGGGACCGACCGAATGGCAGCGCATCGGAATCATATGGTCCACCGGCCTTGAGTTTGCAGCGGCGACTCTAATCTGTAGCCGATATATGCCCGGAGATACTAGGTGGGTCCTCGTGTTTGGTGCCACTTGGAGATCGAGGCAGAGTACTGTCTGACCAGCCGCGACGCCGCGAATCGCGTGACCCGCCGCCACGGTCTTGTCTGGAGACACCATGTGACCAATATCGCAGAACCGGCCCATCTTCGATGAAATACCCGGCAGTATCACCTCTCCAGTGTGGGACCATTTGAGGTTTATCGGGAGGAACTGGGGTTCTTCCTTAAATTGATCATCGGCGTGTTTACGCAGTAGCCTCCGAGCGAATACCTCCACGTACTTCGCTCTAGCGTTGCCGGTGTTCTCGACCCAAATCCTTAAGTAATAGCAAGGCCAAACGCCCACAAACTCCCCGGTCTGGGCGTTGCTAACAGCGATTTCCGTCTTGTGGCAGTCGGGCGGAGCGAGACTAATTCGGACCGTCAGGCTGGGCTTTCGCCAGATGGAGACCAACTCGTCCTTCAAGAGAGCAACCAATACGGCCAGAAACGTCGCAACGGCGAGAATGCCGGTGAACAGCATAAGCCAAAACGTATAAACGGTAATTGTATCGTTCATCGGCGCGGCGTGCAGAAATCGTCGATGTGATGCTGGCCGATCATTTTCCATCCGGCAATCAAAAACGATTCTAGCGCAAATCGTTCTACGGGTTCCTTGAAATCGCCCTTGTGTTCGTGCGTCTCGATCACGTTGCCCTAACGGGATTTAACGCATTTCCGCATCTTTCCGCGTAACCTCGAGCCGGACTTTACGCACTACTTGTGTGAGCAAAGAAAGGAAAATGGAAATCTATGAAAGATCACGACAGCGCAACCATAGTTATAACGTTTCTGCTTCTTCTTCCTTGGCTTGGGCGCGCCGCAGTCTCGGCGATGGAGGTATGGCGAGCACGCACGGAGTCCCAAACCAAGAAAGCAAAATAAATTGCGCATAGCCGATTGCATTTGGCCCGGCGTACCACAGGCGACCAAACGGCAGCGCATCCGAGATTAGATCAAAGCCGCGTTTGTCTTTGCAGGTTCTGACTTCGCAAACGTGGGTGGAATGCGCAGCGGTTGGTTGGAACGAGTGGCCGATGGCTGAGCGGGTGTTCAGGATTCTGACAAAACTGTACAAAATCTGACGGATTGTGCTGATAAAAGCTCCGTGGGCACGGTGTGCGAAAAGAATTTATCAGGCTACGCGCATTCGTTTGTGCCAGATG
>WNGE01019845.1_pt1 | contig 22951 bp, 27 predicted proteins | sample 5400651 | NCBI WGS metagenome assembly WNGE01 (sample SAMN13153370, study PRJNA577476) | soil metagenome | isolation source: 60 cm soil or saprolite under grassland replicate 2 | place: USA:California | collected 2016-06-15
GTCTTTTGTTACTAACAGTGAGCAACACAGCGACTTGATTCGCCACCTATAACGACACTCGCGTAAAGTTCGCAAAGATTTCTCCACCTTCTATAAGGTAAAAAGAATATTCATGATCGCCGAGCTTGATTTGAATCGCATCGCCGTTTTGTAACACGCGTTTATCCCCCCAACGTCGGTTGGCGTTAGAGTATTCCTCTACTGCCTGGCACTTTGAATCGACCAACGTTTCAACTTTGAAGATTTTATTTCCCGGGAAGAAATAAAACTTTATTGCACCGATCGTCCGATTGCCCTCAGTGAATCTGACGCCTATAACCGTGTCCTTCGGCTGGTCGAGCCTGATAAGACGAAATTCTAAAGCTCCTACCTCCATGACCGACACTCTATCTTTGGGAATGCCGGAGAAATACTGGATGAAACAATCCTCAGACGTCGCAAGTGTGCGTTTAGGTGTCGGCGTGGGGCCAACATTCTTAGGATCCATCAACCCGGGGATATACAACCCGGCGATATACAACCCAGCTATTACTATTATTACGGCGGCAACAAGTCCCGTTAGTATTCCGAGGGGCCCAGTCCAGAACGCCAGGAAGGTCTTTAGGAATGACTTTTCTTCTTCCTTCTTAGGTTTCTTAGTCTCAAACTCCAGCTCCCGCTTTAAGACCCGCAAGTCAACCAGCATGTCACGGACCGTCTGATACCTCTCCTCACGGTCCTTGCGTAAAGCTTTTCTCACAATCCTCTGAAGATCGGCCGGAACTTCCGGCAGCAAGTCTGAGAGCGAGGGCGGTTCTTTCTCGAGGATCGCGGCGATCACCTGGCTCAGGGTTGCCCCCTCAAAGGGCGCACGCCCGGAGGCAATCTCAAAGATGACGACGCCGAGGCTCCAGATGTCCGTTCGCGGGTCTACGGGAAGGCCCTGCGCCTGCTCCGGTGACATATAGCTGGCAGTGCCCATGATCACCCCGGGCTCGGTCCGGGTGAGGTCTTTCACCGTCTCTTTGTCTCTGAAACCTGCAGACCTTGGGTCGAACAGAGGTTCAGTCAGCTTGGCGAGGCCGAAGTCCAGAACTTTAACGAACCCATCATGCCTGATCATGATGTTATCCGGCTTGATGTCGCGGTGCACGATTCCCGCCTCATGCGCCGCCGCCAAAGCCGAAGCGATTTGCGCGCCAACATCAAGCACCGCACTCGCTTTCATTTTGCCGATCTGCCTGATGTGCTGGCGTAGAGTCTCGCCCTCAATGTGTTCAGTCGCTATGAAGTGACGACCGCCCTCCTCTCCGACTTCGTGGATGGTAAGAATATTTGGGTGGTTGAGGGCGGAAGATGCTTTCGCCTCTCGTTTGAACCGCCGCAGATGTTCTTTATCTCCCGTGAACTCGGCGGGAAGTAATTTCAAAGCAATGCGACGGTTCAAAGTCATATCTTCGGCTAGATAAACCTCGCCCATACCGCCCGCGCCGAGCTTTTTGATGATTCGGTAATGGGAGATTACTTGTTGGATCATCGGTACTGGGCGGCCAGGTATTCAGCCGCTGCGACTAGAGCCGCTAACGCTAACAGGACGGCGACGATGGAGCACATGATTTTGAGTCGTTGAGCGCGGTCGGGAGGGAACCAGCCGCTTTCTAGTATTTGCGGCTGTTCGTTAGACGAGAAACGGAATCCGAGTTTTGCTCGGCGTTTCTCGTCGATCCACCCTTGCACTTGTGTCGCCAGTCTCACGGCAAGACTCTTGTCATTGCCGATGGTAACGATATTGAAGAGCCCAGCCTGCCTGCCGTCCTGAAAAATGACGTAGACGTAATAAATGCAATTCCCGTTGACGATTACGCTGTTGTGGCAGGCGTAAGTTATCCGCTCAACATCATCAATCTCGCGGGTATGATTCCCGGGCCACGGGCATGGTACTGGCCCGCGCCGTACGGAAAAAGTCGTATCGGTAATCACTGTTGTGGTCTTGTTGAGAATACTCATCGTCACAAAGTAACTGATGAACAAAGATACGATCGTAAAGGTGGGATAGCGGACGAGGTTGAAGTTATTCCAACCGACGGCGCCAGCGTAGTTAACGAAGAACGCAGCCTCCAAAATGACCCAGAGGGCAAGTACTAAAACCCATTTACGGTCCGCCAACCATTTGGACACAATGATGTATCCCTCCGGCCCACTGATGATTGAGATACCGGAAGAGGCATATTGAACAGAAACAAGCGAAGTACCAGGTTTCATCTTGGTTGTTCGGTGGCGGCCACGAGCTATGCTTGATCCTGCGGCTACGAGCCATGCTTGATCTTATCGATAAACTGTTCCGACCATAAGGCTAACGCCTGATGCGCTCGACGGTTATATTTTGCGGCTGCTTTGTTGTAAGTTGGAAGCAACTTTCGTTGGTCGCAGATGCACTCGATCAACTTTCGCCGGCCGTACGTGTTTTCAATCAAAACCGACATCTTCCAACCCACTGTATACCAAGGCCCCTGGACACCGAAAAATGAAGCACCGATCTTTTGCATCTCGTCTTCCGTCAACCGATTCGCCAACACGTCAAGGAAAAACTTTTCAACTTTCTTGAGGTCATCGTTGAAGTTTGCCATGTCTTTATCCCATCGGGCATGCTCTTCTTGACTGCTTACCGCATGTGGGTGCGTGGCGGGACCACCTGCCGCCGCCAACATCGCGAAACCTTCGCCAAATGCCCCGATCAAACTAATAACGGTCTGGATATTCTGCGGCAATTTAGCAAGTACATCGCTGGTTCGCTTAGACGGACACGCGCTCCCGTATCCGATATGATGGAGTTCGTGCGCGAGTGTGTTTTCAAACTTCTCTTTGCTTATGGCGGGGTCGAGGTAAAGGAAAATAGCAGGATCAGTTTTCACTTCGGTGACAAAACTGTTACTCCTCGGCTTAATGACAGGATAGATCTTCGCGCTGATTCGCGCTTGTTTTGGTAAATAAGCTAACGCCAAATGCGCCGCGCCGCTGATGTCTGCATGTTTCCAACTCTCAAGCGTTTTCTCAAGAGCCGGCTCCCGTTCGGCAAGTTGGTCGGAGAGAACAAAGGTTTTGAAATCCGCATCGGCAAAAGAGCGTTTCAATGAAGTCTCCCGCTTTTTCAGCCGCGTGTAGCCCTCGCTCTGAAACACTCGTTGCCAATCTGCTTCGGTAATCGGCTGATTTGTTTTCTTCTTACCAAGAACTGCGAGGACCGCCTCGGCTTCATCTGTGACGAAGTGCACATTCACCGCAGACGCCAGAGAAGTTTGTGCGGAAAAGACGGATGCGAACCCAAACACGCTACAAACGATAAATAGGCTCAATAATAGAGACTTGACGGTGATCACCAACAGGTTGTTGAACTCGGCAGCGGTACGCCGCAAGGTCTTCTCAAGCTGGGACCAGAAACTGCTGCCCATCAAAACCAGAGTCCACTGCAAGCGCTTCGTTCGGCGCGGCGCCGGTTTAATGGAAAGGCTTTCTTCCGCAAAACCGGTAGTGTCCCAGCAGCGAAGAGTAAACATATATTTGTCTTGAACATAATATCTATCAGGAACCGACTGCTCAATCTTAACGTTTGGCAAAGTAATAAGTCAGATCCGGATACGCGAACATTACCCGCGTGAATGCGCCTTTCACGGTCACTGTTCACCATCGAGTGAATGGTTGCGAAAAATACGTCCGTGAGCTCGGAAATACGAAAACTAATCATGCAGTATTGGCGTTGGGATTGGGCGAGGTTAGCAGTCGAAACCGCTAACTTCAATGATTACACCGTGGACGAAGTTTTTTGTAGGGGTAATCGTGTGTTAAAAAAGCTTCCTTGGTGAATCGACACTGTAAGAGTAGACTCTCCGTACTAGGACAATCTCCTATCACCGTCCGTGCTTCGTCGGAATCCTCCGATCCCAGCCTCCAGATGATGCCTCCAACCCTAATTGGAGGACGAGGCTATGCCACTCATTCCTATACCCGGCGATTGGTACATTGCGACCACTTGCAAAGACTGCAAATGCAAAATTCTACTGTTCCACGATCTCAATAACGGTAACAGCAACGTCAATGGCTCGTTCGCGTTGGTTTGTCCGCGCTGTAAATGCGAAGGAAACTTTAAAGTTGAGCACTACCGCTATTCTGAGACGGGAAGGCCAGAGGCTTGGGTTGCCGCTAGTCGGGCGAACTGAGCCACGATAGCAGACTTCGTTATTTCGAGAGGGCCTTTGCCTGAGGTTTCGAGCTATGGTCCAACTGATGAGATTTTTGCGGACGGCTCAAGTGGCAATTGATAATCGATCACGTTCTGACAGGGCTTCAGTTCGGTTTCAATCTTAGCCGCTTCAGCTTCGTGGCGCAGTTTCGCGCGGGATTCAGTTTCATCGGGCAGGCGCAGCTTCGAGAGAAAATTAGCCTCGTTTTGAGCGGCGGCTTTCGCGATGGCCCAGTAACGGCCTGGCGCCAAATTGTTCAGCGCGAAACTGCCCTCAGCGTCAATCAGTAACCCGAAGTACCGCAATATGTCCTGGGCCTTTTCAGGTTCGGCTGGAACCAAATAGACGAATAACCTCGATGGTAGTTTTTGACCTTCTGGTACCTTGACTTGTCCGTGAAACGAAGCGGCGCCTTCAGCGAGCGTTATGGTTAATCCCGAGACGCGCTCGCCTTGTTTCAAACTGGTCCAACTCCGCGCTGCATCAACGAACTTATTTGCTGCTGTCACATTTGCCGTAGACAAAGATGCCAACGAGATCGATTTCAGATACCAATACCTGGCGAAGAATCGAGCGTTGAACCGATACTGACCGGGGGCGAGGTTACGCAAAGTGAACTCGCCCTTCGTGTCTGGCGTAGACGGACCTCCCAGACCCCAGAGGAACTGAGGCTGATCCCTGACCGCGGTCTTCTCATCGTGCCACGCCGAAATCACAGTTTCCCCGTATAAAGGCCGGCGCTTGCCGTTGCATTCAGGTATTTTGGATTCTGCGAGTACGACGCGTCCGGCGATCGAGCCGAGCGGGGTGGCAATCAATTCGACTCCCGTAATGTCCGCGCCTTTGACTTTAATCCGCCTGGGTTCCGAGACAGCTACGGGCCCTCCAGGAAGAAACGATTCAGCGGTTAGAACATAATCTCCATCAGCAATGCCATTGAAAGCGAAGCCGCCATTGTCGGCCGGCTGAAAGGACGTCGCTCTGCTCCATTGTGACACCCCGTTAGCAATCGAAGTTAATATGACATTCAAACTCGAAGGCGCACCGGGGGTCTGTGGTCCCCTTGCAATTCCACTAACCGCATGGCCCGGTTCTCCGCGATACCGAATGTCCACATTCGTTATATCTTCACCCGCACGAACATTGATTTGCGTCGCAGTGTCACGCGTTGAACCCGGCGCGTAAGTCGGCGAGTCAGAGTCATAGGGGTTCATAATAGAACTGGAATAGGAGCCGCCACCGCCAGCCGACACGATGTAGGTTCCAGGCGCCAATCCGTAGATCCGGTAAATTCCACGATCATCAGTGCTTCGTTCCTTGAAAGAAAAGTCATACCGTGGTGGCTGATCGTTGCCATCGCGAATCATATAGGCTTGCACGCGCACAGCAACGACCGGTTCACCCGTAAACGTGGTTACAGTACCCGTAATCACTCCGCCTTTGATCAGCTCGAGTTTGACCGAGTCGCCCACTCGATAGTAAGTAGATTGGGCTTCCGGATCGCGCGGCGCTGCAACGTCCCGTTCACTTGAAACTTTCCTTCGCTGTCAGCGGTCGTGCTGCGGCCTGGTCCCGCGGAATTGAAGACACGAACAAAAACGGCTGCGTTGGCAAGCGGCTGACCACTCTCATTAACAACTCTGCCGCTGAGGGTGCCGGTCTTAGCTTCTGCTGATTTTTCATCAGCCAACGAAGACTGCTGCGCGCGGGCTGACGGGCAAGACACAGCCCCGAGGACGAACAAGGCAATAGCAAACAGAGATCTCTTTTTAATCATTACTTAAACGCCGATAACGAAGACTCTCTATGGCGTTGATGCTCCAGGGTTCGGGTTGACATCAAATGTGATGGTCACATCCGTCACGCCCCCATCAGGAACATTGACCTGCTGTTTCACTGGCGGCCGCGGTTTGCCGCCCGGAATCATTAGGTTCGCCTCCAGATTATAAAGACCGCCGGGCAGTCCCTCGATAATAAAATGACCACGCGTATCTACCTGGGGCGGTCGAATACTGTTCGAGTTCGCCTCGCCGTCTTTACTCACCTGGACAAAAATCCGAGTACCTGGAGGCAGCGCGCCATTTTCTAACTTCACCACACCATGAATGGTCGCATTGCCATAAGTAATCACAACACGGACGCCCGTGATCTGACCTCCATCCTTAATCTCTATTCCGTGCGGTTGAACCACCCCGTCTCGTTCAATGCGTAACACGGTGAATCCGTTCATGAGTCGACGATTCTGCGCGCCAAGCAAAATACGCGCAGTGCCAGCCTCCAGCCCGTTCAGTTGGAAACTTCCATCAGAATTGATGCTAGCCGAATGTCCTATGTTCGGGGCAGGTTGCGACTTTTGGACATATGCCTGAACACGAAGTTGCATTAGAGTGGCAAGAACAGCTTTGTCGTCGGTATTCTCGAGTATGATATTGCCGGACAGACTGGTTCCTCCCTTCGAGGTCTTAACGATCAAGCCGGTCATCTCTTGATCAACTATCTCGAAAGTAACTGCGTCAGAACGTAAATCCGAATCCTGCTGAGGCGACAAGAATAATAAATACTTTCCGGACGTCAGATTCTCTAGTCTAAACTCGCCCTTGTTGTTTGAGATCGCGCTGACACCAACATAACGGTAAGAGGGGTCTCCCTCATTTATCATCCTCTGCAAAACAAAACGGGTACCTGCTATTGGCTGACCGTTTTCACCATCGACAACACGCCCGCTGGCTGCGAACATTTGCTCCGGACGTCCCACTGTAATGTCGATGTTTGAAGCTTCGCTCCCCTCGGTTACTTCCACCACAGTCGCTTTTGAATCGTCGGATACGTCAGGATAAAAGGTCTGCTTATACGAAGTTCGGCCGGTCCAGTAGAAGTTGTTGTCACCTTCGCCCATAGCGACCTTATATCGCCCCGGAGCGATGCCGAAGATGCGATAGATTCCACGATCGTCAGTCTGAACCGTACTACGTGGATATATTGGACCTCGCTGACTAGCTGGCGGATCGCCGATAAGCAGGCTCACGCGTTGCTCGACAACTGGCCGGTTCTCAGCATCTGTAACCTTTCCCGTAATTACACCACCGGGGACCATGGCAAAATCGATACCTTCGACGCTCTCGCCTTCTGTGAGCACCACTGTCTCGGTTCTCTGACTGGCGGACCTAACAAACGCGGGAGCAACTGGCGCAATCTCATAGGTGCCGGCCGGCACATCAGTGATGCGATAGTTACCTTCCTGATCCGTTCTGGCTTTGAACCAGGGCTCAAATTGAGAAGTGGGTTCACGCAGGCGCAAGCCAACGGCGATTCCTGGCGCCGGCTTCCCCTTGATGGTCACCTTGCCAGCCACTGTCGCTTTCTTGGGTGCCTTTGTTTGTGCTTTCGCACAAACAAAAAATCCGGCGCTGGAAAGTACCAGGGCTGAAGCGATTACGTAGCGAGTGAAGGAACTCATAACTCTTTTATAGTGTGCTAACGGTTTGCTCGCTAGACGTCCAGCCGCTTCACGCTCAGGCCAGCGGCCACCACTAGAGCGACAATAAACGCTGGCACAGCGGTCAGAAGGGGCCAGGCTACCAAAGCGATGAGCATTCGGGGTCGATAACCCGAGGCTGAACCCAGGTCATGGATGTTGGCCACGAGTGCGAGCGCGAAGGCACCGAAAGCGACGGCCAGGGACGCGTGCCAAGCCGTTGGTCGCGCTGTGTTGCGAAGTCGAAAGTGCTCATAGGCTATATGGACCACGAAAACCACAGCACTGATGACAAAGGCGGACAACCGCCAAAAGAATCGCATCTGATTGGACGCAGCCGCCCCGGCAAGTGCGGCGGAAGCGATACCAACGGCGAGGTAGAGCGCGCCGACGAGTATCACTGTGCTGACCCATCGTTGGCGGGAAGAGTCGTCCATACGTGTGACCTAACGCCGCCCTTCAGCCGCGCCGAGCGCAGGCATTCAAGGTAACATCGCGAGAAATCACGTTAAGAAGCATGCTGTCGAGGCGTCAGGTGAACAGCTCGTTCGGTTGCCGCCACATGGACCACTGATGAGCCCGCCACGAGCCTTCATCATCATTGATGAATCGGGCCGAGGAATTTCAGCCGGATATCGAGTTTCGTTGGGCGGCTCGACTCTACGCGGACATTCTTTTTGCCGAACTTGTGGAATCTCGGGTCGTCAACAGAGAGTCGATAACTACCGGCGGGCAACTCAACTGCGTAGTTACCGTCATCATCGGACGTGACTTTAATCTCAAAAGTTTTACTCTCGACCAAGATCTTGACATTTGGTATTACAGCTCCATTCTGGTCTATGACCCTTCCGGCGAGCTTTCCTGTCACGTGATCTATTGAGGACGGATGGGGAGCTAACGCCAACGTCACAAGCACTAACAGGGGCAAGGCGAAGCATCGTAGTTTAGTAAAGCTCATAGTTTAGGCTGACACTTTCCGTATGCAGCCGACGTACGGGCAAAGGTTATAGTTAGCAGGTACCGAAGTGGAGCCTTCCCATAAGCCTATCCCGAACCTGCCCGCACCTATCGTGTATGCGAATCCCTCTCGCACTTTGAGGACTTGCCACGCCTGCCACATACCATCTGACAAATGAATGTCATCAAAAACAACCAACCCACCTTTGTTCAAATGCGGCTCCAAGCGGCGAAAATAGTGTAACGTCGCCTCGTATTTGTGATGACCGTCAATATAGGCCAGGTCAATACCACCTCCTAACGTCGGAAGAATCTTGTCTAGGGCGTCATCGAACAATGCGTTCACAACTTCCGCTTCGTTCGAAACCTGGCAGATATTTGCCCTCGCCAATGAAGCTAAGTCCGGGGAAGCTTCTACGGTGATAAATCTTTCGCAATACTTTGATGATGCCAGGTAGCAACCAGATATCCCGGCACAACTCCCCAACTCTAAAATCGTCCGCGCTCTGAAAGACTGCGAGCAGAGATACAGGAATGTCCCCCATTCAGGGGTAACGCTCGACCTGTGTGCAACCTGAGAGGCGGTGAGCCGGCAAACTTTACCATCACGGTTAACAACTTCAAACGAGTATGCCTGACGGGCCACCACTTCTCGAATCGATTCAACTCTACTCACCACCTGCTGCTCCGCGTGGCTTAACCCTTTATCGAACAAAAACTCCAGAGGGTGTTGGAAAGGCTCGGGTAGCCCATCTCCGAGTATCCTGCGCAGTTTATATATGCCGAGAGGAGCCATAGCCCGCCTGTAAACCATTCGAGCAAGAGATAAGGACGCTCTAGATGCTGTCATTCCATCAGCCAACACGCTCAGCCGCGCTTCTGGCACACGGCAACGATGTACGCACCATATCTCGGGGCCAGGAAGCCGCCGATGCGGTCGGAGATCGGCAATAGATGCCGCCAAACTTTAGGTACGAATGGTAGGAATATGAGGGTGCCCATCCGCCTGACGGGTATGATATCCGAAAGATTTGCCGCGCACTCGGAGAATGACCATTGAAAATAATGTTCCCTGGCAATCTCCTCCTCCCTCCTTCGGAGATTGTCGGTCCCTGAGAGTAAGACTTTCCACCACGAACGGCGGTTGTTCAGGGTCAGGATCAAGCTGCCGTTCTTCCTCAGCAGTCGACTGACTTCCGAGAGCGCCTTACGGTATTCAGGTATGTGATCGAAAGAGGCGGAGGAGATAATGGCGTCGACGGACTCGTCTTCGAGGGGGATGGCTTCGGCTGAGCATCCGATACGTGCGTACCTCGGGTCCCGCCATCTCTCAAGGTCGCCCGCGCGCGGAACGAGCCGTCCCGGGTCCACATTGATGTAGGTGAGTGCGCTGTCTTTCACCCACTCGAAGAGTGTGCCCCTACCGCCCCCGATTTCGAGCAGGTCGAGCTTCCTGCCGGTGCTGGCGAGTGCCACCTCGTCACTAATCCAACGTTTAAGTATGTTCCCCACTGAAGTGATGTAACCGTCGGCTAAAGCATCTTCGAGGAGATGGTTATTTTGGTGCTCGTAGAGCCCCTTACGTTGATCGATGACGTAGCACGGCCGGCCGTATTCATCCAAGTGGTCGGGTGGGGTTGTTAGTTTGAGCTGAAACATCAGTAACTAGTCCTAATATAGACCTTGACTAGCAATCTAACGCCGCGCCCGCGGCAAGTTATCGATGAGAGACGCGCTGATCCCGGTCCGATGCAAGCGATTGTTCGTTCGGCGGCACGGTCATACTCTCACCAAGCTGTCCTCATCCAAGCCCTGGGGCAACTCTCCCTCGGAAACATAACGAAAGCCCGCGCCAACTCCAAACGATGGAATGCAGAGAGCGCGAGCAAGGTCAGTGTGTCGCTCGACTTCGAACGTGTAGCCGTCTTCATCGAATGACGACTTGCGAAGAACGCTCTCTACCTCCGCGACGGCGCTCGCTCCAAACGCGCTGCAAATCTTCCGGGCATCGCCGCCTGCCGGAGCAGATGGCTCTGCTGCTGGATCGAAATACCCGGGCGACGAATCATACTCGTCGGCCAAATCGCCGCTCAGGTAGAGCTGATACCAGAAAATGTTGTCGTCATGGTTGAGGACGGCCAGCACGGTGCAGCGCAAATCGCGCGACAACCGTGAGGCCAGCAGGGTAATGATCTCTGTATCTTGCTCTTCCGACTCCTCATCGAAAACGACGACGCAGCCATCCCTCGCGGGAGTGACAATAGCGGAACGCCCGGCTAACGCTGCCACAATTGCCTGTTGGCTTGGGCCGCGAAGTGTGTAGTTTGTGTAAAAGTTGCCCATAGAAATGTTAGGTAGAGAGTCCTCCTGCGATCACAACTGGCGTATTGATGCGATAAATCCTGTCGGAAACTTCATGCACGTTCGTCCCCGATTGGCTATTCGTAACGGTCATAAGACTCTCCTCGCAATGCGGTCGATGGCAGATAGTGACGCTTAACCGGGAACGAACCGCCGCGGCTAACCAGAATACGACCAGCCCACAGATAAATGCTGCTCCCCAGTGCAACCGCCATGGGATCCGATCGATCCGGTAGCTCAGGTGTCCGCTGCCCATTCGCAGATTCTCAATCAACACAGACCAGAAGTCACCAAGTATTACTCCTACAATGCTTGCTAACACCGACATTGCAACCGTCGCTATCACGAAGGCAGGCCATTCATCTGATGGAAATCGTCGACGTATCACGCCCGCGAGGCCGTAGCCCGCAAGCGCGTAGAGGACAGCGAAGCCAAGGATCACCGCTGAGTCCGCCACGATGTCTCTGTTCATCCGATACTGACGAACGAGCGCGACATCTACACTGTGATGGCTCGCTACGCCTTGGAAAAGCGCTTCCATGCATTCGTCCGTTCGACGTCCGTACTCCGGGAACCCTCTGAACTGTCCGGATTTGGGACCCGCGTATTTATCGGCCCAGCGAATGGCTATGTCTTCAGCAGTAAGAGCGTCGTCGCGCAAATGACCGCGGTCTGCGGCTTTCTCCAGGTTCAGTGAACCGCCGGCCGCTTCAATCCATTCGCAATTCGAACTAACGGGATGGTCGCCTGGTCGAACACCGCATCCGCCGACCGTGACGGCCAGAAAAAGTAGTGCACCAACTTCGCGGAAACGCAGCCAATCGATTCGGTGGCGAAACACCATAAGAACAATCAACCAGAGGCAGCGAACGACGAGGAACATATTGAGGATTAGACCGAACAGCCTCAAGGAGTATTAACGCCGTTCGCCTTTTGGCAATCATATGAACCGTTAGACTCATGGGAACCTGTTTTGTTCCAGGATCATAATGACCTACGAGATTAGACCGCACCAGCGCGGTGCAAATCGGCTTCAATTTCGGTATGCCCCCGTTTCCGCGCCCAAGCCATCGGCGTTGCCCACGCTCCGCCGGCTTTGTTAGGGTCGGCTCCCCGCTCCAGCAGCAAGGCGACCATTTCCCTGTGTCCCCAACGGGCGGCATAACCCAGAGGAGTCGAGCAGTACTCGTCGTCGATCACGTTGATATCCGCGCCGTGGTCGAGCAACAATGCGGCTTTGCGAAGAGCACCAGTGTGAGCCATATCGTGCAAGAGGGTGAACTGCCGCCAATTCATGTGATTGGGATTCATGTCACTTTCCAGTAGGAAGACGGCAGTCTCATAATGCTTGAAGTAGTACCGCGCGCCCCACTTGGAGAGGTCGGGAACGCACGCGCCGTAGCGCATGAGCATTTCAAGCATCTCATGGTCTCCATTCTTGGCCGGCATCGTCAGAACGCCTTCTCCCCAGAATGCCCGTTCGTCCAGAGCAAGCTCCGGACGCTCTTTCAGCATTGCCTCGACTTCGGCATGCTTATTCTTGTCGACCGACTCCTCAAATCGACGCTCGGTTTCGCTCTTGCCTAAGTCTATCTTCCCGGTGTCGCCCCACGCGTGGGTGAGTTTGGGATCGTCAAGGCTCTTCCTCAGTAGTGCCGTTATTTCATCGTGGCCGCGATCGTCCGCTACGGTAACCAGTGAGTCGAGGAAAGGGTGTGTTTTGTAGATAGGATCAAGCGCCCCTTGCTCGACCAAATAGCGGACGAGATCGAGATGTCCTTCGCGTACCGCGAAGTGCAAAGGCGACGTGTAGTCGTATTGGCAGGTGAGTAGCGCGCGACAGCGCTGGGCTAGCTCCTTCACGCGGTCCAGATCGCCGTCCCGGCTTGCGACGAGCGTGTTCCAAACATCGGTCGTGTTAGAGACGGCACCGTCATGAAGCTCCATCGGTCGCGTCTGCTTCATCTCAAAAGGTTGGATCATTTAAGGTTGTAACTCCCAGCTTTCTTCCGCGAAGGTTCGGTGTTCCCGTTGATTCACGCCTAAAAATCACGCATAACGCTGATGCGCTTCAGCGCAACCATTCAATTTCCGCTGTAAGAAAGATGTTTGAGAAAGATGCTATCGCGCCGTCATCTGCAACCACCATCGATGACACAAACAATGGCAACATGGCGATGTACTAGCCAAGGAGGCTAGATGTCTAACGGTTGAGTTCAAGTGGCCGCGCGAGTTGGGCCAAGGTCGAAGCCACCATATAAGTTAAGGTGAGAGCTGTCGCCGCTCACCTGGAACGATTGGTTCGAAGAATTACTCGGATAAACACACACGATCATCAATCATCCTCCTCAGGAATGAGGTCAATTTGGCGAATTGCTTGTCTGGTATACGGAAGGTCACATCGACGTCCGACTCCCGCTCAAGCACTATGGACACGCGGTCTCGTCTCAAAGTTATAGAGATGATTTCAGCGCCCCCATCGTAATCCTTTCCATCGTGCCACTCGATTGTTGCAGAATCGGCGAACTCAAAGTTACGGCTGATTAGAACGCACGGCGAGCTGCGTTCACTCTCCTCTTGCGTCGTTGGGACAGTGTCGAAGCTCACCTGAAGAATCTCCCCGCCAATCGCATCGGTGCAACTAACAAACTTAGCGTGAAAGGCCAGGGTCACATATTCTCCGAACGATTGAGCTGACCGGGCGGGGCAATTAAACTCAACCGTAGAATCCATCACTCAAGTTGAGAAAGAGGCTATCCGCCCAACGACGTGTTTGGCATGGGCTCCCCATGTATCAGACCTGTCTCAGCATTTTTTGCGGAGATACATCATTTCTTTCGCTGAACCTTCGCCACAAGCCATAGAGCAGGATAAGCGACTATCGTGTAAATAGGTATGCCCAGCGGCACACCAACGAAAACAGGAATTAGATCAAGAGGAGAGCCTTCGTAAACAGGATGCTCCGGTGTGCCGATGTTTCCATGAGGTATGCCTTGCGCGAGAAGCGTCACTTGCCAGAGAAGGATTCTAGCTGTCTTTCTTGATGTGTTATCCGAGAATGCTATAACCGTGAGTATCACCGTCATGATCGAACCACACAGGGCTGACAACAGCCAACGTTTCATATCTGTCAAATCAATACTGAGCGCCGAACGCTGATGCGCTTCACCAGCGGCGCGGATCAGCATTCAAGCTGAAGGGAAAAGGTTTACTTGAGAAACATGCTATCGCGCCGTCAGCTGCAGCGCTCGTTATGTTGCGCAAATCTTTAGGAACTTTGTGGTAGAGACTTTCCTCAGTTCTGTGTTGTTGTCATCTATGGCGGCTTCCCATTTTACTGTTCAAGTCTCATACGTTTCATCAAATCAAGAAAACGCGGTTCGGAGCGCAGATTGTTCCACATCGGCTCGACTTTCAAAAACACCATTCGCAGGTCCTTTTCGGCAAAACCTTTTTCCAGATAATCAAGTACTTTCTCTCGCTCGCCAAGCGCGTTATAAACCAGCGCAATGCTATACGGCGGAACGTAGCGCGTCGTCGATAATTTTAATAATTGTTCAAGTACGGTTCGCGCTTCGGTGAGTTTGCCCCACTTCGCCAGGGCGTAAGCGCGATACGCATTTGACTGTGAATTGCCCGAAAGCCCGTCGGCTTTTTTTGCCGCGGCAACGGCTTTCGTATGCATTCCTTTTTCGCTATAAACTCTGGAAATGAACAAATGAGAAAGCCAAAAGTTCGGTTCTAAATCGATCGTTTTGTTTAGGCGGTCAAGGGCTTCATCAGCTTTTCCGGCGAAAAAAAGAATTTGTCCTTCAAGCGCGTTAGTTCGCAATGATACCGGGTCGATTTCTCTTGAAAGTCTGATTTCGGCAAGTGCTTTTTCGTGCCGTGCGGTATTTGAAAGCAGATGCGCATAACCAAAATGAGCTTCCGGGCTGTTCCGATTAATCTCTAACGCCCGCAAATATTCTTTTTCCGCGGCCTGCCAATCCCAATCATAAAAGAAAAGAATATAGCCCAGCGCGCCGTGAGCTTCGGCTGATTGGTCGTCAATCTCAATTGCCCGCAGCGCCGCCGCTTTTGCTTTCGGCATCACTTCCCAAGAAGACACTTCGCTGGTTAATGCCATTGGTAGATAAGCCTCGGCGAGTCCGACATAGGCGAGCACGTAATCCGGGTCGTGTTCTATTGCCTGCAGAAAATGGGCGATGCCTTTGTCCGTTTCTGCCCGCGTTAATCTTAGCGTGTGGTATCGCCCTTTCATATAAAGTTGATAAGCCTCGATGTCTTCCGTGTAACGGTTTTTCTCTTCGCCGGCGAGCCGAATTTTCAAAGCTGTCGCCACTCGTTCCGAGATTGAATCCTGCACAGCGAAAATATCCGTGAACTTTTCGTCAAATTGTCCATTCCATAGTTGCTTGCCGTCGCCGACGCGGAGCAAGTTCGCCAAAACTCTGACTCTATCGCCTGAAGTGTGAATGCTTCCGTCCAAAACGGCTTCGACATTGAGTTCGCGCCCTGCCGCGACCGAATCTTGTTCCATCGAATTAAACTTGCGAATCGCGCTCAGCGGGCGCACGGTAACTTCTTCGCCGGCGCTTAATTTTGAAATCAAAGCGTCCGCCATTCCGAGTTCCAATGCCTCGTCACGGTTTTTCGCGACCAGCGGTTTGAACGGTAGAACGGCAACGGTTTTAATCGGCGCGGGTTGTGTCTTACTTCGCCAACCTTCACTCTGACTACTGACCACCGACCACTGATCATTTTGTTTCTCAACTTCGCGGACTTCGGCGACAAATTTATATCCGCGTCCCGGAATGGTCGCAATAAAACGATGCTCGCCCTGCTTTTCGCCTAAGAGTCGGCGCAAGATAGAGATGTTTTGCGTGAGATTATTCTCTTCGACAATCGTATCCGTCCAGATTTCCCTCATCAGCTCGTCTTTTTCAATCAATTCTCCACTATGCTGGACAAGATAAAGCAAAGTGTCGAAGGCTTTGGGCATCAGCGGCACGTTTTCATGAGAGCCTTTAATTAAAAGACGTTTCGAAGCGTCAACGTGAAAATTCTCGAACGCGTAAATGTGGGCTTGCGGCTCATGCATATCAACACTCACAAATTCTCATAAATTTTCAGCCTGATTCTAACGACTTTCAGAACTGTTTTCGGAGATTGTGACACGCATCAGCCGCGATTAAAAATCTTTCGGCTGGCATGAGCCTTGAGATAAACCTAACAATAAAGAGGAAAAGATGAAAAATACGTTCTCGAAGAAAACAATCGGCGTAATGGCGTTGGCAATTTTGATGTTGGCAATGTTTGCGCCGGTTTGGGTGTCCGCACAGGATAAGGCCAACGAACAAAAGAATGACGAACAAACACAGGAAAACTCGTCCAGGCGAAGCGGAGGAGGAAGACTAGAAGGAACATGGGATGCTCAGGTAACTATCCGCAACTGTCAAACAGGTGCGGCAATCAGAACCTTTGCATCAATCGGAATGTTTATCTCCGGCGGGACTTTTCTCGATTCCAGCTCCGGCATACCCCAAGCCCTGAGAACACCCGGACAGGGGGTTTGGAGTCACGTTAGCAGAAACATTTACCGCCTTAGCTTCAAGTCTTTCAGTTTTGACGCAGGCAGCAATTTTACCGGCTGGACAATCATTCGGCATCAAGTAGATTTAAATGATAGCGCCGATGAATATGAGTCAGCCGGAACTGCGGAAGTATATGACCCGAACGGGAATCTAATTTTCACAGGCTGTTCGACCTCGACAGCCACCCGATTTGAATAATCGGCGAACGCGCAAAGCAATCGGAGAATGCAAATTGTTAGCGCTTTAAAGGAAATCATCCAGAAGCAAGGATAATGTCCCATCTCACAAGCAGGTCACCAGGGCTACCCAACAATCCCGCGGCCTCAACGGTGCCAAGCAGTGCGTTGCGGTCTCCACGAACCGTTTGTAGCAGCCGATCTTGATCGTTCAATGGTTCATTCGGAAAGTACAACTGGGTAACCTTTCGGTCGACCCGGCCTTGTATGTCGAAATGAATATGCGGTGCGCGCATCCAAGTGCCTTCCCGCGAAGGATATGGGCCAGGTTTCACCGTCTTAAATCGGAACTGACCCTCGCGGTCGGTGAGCTGCACACCAAAGCCTTGAAAATTCAGATCGAGCGACGCGGCGATGTTCGGGTCTGACTGGTGTGCGTAGCGGCCGTGGCTGAGCACCATGTTAGGCGTAACTTGCCGGCTCGGTAACTGGGCGAGAATTTCATATAACGAACCAGTTGCGAGCGCCCCTCCGGCCGCCAGCATCAGCTCCAGCCACCGGCGCCGGGAAAAGTATGCGGTAGACTCCATCATTTCATACACCTCCGATAGACGGATTGCACAGCAACATAACGTCTAAGCTCAGCCGGCCTGAAAAACGCCCATACGAACAAGCCGAGAGAAAAGTACCAAGCTGTGACAGATAGATGCCGCGTTTTTCAGGCTCGGCTGCAGCGTGTCGTTGGGCGGCGTCCACTCGTAACTCGAACCTTACTTATTATTCCTGAACGCGGGATAGTACGGCATATCGCCAGCTTCGGCAGACCAAATGCCAGATAAATGTTCAGCCATGCGGCGGGCAGATGTACCCAAAGCCGACATACCGCAGAATTCTTCAGACAAATCAGCGAAGGCTGTGAGCCAGGCAATCATCTGCTGACGTAAACTCGTTAAGCCTCTCTGCCGATCCTTCGTCAGAGCGTCGGGTAAGCGATGAATGACGTGGAAGATATGCCAACGTGCTCCCGCCTCGATCATTGCTCGACGAAACATCTCCTCCGAGATTTCGGGATGCTTCTGCGTTAATTGTGATTGATACGCGGCATCCATCAAAGGCAAGAGGCGAGCCGGAATACGCATCATACAGCCCCATGTCATACGTCCGGGCATGCCTTCGATGAGCGCGTGTCTGAACCCGCCCGCGTTAAAGTCGAATAATCGCGGCACGCCATTTCGCCGAATATAATCGCCCGCCATATTTTGATCGCCTTTGCAGTAAGCTAGAAACATTCTGGGACATGCCTCAACCGCCGCCGTGACCGACGCGATTTCCTCCGCCACGCCTGTCTGTGAGCGGATGCCAACTTCCTCGAACGTTGATTGGTAGAGTTCGATCGTTTCCTCAATCTCACGCGCAGGAATCGGACTATTTCTCGCGTCAGACCAGGGGTCTTGATAAAGTCTCTCCGGCTTCGGCAAGGCTCCTAGACGCCGCCTGATACGACGGAATTCTTCATCTCGTCCGATAGTCACCGCGTGCAACTGGCCTATCAGCGAGACATGCTCAATCAAAGTTTGCTCCGCAAGTTTCGGGTCGTCTCCGCACAAAGCCTCGAAAGTGTTCGGTGCTTCTCCCTCTCCGAGGTCTTCGAGAACTATGAAGCCGTACTCCTTGCTGCCTCCGTAAAGCAACGGGCTTAACGGAACGATGCTCGGGACGTGGTTGAGAAATTCAGCTGATGCCCAATCATTGAATAGCCAATGAGCGGCATTCGGCGTCTCCGGGCTGTCAGGGTGATACCCAAACTCATCTTCTCTGGTTTTTTTGACGATGGCGCTCGCTGGAACCTCCGAGCAGGCATCAATCACGCTACAACGAATGACGATGCTTCCCCCGGTAGTAAATACTTCACCCTTGTGTAAACGAATTCGTTCCCCGAACCTCTTGGATAAGATATCACCGGCAATATTGGCTATAAAATCTGGATTATGTCTTTCGTCCATCGGTTCAATTATAGGATTTACTACGAGACGCCCAACGCTGATGCGCTTCAGTGTTGATGCCCCTATGTTTTCGCGCACCTCTCGAGCCACTTGCTCGTAGTCCTCGCTGCGCCAGGATAGGTGGTGCGCTTCGGAGTGCGGCCGTTAGTCTCATCGGATCCCCGGTTCAGGCTCTACCGTGAGGCTCAAAGCGGCGGCCAGCGTAAACCTGCTTTGCTGGTCAGGTAAACAGCGAACGTGCCCAGCCAATGTCCTCCTTCATAGTGCTCTCCGGTTACCGCAGGCAGAGCCGCTTCACGATGATGAGCGGCTGCGGCAAGCAGAGCCGGCACGCGTCGATCGTTGGAATTCAGTCCATGCGCAATGCCTTCCAGCATCCACGCACGGCTGAGATTGAGCCCATCGATGTGCGCAAGCTTGGGATCGGAACGATCCGTCACGATGCCAGGGCTCAGCCACGTCTTGCTTGCATCGATTGGGATGCCCGGCATAAAGCCAGCGAGCCACTCGGTGAACGCACGGCGATCCAGCACGCGGCGCATGAAATCTGCCTCAGCAAGACAGGGCGATAGAAAATCCTCGCCCGACGGTTCGTAGGCAAGCGGGCAGCTCTTGTCGTTCAGATAAAAGCTTCGTGCGGCTGATTCGAGCAGCGTACGCATTTCCTTATCGCCTGAGACGCGGGCCCAATCCCAGACCAGCCCGAATGAAAAAGCGGTTTGGCTGTGCTCGCCGATGCGAATGGGATACTGAAGCTTGGGCAGCCAGGTCTTGAGACGTTTGCCTGCCGCGGCTTCCAAAGGTGCAAGGGTTGTGGCCCACTGCCTGGCTTGTGGATCGCTCCACTCGCGCAACTCCGCGGAAAGTTGCAGCAGCCAAGCGAGACCGTAAGGGCGTTCAAAAGATGCGCGGTCTGCACGCTCCAGATAAGCGACTTCAGCGGCGATGTTTTGCGGAGTGAAGCTTCGGGCAAGCTCCTCTCGAGCTGTCCGCGTAAAGGCGGCGTCAGGATACAGACGAACCAGGCGCACGAGCAGCCAATGGCCGTGTACTGCTGAATGCCAGTCGTAACAGCCGAAAAAAGCGGGCGTCAGCTCACGTGGTACGCGTGCATCCGTATCACCGCTCATCGTGTGCGAGATCTTGTTCGGATACTCTTGGTGCAGACATTTGAGCGCGAGCGCCGCGAAACGCGCGGCTGATGCTGAATCCAGGGTTGCAGGCGAATCCGCCGCACGAACGAGTAGGGGAAACGCGACGGTGATGAGAATGACGGTGCGGATGACTGCTACTCGACTCACGGGCGCCTCGCTGGGTTGCGCAACAACGCATCTTCACAGAAACGGAGCGCGGACACGCCGATGGCTCGAACTTTCATTTGGCCTCTAACGCTTGGCTTCAGAGGCGCGAAATCAAGCAATACGCAGGAAATACCATGAAAAGGATGTTATCGCCGCGTCCGCTGCAAGCCATCCTTGCTACCGTTCGTTTATACCTGATTCCACCAACCGAAGAGAGATGTCCCAAGCATTTTAGCAATTGTAGCACCCGCGATTAATTCTTCTGGCCTTGGGTGAGACCCTTTTAGATTGCTAATCAACCAAAAGCCTACGGCTACAAAATACGCTTCTGCCTCTTTCCCTTCACTACATTCGCTAAATCTACATACGCTGCAAAAGCACCGCCATCTCCGAAAGGTTTGTAACCCAGAAAATCCCACTTCTTTAGCTTACCAGCGATAGCGTAAGAAAAATCCATTATCTGATCTCTGGAACACTTTCATCTATGAGTGTAACTCCTAGCCCCGGTCCAACGATTTTGTTGGGGCGCACCTCGCAAAGATTAGACACGTGGAGCCAGCCTCCAACTCGCGATAAGTTTTTCAAACTGAGTTTCGTCTTTGCCGAACCTTTCGGGCGACGTACGAAGAATTAATTCGTATTCGACACCTTCATGCAACGCGATAATGTGATCGGTAACCATTGGTTCATTGTTTTTGAGAAAGCGTACTTCGAATCGTCGAGCGTGCAAGTGGCCGAGGCGGAACCATCGTGCACGAACGACCTTGAGTTCGTGGTTGGTCTGGTCTTGGCTCAGAGATGAGAGTTCCTGGCGTTCATGATCAAGTACCGACCAATCGGGCTCCATCTGATAGCCCACAAATGCTTCGATGTTTGCGTCATTTGAAAGTGGAATAAAGCGACCATGATCGCCCATACAAACGCAACCATATTTTTCGTCAGGTGCGCACCTGGCCGAGTTCCAATAGCCCTTCAGTCCCCGGGGAATCACAAGCGAAAATCCGTAAACGTAATTGCGATACCTTCCTGTCCAAGCCCTTTCGTCCGGGCAAGGTAAATTTGGGCTGGGCGCGTTTCACTTGTGAGTCACCTCTCAGAAGAGAGCAGACAATTATGAGCAGGACCGCCGGGAGTGTTTTCAGTTGCGTTCGACTCATATTAAGAGGAGCGCCCCAACGCCCGGCATCAGCGACGCGCACAGACCGCCGATGATGAAAGACCTGCTCATTGCGCGTCCGCTGCATGCCGTTGTCGTTAGATCGCGTGGTCAGTTGTGCGATTCAGGCACTCGATGCGTTTCATTCTTGCGCCTCACGCAGGCGCTGATCGTCGAGGCGTACGCGGTACATCAGTTGGTTATAGTTGTAGCGGGGCGTTTTCTCTTTCGCGCAGCTAAACGCGTCTGTATAGGTGCCTTCTACGTAAATCACGCGGCCGCCCTCCTGGTTGAAGAACGTGTGTGTGGCGACGTTATAGAAGTTGTAATCGAAATGGTGAATGATCTTCACGGCCTTGCTGTACGGGCCTTCGGGCTGAAGCGCTTCCGCGTAATAGACGTCTCCGGTGTCCTCCAGCAGAAGAAGCCAGTGCTTGCGGTATTCGTTCCACACCACACACGACGGTCGCTTGGCGTTCGGAGGCAATCGAACGTTCCGGATTTCCCATCGCTTTGGATCCTGAATCGCCTTCCAATCGTTGGGTATCCGCAAGGAGGGATACAGATACCAGTAACCGTCATGCAGAAAGGGATGTGAAGAGACATGGCCCTTCGTGCAAGGGTACTGCACCCACGGCGCAAATACCTGCTTGGTATCATCGTTTGGCACGTCCTTCCTGGTCGGTGAAGTAGCGGTAGTTCACACTGACCGCCGGGTCATCGCGCAGATCGCTGGTGGCTCCTGAGACACTGAAGTTCCACCACGCCGGTCCGACGGTGTCACCCCAGATCCAGAAAATCCGGCCGCGGTAAATCGCCCCGGCGACGGTGTCTTGCCCGAGCACCTGCGCGTTCAGTAAGGGTTCCTTCGCGGGCAGCGCCATACCAGCCATTACGCTGTCGCGATAGATGCCCTCACCCGTGAGACGATACAGCCGTTCGGCGATCATCTCGCGGCGGATTCGGACCTCCCGCATCTTGCCAGGCTCGATCGTCACGTTGACGCCCCGCCCCAGGAACGTTTCCTGCGGATACTCATAGCCGTGGCTGCGGATGGCGAGGAACGTTTTGCGCCCGCGCAACGACGGCTCATCAAGTGCGGCCACGCCGGCGCTGTCGGTCCAGTACTTCACGTCGTTCGGGAGCTTCAGCTCGACCAACGGCACGCCGCGGTTGGTCTCCTGGTCAATTACCCGTACGACGAAGTACTTCGACGACTGTGCACTCGCGCTGAACCAACCCAGCGGTGCTACCATCAATACAGCCACCAGCACTGATGCCAGGCTTGGCGTCGTCCATCGTCGTGCAGGCATGGTTGGTTCCTAATGTTGATTCAGCGGTCTAACGCTGCGCTTCACCTGCGCCGCGCGATTAGCATTCAAGCTGCGAGGAAAAAAGATTATTTGAGAAACACGCTATCGCGCCGTCAGCTGCAAGCGCTCGTTTTATGTTGCGGCCCGAGACGTCACATTCCTTCTACGATAACTTCCCGACGCGAACATGGTACTCAGGAACCGAATTGAGCCAAGCGAATAATTTAATTATCACGTGAACCTCATTATTCTCTTCGATCCAAAGGCTTGCGGCTTGGTCGTCAAACTCATCACCGAATACGCGTTCGTCATCACAACCAACCCACTTCCCGACATCATTAGTTTTTCCAAGAATTGCGTTTAGGACGTAAACATTCTCCTTCTTAAATCTGTCT
>WNGE01002406.1_pt1 | contig 22945 bp, 21 predicted proteins | sample 5400651 | NCBI WGS metagenome assembly WNGE01 (sample SAMN13153370, study PRJNA577476) | soil metagenome | isolation source: 60 cm soil or saprolite under grassland replicate 2 | place: USA:California | collected 2016-06-15
TACAATGAGCTTTTAAAAAATCAATCTGTTCATCCCACACACTGCCATCTAAAGGAATTCCATGTAATAAAACAACGGGAATTCCTTCGCCCTCTGTTCTGTAAAAAATTTCTGCACTATTGTGATGAAAAGTTTTTTGCATAGCTTGAGAATAATATTGTTCTGAAATTATTATGAGAATATTTTTGAGCCAGAATTTTGAATAAGCATAAAACTTTCGTTGCGTCGCACTCTTGTACTTTCAGTTCCAAAATCAACAAGGAACAACTCCGAAAGTATTATCCTTAACATCTATCTTACTGACTTCCTGATTTGTTCAATAAATAACAGAACGTACAAGGGAGTGACATGCACAGCATCCTGCGGACAACCAAAACAAAAATTAGTATTAAAGCTGACATAAAAATCGCATTAACTTTTCTTCTGCTTTATTAACTTATTTTTCAACACAAGATATATGTTCCAAACCATTAGTAATAGAGCAAAAGCTACAGCAATTTTTGATAAAATATCACCATACTTCACATAAAAAGTTTCACCCGTTTCAGCAGGCACTGCTGCCTTTATAAAAGCTGCTTTATCCCACGGCTGTGTTTGCACAATTTCACCTTTATTATCAATTACAGCAGAGATTCCTGTATTAGCGCTTCGCACTATCCACTTGCGTGTTTCTATTGCTCTGAGCTTTGCATACACAAGATGCTGTTTATGGCCCGGTGTGTTGCCCCACCAGCCATCATTTGTCATAATAGTTAAAAGATTGGCACCTTTTTTTACATAACCCGCGATATATTCTCCGTAAATACTTTCATAACAAATAATAGGTGCAGTTATATAAGGATTATTTTTTTCAGAAAACACTTTGCATTCTTTTGATCTTCCATAACCACCTGCCGTACCGCCAAATTTTTCAAAAAGTGGTCCCATCCATAATAAAAAATCAGGCAGGGTTTCCACGCCGGGAACGAGTTTACTTTTATCATAGAATTGTAACGGAGAACCAGCTTTTATTGCAACTGCTGAATTGAAAACATCGTAATAACTATTTCCTCTTTCGTCAAACCTCGCAGTTTTTGTGGCTTTATCAGGTCCGTAAATTTTGTACGATTCCACTCCTGTTTCAAGCGTAATATTTGGATGTTTATTTACAAAAGCAAATACAGGTTGATAGATAGAAGCATTCTGCAGCTCCTCCTGTGAAACCAATTCAGGCAAAGCTGTTTCAGGCCATACAACCAGGAGCGTATTACTATCCAGTTGCTGTTCAGAGAGTGATATTAATGTTTGCAATTGTGATGAAACGGTAGATGCATCAAATTTATCGTTATAAGGATCTATGTTTGGCTGCACTATAATTACATCGGTTGAAGCATTGGCTGGTTGACTGGCTGAGAGGTTTTGTTTTATAAAAAATGATACAATGAATGGAATTAATAAAATACCTGCTGTAATTACAATTAATCGGATTTCATACCTCTTGTTTCGTACTTTATTAAGTAATTCAAAAAGCAAAATATTCATCAGTAATATCCATAACGTTCCTCCGCTTGTTCCGGTATATTCATACCATTGCACCCAGTCAACATGAATTGCAAACACATTACCTAATGTTAACCATGGCCAGCTTAATTGCCAGTTAAGATGGACGTATTCAAACATCATCCAAAAAGTAATCAGCGATAAATACCCGGTTCGTTTTCCATACCTCTTTTTAAAAATAAAATAACCCCACCATGGTAATGTCATCAGCAAACTGTTGGCAATGATGGCTGCTATTGCACCAACATCGGTAGAATTCCATATCCACCACGTGGCGCATGCGTTCCAGGCAAGTGTAGCAATAAAGCTGTAAAAAAAGAAGGTTAATCTTTTGTTAGCTCGGTCAGCTACATAGAGCAGTGGTATCCATGCAATAAAGACAAGAAAGGTAAAAGGTGAAACAGGCCATGTTGCATAAAGTAAAATTCCGGAGAGAAAAGCTAAACCTGGAAGTTGTAATTTTTTCAATCAAAAAAATTTTGAGCAATTTCGGAAAAAGTTTAATACTAAGAATCTGCCTGCAAAGGCAGGGGCAGTGTATCGCCGATAGTTATTGCGGATGATAAATAAGATAAGCTGGCTACAAAAACAAAAAAGTCTGGCAAATTTGCCAGACTATATATTAGTTGATTGTGATCTTAATTAATAACGGTTGTATCCACCGCCGCCACCACCACGATTGCGGTTATATCCGCCACCGCCGCCGCTTCCGCCACGGTTATAGCCACCACCGCCAAAGTTTTTCTTTTTGTAACCGCCGCCGCTATCACCTTCTTTTCGTGGAGCAGATTCGTTTACTACAATCTTACGACCCAGTACATCTGTGTCATTAAGGTTGCTGATTGCCTGGCGTGCAGCTTCGTCATCGCCCATTTCAACAAAACCAAAGCCTTTACTACGGTTGTTGTTAAATTTGTCGGTAACGATTTTGGCAGAAATTACATCGCCATAAGGAGAGAATAAATTTTGAAGATCATCACTGGTCATGTTCCAGTTGAGGTTTCCAACGTAAATGTTCATGTTTAAAAAATTAAATGAATTAAAACCAAGAGAGATCAGTAAACCCAAAACCTAAAAACATTTACGCAGAAACGTTCAGGAAATATGGTAGCACTGCATCTTTGGACATACGAAAGTAATTAGATTCTTTAGAAATGAACAATTATTTTTTTAATTTTTTTTGAGCCTGGGACCTGAATGATAATTAAACCGCCGTTGCGTTGCGCAATTAAGCGTGTTGAATATTTTTCAGCAAAGAACACAATCGGATCAATCGAAAAAAGCATACTGCAGAAAAGGTATTTCAATTTCCAATACATACTTTTACGCCCTAATTGTAAAATAATTTTCTTATGGCAACTACAGCAGATATCAGTCGTGGAATGATTTTGAAACTGGATGGCAGTTTATATTCAGTAGTAGAATTTGGTGAAAACAAAACAGCGCGTGCCGCAGCAAAAGTATGGGCTAAATTAAAAGGTGTTGATAATAACCGCACCATTGAAAAAACCTGGAACAGCGGTGAAACTATTTTTCCGGTTCGTGTTGAAAAAAAAGCTTTTCAGTATTTATATAAAGATGAATCCGGCTACAACCTGATGAATAATGAAACATTTGAACAAATTGCGATTGCCAAAGAAATGATTGATGCCCCACAATTTCTAAAAGATGGCAGCGAAGTATTTGTATATATTAATACAGAAACCGATCAGCCAATTGGTGCTGAATTACCTGAAAAAATTGTTGTGAAAGTAACTTACTGTGAACCGGGTTTAAGAGGTGACACAGCAACCCGTGCTTTAAAACCCGCAAAAATTGAAACAGGAGCTTCTGTAAATGTTCCGTTGTTTGTAAATGAAGGAGAATTAATTCGCATCAACACCAAAACTGGCGAATATGTGGAAAGAGTGAAAGAATAAATTATAATTTATTTGATTTAAATGATTTATTTAATTTAAAAATGGCGGTTCTTTTGCCGTCCTTTTTTATTGAATTCAGCAGTGATTTTCAAAAATTTAGAAATAAGAAAAATGCCTTCTTTTAGTCAAAAAATACCTATTTTGCCCCTCCTTTCATGGTAAAATGCCTCAAAAATTTATAAAAAACCCAAAAAATCATCTTATGGACTTTAAGCAGATTCAGGAACTTATTAAGCTGATTAATAAGAGCAACATAGGGGAAATAAGTATAGAGGAAAGTGATTTTAAAATTACCATTAAACAGAAAGAAGAGAAAGCAGAAACTATAGTAACTGCACCTGTTGCTACTCCTATAGCTGCTCCTGTATATGCTCAGGCACCGCCCTCCTCTGTTCCTGCTGCACAACCGGCAGCACCGCTAACACCTGCCGCGCCAGCAAAAGCAGATAATTTAATTACCATTAAAAGCCCGATGATTGGAACTTTCTATCGTAAATCATCGCCCGATAAACCGGCGCTTGTAGAAGTGGGGGATGAAGTTACTCCTGGTAAAGTAGTATGCATTATTGAGGCCATGAAACTCTTTAATGAAATTGAAAGTGAAGTAAGCGGAAGAATACTTAAGGTACTTGTAGATGATGCAAGTCCCGTAGAATATGATCAACCGCTGTTTTTAGTAGAACCTGCTTAATTTGAAAATGAAGCAATTTGAAAATTGAAAATGAGTTTCGTTTTCACTATTCAGATTGCTTTTTATGTTGTTTCATTTTCATCCCGATGGTATCGGGATTCAAATTAACTCAATGTTTAAAAAAGTACTTATAGCAAATCGTGGTGAAATCGCTCTTCGGGTTATAAGAACCTGTCGCGAAATGGGCATTAAAACTGTGGCTGTTTATTCAACTGCTGATAAAGACAGTCTTCACGTAAAATTTGCTGATGAAGCAGTATGCATAGGTAAACCACAAAGCAGCGATTCTTACCTCAATATTCCTCATATTATGGCTGCTGCGGAAATAACCAACGCAGATGCCATACATCCTGGATATGGTTTTCTTGCTGAGAACGCAAGGTTTTCTCAAATATGTGCCGACCATGGAATAAAATTTATTGGTCCTACCGGCGATATGATCAGCAGCATGGGCGATAAAATAACTGCTAAGGAAACCATGATAAAAGCGGATGTTCCTGTTGTGCCCGGAGGAGAAGGTTTGCTTGGAAGTATTGAGGAGGCAAAAAACCTTGCAAAAGAAGTCGGTTATCCTGTTATATTAAAAGCTACTGCAGGTGGTGGTGGAAAAGGTATGCGTGTGGTTTGGGAGGAATCAGAATTAGAACGTAACTACGGTATGGCTAAAACAGAAGCTGCTGCTGCTTTTAAGAATGATGGCGTATATATGGAAAAATTTGTGGAAGAACCCCGCCATATTGAAATACAGGTCGCCGGAGATCAGTATGGTAATGTTTGCCATTTAAGTGAAAGGGATTGTTCTATTCAGCGCAGACATCAGAAACTGGTAGAGGAATCTCCATCTCCTTTTATGACGCCTGAGTTGCGGGATAAAATGGGTGAAGCTGCGATTAAAGCGGCGGCAGCTATCAATTATGAAAGTGTAGGTACAGTAGAATTTCTTGTTGATAAGCATCGTAATTTCTACTTCATGGAAATGAATACCCGCATACAGGTAGAACATTGCGTAACAGAAGAAGTTATCAACTTCGATCTTATAAAAGAGCAGATCAAAATTGCAATGGGTGAAAAAATTTCGGGACAAAATTATCTGCCCGAAATGCATGCTATTGAATGCCGCATTAATGCAGAAGATCCTTATAATGATTTTCGTCCTTCACCCGGCAGAATCACTATTCTTAATACGCCTGGTGGTCACGGGGTGCGCGTGGACAGCCATGTGTACGCGGGCTATGTTATCCCTCCTTATTATGATTCAATGATTGGTAAGCTTATCTCCATTGCACGTACACGTGAAGAAGCCATTCAAACCATGTACCGCGCATTAAGTGAGTATGTTATTGAAGGTGTAAAAACAACAATACCTTTTCATCTTCAGCTAATGCAGCATGAAGATTTCAGAAAAGGTAATTTTACCACTAAGTTTTTAGACACATTTAAATTGCAATAACTTGTAGGGGCGTTGCCGGATGATACAAACTTCTGATGTCATTGTTGCTTTTTTCTGTTTCCCTTTATCTTCACATCCTCTTATCATTATATAAATAGTTACCACTATAAAAAGCAGAAGCAATGAAGTGGTAATAATAAATCTTCCTTTTTTAAAATCCGGTCCCTCTTTATCAAGGCCAAAAATTTTTTGTAAAAATTTCTTCATCGAGCTAGCTTTTGTTCAATATTATTCTAAAGATATGCCGGAAAAAAATTACAGCAATCGCGGTATTCTATTCAACCAATAATGAAAGTAGTATGATGTAATTGCACAAATAAAGAAGTTATGTTTTAGTTTGGTAAGAGCAGTGTGCAGGAAGCCTCGTAAATGGCACACGGGAATCATCAATTGTTAATAACATATAACAATTTCAAATTGGAAATTCCTTTTGTTCAATAACAAATCAGAACGCGTAAGAGAGTGACCCGCGAAGTTTCAGGACAAACACAATGAAGCCTCATGGCATTTCTACGGCTAAGCATATAAAAAATTTAAAATTCAATTTTTCTCTTTTTCATTTCTGCTCTAAGCCTATCAGGAATGGGACGGCAGGAACAATTCTTTTGGTGTTCAAGATGCCACTTCATTCTTTGTTCTAAGTTTGCGTTTTTGGACATTCTGTTCTTTTCATGCCATTCCCTATTAATTTTCATTTTTCATAATCTGTTTAAAAATAAAATTTTTCGTTGTCAAATATTCCTGAAAGTTTTTTGAGGCAACTATATCAAATCCTTTTGTAAAAAAATTAATAATCATAGGCAGGAATAAAAATATCGAAAGAAGCACCTACACCCAGCTTACCTGTTGCAGCAATAATGCCATTGTGATTTTGGACAATTTTTTTGCATATAGCAAGACCGATGCCTGTTCCTGAAAATTCAGACCTTCCATGAAGACGCTGAAACAATTCAAAGATTTTATGTGCATATTGCTGCTCGAAACCAATACCGTTATCTGCAATGCTTATTTTCCAATACTTGATTTTTTCATGAATGCCCGGCTCATTTATTTCACTGCCACATACCTTTTGAGAGAAGATTTTTATATGTGGAGACACACCATGCTTGCTGTATTTAATAGCATTGCCAATAATATTTAAAAATAACTGGTGAAATTGAAGAGGAATAATTTTTATAACGGGTAAAGAGGAAGATTCAATGACTGCATTTTTTTCTTCTATCACATCGTGTAGATTAATTTTTACCTCTTCAAGTAAAATATTTAAATCAGTTGGTTCAAAAATATCTGTTGTACTGGTGCGGGAATAACTAAGCAATGCTTCAATAAGATTCTGCATGCGCGTGGCAGCAGCACTAATCCGTATAAAATAATTTTTTGCTGTCTCGGGCAATAGCTCCACTTCCTTTTCAAAAATAAGATCTGTAAATGTTCTTATTTTTCTCAATGGTTCCTGTAAGTCATGGCTTGCTACATAAGTAAAAGAACCGAGCTCGGTATTCATGCGTTCAAGTTCTTCATTCTTTTTTGTTAATGACTCATTATAGTTCTTAAGATTTTCATTTGCTTTTTTTATTTCTGTAATATCAACTGCTACACCTATTATTTGCGTTACTTCTCCATTTTTGTTTCTTTTAAAAACTGTTTCCCTTGAAAGCTGGTAAGTCCATTCATTTTCTTTGGTTCTAAAGCGGTATTCAATTTCCCGTACGTCTCCTGTTTTATCGTACCTGAAATTTTCATGATGCGCAAGTACTTTTGGCAGATCATCAGGATGTACAAGAGTACCCATTACATCAGCGCCCATTTCCTGTACCTCACTATCTGAATAACCTATAATATGCAATATGTTTTTATTGACAAAAACGTTAGAGCGCTTTTCAATATCATATATGTACACAATATTAGGCACAAGGTCGAGTATTGTACGGGTAAATTTTTCACTTTCCTGTAGCTGAAGCTGGTTTTCGCGCAACTGGGTTATATCCATATGCACACCGAAAAGTCCTATTATATTTCCTGCAGCATCTCTGTTAATTTCGCCTTTTGAATAAATGTATCGGTATTTTCCATTCTTATCCTTTCTCCTGTATTCAATATCAATCGGGATGCCTTTTTCCCGTGCTTTCTGCGCAGCATCTTTCACAGCAGGTAAATCATCGGGATGCACATTGCCAAAGTTTGTAGTATCAATATTAACCTCTCCCGGTTTGTATCCATAAAGCCTGTAGCATTCATCGGACCATGTAATAGTGTTTGTGCGGAAATCATGTTCCCAACTTCCGAGCTTACCTATAATTTGCGCCTGTATCAGTTGTTCTTCACGTAATCTGAGATGTTCGGTTAATAAAGTATCATTGGTAACATCCTGAATGGTACCCACTGCCATTTGTTCATTTTCCCAGCTTATAATTTTACCGCTTCCCCTGATATATTTTAGATTATCATCTTTAGAAATAATACGGAATTTAGAAATTTTTATTTCCTTTTTTCTAAAAGCCTCCTTAACAGCATTACGAATATAATCCCTGTCATCAGCATGTACATATTCAAGGAATTTTTCAAAGGATGGAGGAAATTCTCTTGGCTTGCATCCCAATAACTGGTAAAAATTATCGGAATAAGTTAGTTCACCGGTGTGCAAATTCCATGAGTAACTTCCCTGCCCTGAAGTTTCCTCTGCTTGTTTAAAGGTTTCATTCTGGATCGTTAATTCTGCTTTCATTCTTCTCTGCGTCTGTAAGTCGTTTCTTACTTTGAAAAAGGAAACAATCAATATTCCCAAAGAAATAAAGCCAAGTGTTAATAATGAAAAAGGAGTTACAAAAGCATAGCGGCTCTTTTCTGCCATTCTTCTGCTTAAATCCTCATCTTCGAGTGTTATCATTGAAGCAACTAAGTTTCTTATGCCCTCCATCTTTTCTTTGCTGGTATTCAAATAAGGTTTCAATGATTCACCACTGTAAGTAGAATCATTAGACAATCTGATTATATAATTAAGCAGGTTATCTCTGTCTGCAATCAAAAGCATAAGGGTAACAACATTGTTGTGTTGTGGCACATTATCTCTTGTTGATGAATCAATTTCCTTAACGGTAAGCTGAGCCTTTTCAATCGCACCATTAAAGGGTTCCAGGTAAGAGGAATCTTTTGTAAGCAGATAACCACGCTGTCCTGTTTCTGCATCTTTCAAATAAGACAGCGTTTGTTCCAGTTTCAGTTTTACAATATGTGTATGATTAACGAGATCAGTAGCATTCACAAGTTCTTCAATCGTTATATAAGAAAAAGAAGAAACAAAAATTAAAATGATGAATAGCGCGCCAAAAAAAACATCTGTTAATGAAGCGCGGTACGATTTCATTTTTTGAATAAGTGCATTAAAGGTTTGTATGAATTTGCGTGAATCCGGCATAGAAATAATAAACTGTTTTAAATAGGCAATCAGAAATCAAAATAAGGTCTAAAAAAATTATATCTGCATAAACTTTGTGAATCAGCAGTTATAGCTCAGGCAAAAATCTGTTATTATTTTCTATCTATTATTAGTTTGAAAGGAATTAAACAGTTTTTAATTTTCCACAAAAATAAACCTGTTTACTTTTATAATCTCGCAATCTTCCAATATCCATTATACAACTATGCCAGAATTAATTACAATTGCAAACAGGCTTGCTCTGTCGTTTGTTCAATCTCCAAATAAAAAACACGTCGAAAAACATATTATGCAGGAAATTAATTGTCTTGTTCATGAAGAATCAAAACAGCCTGTTGATTATAAAGTAAAAGTTGAGATTATTAAATTGATGCAGGAATTTATTTCCGGCAAAAGACCTTATCAGCTAAATAACGGCGAAATAATTATTACTGAATCAAAAGAAAATAATATTTGTCTTGAAATGATGGATTACATTTTAGAACAAATTAATGCTATTCATAAGCAACAGGTAAAAGGCATTTAATAGATGCAAGATATGCTCGGCTATTGGACTTAAATCAATTCTATAATTATCTTCAAATAATTTCAGGTATTAGGATTGAGGTGCAAATTGATTTTTTTAAGCAGGTCTTTAAATCCGAACGGTTTGCAAATAAAATCATCGGCGCCATACTCTTTATACTCATCATTTTTACCAATGTGTGCTGAACAAAGAATAATCTTTATGTGTTTTGTTTTTTTACCTTCTTTCAATTGCCAGCATATATCTCGTCCATCAAAATCATGAAGTTTAACGTCCAGCAGAATTACATCCGGCTTAAATACATCAACAGTTTTAAATGCGATACTACCTCTTGAAATGGTAGCTACCTGATACCCTTTTTTTTGTAATAAAGCAGCCAACGGAACCAAAACATCTTCCTCATCATCTATAATTAAAATCCTTGCCATAAAAATTATAATTATTTGGTATCAAAGAAAAAGGAAACCAATTTACGTACCTAATTTTCCTGGATAATAGTTTTTTCCGATTTTTAATAATTATTAAATTAAATTTTAAGATTGATACCCGCTCATAACAAATTATCGTTTGCCTGCAAAATCAATTATAATTTGCTCACTTTTCGTGATTAAAAAATGAGAAAAGTTCCTCCACTTATTGAATAAACTATTTTAGATATTTTTTCAATACCTTGTAAAGGGTTTTCATTGTATCGTATTTATAGCTTATCCGTATTGTTAAAAAAAGTTTTAGATAATTTCCGTTTTGTGGTCCTCTTTTTTAATTGAATAGTACTAATTAAATTTTTTCATTCTGTTTTTTTGCAAAAAACAAGCGTCCTGTTTATCAACCTTTTTCTTAAATGCATTTTTTGCAACCCACTTTCAATGTCCTTTATAAATCAATTATGAAAGCGCTTGCACAGAGAATAGCTTTGAGCTCATCAATACAGGGAGATAAAATCTAACTCACACAAACAGTTAATCTTTTCCCGTATCGCTTTAATTCTTTCATAAAGACCATCATTTTTAAATCATTTATTCTCTTAAAACCTCTGCTTATGATGTAAGCCATTAAAAATTGTTGCTAAAGCTCTTTGCCGGTAAGGTTTGTACCTGATGCAAAGGATGCCCCTGAAAAATACTTCTGCAAGAAATGCAGCTCAACAAACCATATATCTTTTCATAATCAAAACAAAGGAGATTCTTATGAATAAAATAAATAGGGATATAATACCATTTATCCTGAAAACAGAATTTCGTTCACACTTGTTTTTAATTGCAACGTTTATATTTATCTGCACAAGTTGCAAAAAAGAACAAGCAGTAACAGATACACAGCAATCACGCATATCAGTAGATCTGAGTGCCGCAAAAGCCGACATTATTGTGCATGCAGGCGGATCAATTCAGGCTGCTGTAGATGCTGCAGAGGCAGGCATGTTAATTAAAATTGAACCCGGCACTTATAGCGAAGCAGTAAGAGTTAATAAACCAGGAATTAAATTGATTGGCATAACGAACAATGGTGTTGGTGTAATTATTAAAAACCCAGGCGACGAGGAAAATGGCATTACTGTTACTGATGCAGGTGATGGCTTTGCGCTTCAAAATGTTACAGTGCAGGGATTTGAAGAAAACGGTGTATTGCTTACAGCAGTTGATAATTTTAGCATTTCACATGTAACTGCTGTTAACAATGGAGAATATGGGATTTTTCCTGTTCATTCTTCGCATGGTACAATTGACCATTGCACTGCAAGCGGACATACTGATACAGGAATTTATGTAGGTCAATCTTCAGACGTTGATATGCAGTTCAATTTTGCATATGAAAATGTGAATGGTCTGGAAGTAGAAAATTCTTTCAACGTTAATGTTACTCATAACCAGGTGTATAATAATGTTTGCGGAATGTTGATTGATCTGTTACCAGGTAAGGATGTAAAAACATCATCAAATATTTACATTGCTAATAACCATGTGTATGACAACAACCATGTTAATTTTGGAGAGCCCGGTGAATTAGAATCATTTGTTCCATCAGGATTAGGCATACTCATTCTTGGCGCTGATGAAACAACTGTAGAACAAAATACTGTAATAGGTAACAATTTTGCAGGCATTACGGTATTTAGTGTGCTGGTACTTGGTGCACTTGCAGGTATTCCCCCTGAAGCATTTGCAGACATTGAACCTAACCCTGACGGAGCAAAAATTTACAAAAATGTTGTTCTGCAAAATGGCAAAGTTCCACCATCACTTCCCATCCCGCTTCCCGGTGTAGATCTTTTATGGGATGGTTCAGGCATTAATAATTGCTGGAGTAATAATAATTTTAAAACAAGTTATCCTTCTCAATTGCCATTGTGTAATTAATAACGTAATGCTTCAAAAAAGTTTTGATGGATTATGAAGGATGTGAAGCGAAAAGGATGTCTTCGTAAAAAGAGGGCATCCTTTGTACTTTAGAATAGTTTCAATAGTTTACAAGTCCGGTTTACAATTTGCACTGATTGATAAACTATTAAAATTTATAAACTCGTGAACTTTGCTCAATAGAGATCAGAATCCTGCATTGCTGCGCAGCGGGACAAGTGTAAAAGTGCCCCCCGACTGAATGCCGTTCAGACGGGAGTGACACAACAGGTGTTGATAGTAGCAATACAAATCGTCCGAAAAAATTTATTGCACATTTTATACCGTTCAAACCAATATTAGTCTTTCATTTCATTGCTAATTGACAGGAATAAAAATATCAAAGGTTGAACCGATACCGGGTTTGCCCGTTGCCCTGATAAAGCCATTATGATTTTGAATTACTTTTTTACAAATGGCCAAACCAATGCCCGTGCCATTGTATTCTGTTTTGCTGTGAAGACGCTGAAATATATCAAAGATTTTATTTTCATATTGCTGTTCGAAACCAATACCATTATCAGCTATAGATACTTTCCAATAATTTGTTTTAGTGTCTGCCCCTGATTTATATATCTCTTCTCTCTTTGCAATACGGGCACTAATATACAGGTGCGGAGGAATATTCTGTTTACTATATTTTATGCCATTTTCAATAATATTGGTAAACAATTGCAGGAATTGTATCCGCACAACTTTTATTTTTGGTAATGGTGATAATTCTATGATTGCATTTTTTTCTTCTATTATATGATGCAACGAATTTTTTACTTCTTCCACTATATAATTTAAATCGGTCTCCTCTTTATTAATGGCTGTAGTATTGGCGCGTGAATAATTAAATAAAGCTTCGATAAGTTCATTCATTCTGCCAACAGAGGATATGACGCGTGTAAATAATTCCTTATTGTTTTCTGATAATTCGTCTGCAAGAATACGGCTCATGAAGATCCTTATTTTTCGCAAAGGTTCCTGTAAGTCATGACTGGCAACATAAGTAAACGAAGTGAGTTCTTCATTGCTACGTGCCAGTTCCTCGTTGGCTGCAATTAATGCATGGTTTGCTTTTTTTATTTCAGTAATATCAATGGTTACGCCAATTATTTGTGTTACCTCGCCTTTTTGGTTACGGGTAAAAACAGTATCACTGGAGAGCAGGTATATATAATTACCTTGTTTATTTTTTAAACGGTATTCTATTTCTAATATAGTGCCATCTTTAAGATGTTTACAATTTTCATGATGTGTTGATATCCGATTTAAATCATCAGGATGTATAATCATTCTCACTACATCATCGCCAAAATCATGTATTTCTTTATCTGTGTAACCTGCTACATTTAAAATGTTCTTATTGATAAAAACATTCTTCCGTTTTTCAAGATCATATATATAAACAACGTTAGGCGCCAGCTCGAGAATAGCACGATTGAACCTTTCACTTTCCTTTAACTGCAGTTCTTTTTCACGGAGATCAGTAAGGTCCATATTTACCCCGAACAAGCCAATAATATTTTCTGATGGATCCCTAATGACTTCAGCTTTTGAATACACGTATTTTAGTTTTCCTTTCTTATCAATTCTTCTGTATTCAATATCAACAGGAATTCCTTTTTCACGTGCATTTTTTAATGATTGCTGAATAGCTGGTAAATCTTCCGGATGTACATTAGCGACAGTCTTTTCATCAACTTCAATTTCTCCTGGTTCATATCCATACAGGTGATACAGCTCATCTGACCACGTAATCGTATTGGTAAGAAAATCATTATAAAAACTGCCAAGCTTGCCAATGTTTTGCGCTTGTGTAAGCTGCGCTTCACGAAATTTCAAATGTTGATTCAGCAAGGTATCCGCAGTTATATCACGCATGGTTCCCACCATCATTTGTTTATTGCCGTAGTTTATAATCTTGCCGGTTCCCTGGATGTATTTTAATTTACCGTCTTTAGAAATAATACGGTGCCTGGTAATCAATGATTGATCATTTTTTGAACCTTTTGCATTGATGTCTTTTATGTAGTCTTTATCTTCAGGATGCACATAATTTAAAAATTCTTCCAGTGTAGGCGTAAATTCGCCAGGCTTGCATCCAAGCAGCCTATACATGTTGTCTGAATAGGTTACTTCACCATTAACCAAATTCCATGCATAGCTTCCTTGTAAAGAGCTTTCTTCTGCCTGTTTAAAAATTTCATTTTGAATAAGCAGTTGATCATTTAATTGCTGTGTTCTTTCGTTGGCATATCCAAGATCTGCATTTGCCTTCTCTAATGCCTTGTTATGTTCCCGCAATTGCAATACAGCTTCTTTTTTTTCTTCCGTTATATCGCGGAAGGTTACAGTAAGACCATCGTGTAATTTTTCTAATTGTATCTGAAACCAGGCATGTACATTATTAAAAGTGCTTTCAGATTCATATTCAAAATGGGCACCATTTTCAACGCAATTACAAAAATGTTTAAAAGATTCACTCCCGTAAAATCCGGGAAATATTTCTCCAAAGGCTTTACCAATAATATTCTCCGGTATAAAACCATAAAGTGTTGTAATTTCTTTATTGATGTACCTGATTCTGAAATCTGTAATTTTTCCTGCTGCATTACGTATCGCCTCATAACATCCGATACCGTTTGGCGTTGAGTTAAGAATGTTCTGTAAAAAAGATTTGGAATAAGAAAGTTCTTCTTTTAACCTTGTTTGCTTTTTTACATCTCTGCGTATTTTATAAAAGGCACTAAAAATAATTAATAAAGAAACAATGGAAAGTATAAGTGAGTAAAGAGGAGTTGTTGAGCTTAAGCGTTCCTTTGCTTTCTCTCTTTCAAGTAATAGTGCATCTTCAAGCCTTGTCATGGAAGCAATTTGAGATCTTATAGCATCCATCTTGATTTTATCTTCGAAATGCGATGTAGATAAAACCGCATCAGCAGATACACTGTTTTTTATCGCAAGAAGAATATGCAAAAGTTTGTACCTGTCGGTGATTAAAGTTTTTAATGTTATTACATTTTGTTGCTGTGCCGGATTGTCTCTTGTTAATGAATCTACTTCTGCAACAGTTTTATTTATTTTGTCTTCTGCCAAATTGAAGCCGTGCAAAAAAGAAGGATCCTTTGTAAGTACATAACCTCGGTGAGCAGTTCCGGCATCTTGCAGATAAGTGATTGTTTGCTCCAACTTTAATTTAACTACATAAGTATGACTCACCCGGTCTGCTTCCTTATCAAGCTTTTCAATTCGTTGGTAAGAAACATAAGAGTAATATATAAGAACTGAAATAACAATAGTCGTAAAAAGAAGGTTAACGTTTATAGTAGAAAGAAGCTTCATAGTTTAGTCGTACGACAGAGGAATTTTTACGTCTTTACGAAAGTACTATTGCAGTACTGGAAAGCATAGTGCTTTATTCGATTTTAATGTTGCTATCAGCAAAATTTAATTAAACAAAAATCAAGAGTTATAACATTTAACAATGAATGAAAAAATAAAAATGCCGGAGCAGATTTTTTAGAACGATTGGCTCCATGTATTGATGCTTTAGAAGGAAGAGCAAAAATAGAATTTTCCTTTTCGGTAAATAATTCTTACCTTGGAATCCTCCTAAATAAATAAGCTTTCAAAATATAAAAACATGAAAAACCTCGAACTTAATTCCAATATTGAACAAATAAAACAACAAATAGCAGAACAGGAGATGAATTATAAGATTGCTCTGGGAAGCAATAAAAGTTATCCTGTATTAAGGCGAATCAAACGCAAAATAAAAGAGTTGGAAAACAGTAAACAATTACTGACTAACGAATCTTCCGGTCAAAAAATTTAGATTAACGAATCAATGTTTTATTGGGGAATGTAGTATGCATACATTTTTTGAATGTATTTAAAAACTTGTATCAAATTACTTTGAACATAGTTTATCTCTAAATAAATTTCTCCTGGTTGCATTGTTGTTGTAAAAAATGGAACGTATAAGTTCTGCTCCTGGCAATTTAAAATATAAATTGTGGGCAGGCGGGAGTGACTCCTTCATTGTGAAGAGGCAAACTATAAGAGGCAATGTTGCAGCGTCACTTCCATAAAAATTTTCAACACCAACACCATAAGAATGACTTTGCACAGAGATATTGTATTGCCGGTAAGCGCTGTTTGCATCGGGTAGTAAAACAGCAAAATCAGAAGAAGACAAATTACAACCCCACGCAATGCCTTTGCCTGTATAAAAGGAATTGCCAGCGCCACCAATTAAGGTAGTCATTGTTGTGGCATGAGACGTTATTTGTGTGCTGTTAGGTGTTGTGTGTTTATAGCGGCCTTTGAAATCTATATCCGTTGTATCAAATAGATTTTCTTTCACCGATACAGTAAGCCCTTTACCATTTATACCAGGATATTTTGCAAATAATAAATTGATATCATTTACACTGTTATCATAATCATTGATTACCGTTTCTTCGTTGGGGGTGTTAAATTTAATATCAACAAACAAAACATTTTCATCATCAAGCAATGTTTTTGCTACAAAAGAAAAACTTGTTTTAACACGAAAAATCTTTCCGTTTTTATGCGTTGATAATATGGAAGTTTGTGCAGCATATTGATTTGTTAAATTGACTAATAAACTGCTGTCATTAACTTCAATAAGAAAAATGAAATTTTTACTTAGTGATAATTCGTTTCGCTTACTTAATAGAGCGGGAGAGAGTTTCCAATTGTTATTGGCAACAAAATATTGTTCAATAGAAATGTTGTTTTGAATTTCAGAAGAGTCCGCTTTTACAATAAACCAGTTTACATTTAATTGTCTTTTTATTTGTGCTTGGAATTGTTGTTTAAATGATTTTGTTTGTCCCGAATATATTTTAATCAAAAAGTATTTATTTGTACTTGAATCAACAACTTTAGATAAACCACTTAATAATGCGGAGTTAGTTGTGTCTGCAAAGACAGCAGTGATTTCTTTATCCTGTTGGTGTGTATCTTTCTGGGCAAAGATTTCAGCGCTAAAAAAAATGAAAACAAAAAAGAAATAAATACTTCATTACGTTAAGTTAGTTGAACTGTAAAACCTAACAGTTTTTATTATAATGTTTATTCTCGTCAAAAATATGTATTGCAACTTATGTGCGAATAAAATGCTTACTTAAGGTTACTATTGCTGTTGTGATTCAGTAATTATAGGATCGGTGTTTTAAAGAGCGAAAAACATTATTACCTTAATAGAGCAGGAACATTAAAAACAAAAACCTTATTACCTTATAAATAAGTCATCATTAAATATGATAATCAAGAAGCGTTATCAGAAGACAGCCAAAGGGATATAAGATGATAAGGTTAAAATATTCTTCTATCATTATTTTACTAAGGTAATAAGGTGATTAGAAAATTTGAAACGGTCAGAAAAACTTTGAAGAATAAACAAATTAGTGGTGGGTGCGCTGATGCTAAAAGTTATATTGTACAAGTGTGCGACGCAACAGTTGATGCTATAAAAAACAAAAGTTCAGCTCAAAAAAATCTTCGTTATAAATCTAAACGTATATAAAATAAAAAAGCCATTACACCAATGCAACGGCCTTTTCAAAAATAAAAGCGGATATATTTAGAAAGTATAGCGAATGCCCAATCCACCCCAGCCTCCTTCAAAATAATTATACCCCACAAAATTGAAAGATGGCTGCCAATCAAGGCTTACATTAATAGGAGCATCTTTAAATTTATAATCGAGACCTATCACACCATCAACACCGACAGCGATACCTGCATCTCTGTTTGGATAGTGTCTTTTCCAGCTATCACTCCAGAAACCAATATGTGCACCAGGACCAACGTACCATTTTAAACCTGGTGCACCATTAATGTCCCGATGTATTTCATACAAACCAGTGAAGCGAACACCGTCTGTGTAGAAATATCCTAATCCCTCTATTGCTTTATTAGTTTGAATAAAACTTTTTAAACTTATCGCACCTGGATAAAATTTTACACCTAGCGCAGTTTTGTATTCATAGCCCATACTTTGCGACTTTGCAGCAAAACCAATAAAAATAATAATACCTGCTAATAAAATCTTTTTCATGGTTTGGTTTTTAGTTATAGAAGTAAAGCGTGGTCAATTTTAAAACGTGTAACGAACGCCTATGCCACCATAAGAAGGGGTAAAACCTGCAGAGCCAACGAGAGTGACTGCAGGCTGCCAGTCAATGCTAACATTTAAGGGCACATCGCGGAATTTGTAATCAAGCCCAATGATGCCATCAATACCAAAATCAGCTTTGCTGTCATAATCTTTCTGATATTGATCTTTCCAAAAACCAAGATGCACACCGGGACCAACAAACCATGCAAGTCCATCAACTTTATCGAAAGAGTAAAAATTAAATTCATAAAGACCGCTTAATCTGAAACCTTTATTCCAAATGGTAGCCTGCGCTTCAAGATTATTTGATGCGGTAACAAATTGTTTGTATGTAACAGAGAATCCCCCCGGGAATTTTATACCAATTGCCTGGTGATAAGTGGATTGCGGTTCGGATTGTGCAAATGAATATTTTGTAGAAATGATTAAAAGAGCAACAGTAATAATTTTTTTCATGCTGCAAATTTTATTTATCAAAGCATGAAACGTACCAATGTGTGAGAATTTTATCAAATACTTGTTAAAGCTTTTTTATCTGCAGTTATTTCTCGTGATAATTTATATTTAAGTAACTCTGGTATCAGCGTAATGCCTGTTGATAAAAGTTTTCAGCATCTTTCTTTAACTGCACGAGAGATGGTTTGTGAATATACATCATGTGACCGGCCTCGTAATAAGTGAGAGAGATCCTGTTTTGTTGTTCAGGTCTTAAACCCATATGGTGCGCCGTATATTCTGCAGCAAAAAAAGGTGTTGCCAGATCATAATAGCCACATGCTATCCACACTTTGAGATAAGGGTTCTGGCTCATAGCGCTGCGTAATGTTTCAGATACATCGAGAAAATTGTTGGTAGAATATGCCCACGGTCCCACATAAGTTAATGCTTCATAAGGAAGATCATTTTTATATTGGAGTTCTTTTCTTGTGTAGTTATTCATTGCACCTGAGAACATGCCCATGATATTGCTCATGCTTGGATCAAATTCAATTCCTTCACCTGCATCATCTCTGTCAATACCTGTGAACCTGCTATCAAGCCTGCCGGTTGTTTTACCGCTGTCTCTTAATAGCTCTTTAAAAAATCTGCTGTCAGAAATTCTTAAATTATTTCTGCGAATAAAATCTTCTGACAAGCCTGTGAGTGAATGCAATTTTTGAATCGCTGTATTTCTTTCCTGGGCGGTTAATAAATCTCCTTTCATCAGGGTAAACAGGTATTCATTGGAAGCATAATCTTTTGACAATTGCACTACATCTTTTAATGATTTTTGCTGTATATCGGCAGGTAATTTTTTATGATACCATGCTGTTGCAGTATAACTGGGCAGGAACATAATATAAGGCATTTCATTACCTGTGGTAAAATCAAGTGTTTGAAAATTTAGAACAGAAGAAATCAATATAATGCCATTCAAAAAAATATTATGGCGCTGCAGTAAATAGCCTGATAAACCGGAAGCTCTTGTAGTGCCATAACTTTCACCAGCAAGAAATTTAGGTGAGCCCCAGCGTTCAAACTTTGTAGTGTAATAACGAATGAAATCACCAACGCTTTGTACATCTTCTGTATAGCCATGAAATTCTTGTGGATTCTCACCCGTTGCAGGACGACTATATCCTGTTGATACCGGATCAATAAACAAAATGTCTGTCATATCCAGCCATGAGTAAGGGTTTGCCTCATATTTAAAAGGTGCATTGGGTGAGTAACCTTCATCATTCATCACTACGCGGTAAGGACCTAAAACGCCCATGTGCAGCCATATTGAAGAAGAGCCCGGCCCTCCATTAAATGCATAAGTAATCGGGCGGGTATCTTTATTTACACCATCTTTTGTATAAGCAACAAAAAATATATTCGCCTTAATCTTTCCATGCTGATCTTTCAATGGCAGGTAGCCTGCTGTTGCTGTATAGTTAATCACTTGTCCATTTATGTTTACCTGGTGTTTTGTAATTACAGGAGCCGTCGTACTATCTGCAACAAGAACCGTATCAATACTATTTTTATTCTCAGAACCTTTTTGTGCAGATAAATGCAGAGCAGATGCTAACAACAAAAGAAGAAACGTAAAACGCATAGTTTGGTTGCATTGATGTAAGGGGTAAATATAGTAAAATGAAAATAAGTGAAGATCATTTTTGTGTAGTCAGCTGCAGAGTTATAATGGTATCACCTGTTGTTTCCGATTTGCTGCTTCGTCACGTAAATTGCTCGCTTGGCCTTTCCGATGTTTATTCAGCACGTAATCGAATAAAAACTATTGCATGACACAACGCTTTTATTTCGATACTTCTGTTTCAGGCGGAATTTTGGACACCGATTTGAAGAAGAAACAACTTTACTTTTTGAAAAGGTTAAACTTGGACAAATCATATGTGTTTATTCAAGCTTAACTGAAACCCAACTCGCGAAAGCTCCTACACAAGTTGAAGAATTTTTCGCAAGTATTAATGATAGATATAAAGAATTAATTCAAGTGAGACCGAAGCTTTTCAACTTGCTCAGGCCTACGTTAATGAAAAAGTTATAGGACAAATCAGTTTGGATGACTGCATTCATATTGCTGTTGCAACATTTGGAAAGGTGGATATTTTAGTAAGTTAGAATTTTAAGCACATAGTAAATGTTTATAGAATTCGCGGCTACAATTCCCTAAATTTACATGATATAGCACACTTGAAATTTGTTCACCAAAAGAAATTGCAGGTAATGAAAACGAAAGATAAAAAAGTAAAAGACTTTGACACAGTAAAAATATTTAGAGAAATCAAAGAACAAATTTCTAATTGACAAGATAAACTGATTTTGAAATGGGAATCTTAACAACAGAGATAAAAGAATTTGTGAAGAAACAGAAGCTTGGCTTTGTTGCAACCGTTTGCCCGGATGGGACGCCTAACCTTTCACCAAAAGGACGACAACTGTTTGGGATGATGAACATCTGGTTTTTGCTGACACTCATTCTCCGGGAACAATTGATAATCTATTAACTAATCCATCTGTTGAAATTAACGTGGTGGATGTTTTTGTCAGAAAAGGTTATCGTTTCAAAGGTATTGGTAAAGTTCTTTCGGAAGGGTCGTTGTTTGAAGGAGTAATTTCTTTTTATAGAAATGCGGAAGCAAAGTATGTAATTAAAAATATAATGTTAATAAAGATTGAGCAAGTTCTTCCACTTATATCCCCGGTTTACGACACAGGTGCTCGCCCCAAAATCACCTAAATCATTATCTGCTGAATATATCTTTTTCCCCAATTCCCCCAGTCTTTCATCCTGTCTTTTAAAGTGGCCTGCAGAGAAGTATTATTTACTTTTTTCCCCTTTGTGGGCGGAATGAGTTCTGTATCTCTTATTGTTTCTGCATAAACTTTTGTGGCGAACCATGTAATGTGGCTATGCGGAATAGCAAGACCTAAAATCATACCGGGCAAACCCATAAATGATTCGGGACCTCCTGAAGTAATAATGGCATCTGTATAAAAAGCAACGATGTACACAGAATCCATAACAAGCGCATTTGCGCGGCGGCACTCAAACCCGGCTATGTTGCGTGTTTCATCTGTTATCTTCCATTGAATTTTTCTTGTACTGTCCTGCAATAAAAATTTTTCTTCAAAAACATTTTTTTGACTGATGCGCTGCTCTTTATCAAGATCAGTAAACACAACATTATCTTCAGCAGGTTCCTGCCATAGTTTATTGTTATCACTATTTTCTCTTCCCGGTTTGAATAAAGTTTTGTTACCATTAAATTGGAGATCGAAATAACTTGTTTTAAACTGAGGCCTGCTTTTCTTGATTAAATCTCTCCATGCTTCATCTTCTATATCATCCAACTGCGCATAAAGATTTACTTTTCGCTCAAACTCAATCCTGCCCTGTGAAAGAAAAACAGTGTTTTGTGCTTTTGTTTTTGTTACTGTTAAAAATAACAGTGGAGTAAAAATGATAATGCTGTTTAAAATGCGTTTCATATTCGTGATGATTTTATTTTTCATCTTGTCCCGGAACTTTGATTCCTGCTTTATTAAAATTCCAAACAACAGATACAAGGAAAAATCTTTGAATAGTGCCGTATGTGGTTTGTGAAATATAATTGCTGTTTACCGTTCTGTCGAAACCGATATTTTGATTGAGCAGATCATTTCCTGAAACTTTAATCAGCAACGCATCTTTCTTGAGGAATTTTTTTCCAACCCATGCATTCCATAATATAACATTGGTATTGTTATCAAACACATTTGTTTTTTGGCGGAAGTTAAACTCGCAGTTTGAATGTATTTGAAATTTTAAAGGAAGGAAAATATCGAAATTGGTATTGATATCAAATGTCCAGTATTTTGTTTTTACATCTTTTTGTATGGATGAAGTACTGTTGGTGTAAGTGGCAGAAGGAGATAAATTAACACTGTATTTTTTTTCTTTGTCTTTGTTCATATCAAAACCAAACCTGTAATTGCCGCTCTTCGTAACATTAAGCACATTGTTTACAATGTTTACATACCTGGTGTTGTTAAAATCTCCATTAAAACCCATCCATGTATTTATTTTTTTTATTTTGAAATGATAGCCGATATAAGAATTGAAAGAACGATTGCCATTAAGATTTACAGATTGATATACTCTTCTTCCAAGTGAGTCAACATAGTCTTTGCTGCTGATAGAATTTTCTGTAAAATTATAATTGACATTTGTCCATATACCTCTTTCAGTTAACACTTTGTAATCAGAAAAGAAAAGCGAGACATTACTTCTGAATGCCGGCTTAAGATCAGGATTACCGATTGCGATATTTAGCGGATCATCATTGGTACGTACGGGTTGTATTTGCTGAATGGTTGG
>WNGE01004000.1_pt1 | contig 22934 bp, 22 predicted proteins | sample 5400651 | NCBI WGS metagenome assembly WNGE01 (sample SAMN13153370, study PRJNA577476) | soil metagenome | isolation source: 60 cm soil or saprolite under grassland replicate 2 | place: USA:California | collected 2016-06-15
CCGCCGCTGCCCCATGGCAGGTACGGCCCGGGTAGAGCGGCGAGAGCATCGCGGGCAGCCTCGTCGGAGAACTCCCGACCGGGCGGGGGCGGGAGATCGGACGCGGCCACAGCTGACCATAGCCCGCCACGGCGGGGCAAGGCCGACCCCAGGCCAGGGGCCGTCCGTCCCCAGCCCACGGCCCGGCTGTCGTCGCGGTCGAGGACGCAAGTGATGATGGGTCGCCGGTGGCACCCGGCCACGGCCGATGCACGGGCGTGGTTCTGCCCGAGTGCGGGTTTCGCCGTGTGGATGAAGGAGTGGGTCACGACCCCGCTCTCCTGGGGATCTTCAGGTTGCCGGGACGCGCCTGTCAAATGCGCCCACGTACCTCGCCGCGACCACCGGTGCGGATCTTCAGCGAGTACCTCGTCGGACGCGGCGTCTACGCCATCGCCGCGGAACTCGCCCGCGAAGCCCATCCCCTGCCCGTCGGCCCACGACACCCCGGTCTGGTTGACCGGTGGCCGAGGCGTCAGTCACCTCGCACCGGAAGACCTTCCTGTGATCGACCTGGGTGGGTCACCATCGCCCTGGTGGTGGTGCAGGAGAGGTGCGCCGTGATGGAGTCGTCGTTCGCGCCGGCCTTCGTGACCTCGAAGCAGGCGGTCCCGGTGATCCGGTCGTTGGACGCTACTGTCGGCACACCCTTGGAGGTGAAAGGGTTACAGGCGTGAGTCAGCAAACAATGCCACGGTGTGCCTGCTGCGGGTACCGAACAGGGTGCACCACCTGCCCGATCTGTTACTGGACCGACGATGGTCAACGCGACGTGCCAGCGGTCGCGGTGACGAGCAGCCTCAACGGGGACCTGAGCCTTGCCGAGGCTCGGCTGAACTTCAGCATCTACGGCGCCAGTGCACCCCGCTACCGAGACCTTGTGCGGCCACCACGCAACGACGAGAGGCCGTAGTCGCGACACCGTGGCGCCTCCGCCAGCACCCCTTCTCACCATCAGGCCCCTCTCGTTGGCCGCCCGACTGGAGGTGGCTGCCTCACCGACAACCAAGCGGCCGCGGCCGATGCGCCGATGCGCCGATGCGCCGATGTCGAAAGGGTGCACCACCTGACGGTGGCGATGGCCATCGATCCCTCCGTTTCCTCGCACCCGCATGCCGCTGCAGACCCTTCGCACTTGGGTGACCCCGTGGCCGTGCCACCGTGCCCGTCCAGGTCATCGCCCGCGCCTGCGACCCCGGCCAACACATACGAGCCCGAGGCCGACGCCCGACGCCTCGCACACCACGGGGCGGGGCGCACACCACGGGTAGTGTGATGGTGATCCGCCCTTCCGGTCCGCGACGTATGGCTCCAGCCAACCGGTTCGTACCGCACCGCAGGGCCCCGTTGAACTGCATCTACAGGAGCCGTATGAGCAGTCCCGCATCAGAACCCGCCCGCGAACCGCACGTCGAGCAGACGTCGTTACCGCAGGTCGCCCTGTTCAGCCACCCGCCGACGGTAGAGCTGCTCAAGCCGTACCACCCACTCCCCGGCGACCGTGTTGACTGGCGGACCGCCCGGTTCTCCCCGGCGCAACGCCGCAGCGCCGCATCCGACGAAGCCAAGCCCGGCGCCCCCAAGCCAACCCGTAAGCCTCCTGCAGGAACGACCACCTAGCCGCCGGCGGCTGCTATCGAACCGGCTCCAGACGCTGCCCAGCACCCACCGCATGTCCACCTCGAGTTGCCCGTACCGCAAGAAAGCTGACAGACATGACAGAGGTCGACAAGGGCAAGATCCTTAAAATCCTGCATGATCGGGGACTCCACGCCAGGGCGGAATGGGTGGGGTGCGTTTCTCTGGGAGTGAGCCAGAAGCGAGTTGTTCTCGGCGTGTCATGTCACGTCTTCCCGATCTGACGCACGGCATCGGCTAGCTTCCTCGGTGTCCGGCGGTTTTCCCGGACGTGGTGGGAGGGCCAAAGGATGCGGCGAAGCTTGGACACCCTGGACACGACGTTCCGCGCATCGCGGGAGCACTTCGAGGCACTGGTGGAGTTCCTCGGCGCGGACGCGTGCGCTGGGTTGACCCACGCGCGGTTGGAGGAACATCTGGCCAGCGCCGGACGGGAACTGACCCGGCTGCTGCTGCAGGACCATCTGGACCTGCGCGCGACGTCTCGCGGGCGCCGCTTGCACCACTTCGCTGGCTGACACACCTGCCCGCCTCGGTCGTGGTGCGTGCAGCGTGACACGTCCACGCCTGACAGCCAGGACGCGGGAGCAGGGTCGTACGGCAGTATGGCCGCATGGCTGAGCGGACTGAGATCATCGATCTGGGGTTCGAGGTCGCTGACGCGGCATGTCCCCGGCTGGAACTGGACGGGCAGGTCCTGACCGCGTCCTTCGCCGACTGGCGAGAACAGCCGCTCGTCGTGCGATTCGACGACGTGATCGCCGTGCGGTGGCAGGAAGCCGAGTACTCCATCGATGAGCATGAACGGTTCGACTCGGTCCACGTCGTGCATGACTCGGCCTGGCTGGCCGAGCACGTTCGGCAGGCGGCCACCTGGGCAGGCTCGGGACATCGCCATCTCAAGCTCAACTTCAACGCCGCCGGCGTCCTCGAAGTGCTCTGCACCGCCGTTCACGTCACGCCGTGATTAGTACCGAGGCGGCCCACCCGAGCTGATCGGGCTGTTCGACCGGGCCGTCACCAGCACCGAACGCGACATCGAGATCGACCCGGTCCCGCTGGAAACCTCGGCATGGCGGATACCCGACCCGCACCGGCCCGGCCAACATCTGCCCGTCCCGGCCGTGCTGCAGGTGGGTCATCAGGGTGGGCGAGACCGGCTGCAGCGTGTCGTGCCGCCGTTTTCCCGCAGCATGATCAAGCACTGTTCCGGATCCAGGTCGGCCGGCCGCAATGGGGTGGAGAAGTGTCGGACCGCGCCGATATGGTTTTCGTATGCGTCGATACATCGCGTTGCCAGCGGCTCTGGCGTGCGTCGCGCTGGCGGCCTGTTCGGACGGCGGGCCTGGGCGAGGGACGTCGACGTCGCCGGGCACGGGAGCCTCGGCGGCGCGGCCCGCACCGCCCGTCTACGACCCTCCCCGATCCTTCGACACGACCAACCGCCTGGGGCTGGGCGGTGTGCCCAGAGGCTACCTGCACGCCGGCAAGGACGGCGTCTATGCCGTCCACGCCCTCGAAACGACCCGGATCGCCGCGACGAACCCGGCCAAAGTCGAGGTGCGCGACCCGGTCACCGCACGGGCGGTCCGGACGTTCTCCTTCGACGCCATCCCCAACAAGCACGAGCAGGTCCGGTTCGTCGAGCTGGACGGCCAGCTGCAGCTGATCGCGGCCTACCGCCTCTACCAGCAGGGCGCGGGCACCGCGGCCGACCAGCAGTTCCTGCGGGTGCGCCGGTACTCGTTCAGCGACGGCGCGGTGCGCTGGTCGGTCGACGTGAGCCTGCCGTCAGTGGCGGCGCTGGACAACGTCTTCGTCACCGGGGTCACCGACCAGCATGTGGTCCTGTCGGCCCGGGAGCGGGGCACGCCCGGCGCGGAGATCAGCCGCAACTCGGTGGCGGTCGTGCTCGACACCGCCACCGGCGCGCAGCGCTGGATCAGGGAGCGGTTCATCCCGTACGCCGTGCACGGCGACGTGATCGTGGGGACGACGCCGAAGCCGGACCGCAGCGAGGAGGAGAACCGGGTGGAGGCGCTGCACGCCCGCACCGGCGCGGTGGTGTGGCAGTTCGCCGGCTACAACATCGACCGGGGTGACGAGTTCGGCTACCCGGTCGGCGACCGGCTGGTGCAGGTCAACACCCGCCGCCCCGGCGACAGCCTGTCCAGCCAGGTCTTCACCGCGCACCTGGTGGACATCGCGACCGGCACGACCGTCATCAAGCTGGAGCACGATCATAGCTTCGCCTGCGTTCACGACCGGGCCAGCCTGATCGTGTGCCACGTGGAGGTCTCGCAGAACCCCACGATCGCGGCGTACGACGCGACCTCGTACAAGCGGCTGTGGGTGCTGGACACGGGCACGCCCGGCCGGAAGGTGCCGCGGGTGCTCATCGCCTATCACGGCCTGGTGTACGTCGGCCTGGGCGGGACCATCGTCCGCCCGGCCCGTGCCGCTACCTTGGATGGGCAGACCGGTGCGGACGCCAACTCGGATCTGGGCTTCGTCCCTGACCTGGTCGGGCCCGGCTACGCCGTCAGCTACGAAAACGTGGGCCTGAGCCTCTATCGGGCAAAGAGTTGACTCACCCCGCCCTATGGGGGTCCGGCGTTGAGCGGGGGGAAGCAGCGCGTCCCACCGCCGGTCCAGCTCGGCCAGCGGGGGCTCGTCGATCTCGCCGTACAGTCGGAGCCGGGCCAGGCCGCCGTCGGGGTAGACGTCGAGCCGCACGTGGGTGGCCGGGCGCGCGGCGGCGACGAGGAACCAGTGACGGGTGTCCGGTTGCAGGCGGGTCCGGGCAGCAGCTCGAACCAGGCGGTGCCCTCGGCGGGGTCGGCCAGGTCGCCCGCCCGCGCGTCCATCCCGCGCAGCGCCGCCTCGCCGGGAGCGTTTCCCTTGAAATGGGTGCGTCTTTTTGCGAGTGTCTGTCTATATAGGAATTGTTTCGTTCCAGTAGAGCGGGTTGTGGACGCGTAGGCGTTCCTGTTGTTGGTGGTGGGCCCAGTAGGTGTCGAAGTCGCCGTTGCTGGCCAGTGCGCGCAGCTTGAGGATGGCTTCGGCGCCGTCCAGGCCCCAGCGGGCGCCGGTGATGTCCATGCGGTCTTTGACCAGGTGCCGGCAGGCGCCTTCGATTACGCCGGTGGCGATGGGCCACCCGGCGTCCAGGGCGGTGGGGTAGTCAAGGTAGCGCTTCCTGTTGTGTAGGTAATCGGCGGCGGTATCGGCGTTGACGCGTTGCTGGGCGGTCAGCCCCCGGCGGGTGGCGGTGCGGCGGATCGCGGCGGCGACCTGGCCGGCGTTGCCGGACAGGATCTCGCGGGCCTTGTCGGCGACCCATTGTTCGGCTGCCGGGTCGCCTTCGGCATGGAAGCACCAGGCGGCTTTCCACACGTACTCCAGGACGTGGATGAAGTCGACGATGATGGTCAGCTCGATGCCCCGGGTGCGGGCCCGGAGGGTGATCTGGTCGATCTGGTGGTTGTTGCCGTCGACCAGGGCGATCCAGGTGCGCTTGTGGGTGGGGTCGCGTCGCTCGGCCTCGTCGAACACCTGCGCGATGAGCTGGCTGGCGTCGGCGGTGATGCTGGCGGTCAGCCACTTGTCGACGGTGGCTGGCCCGGCGGGGCGGGTGCTCCGGCCCTCCTGCGGGGTGGCGGTGGCGGCGGTGATGATGTCAGCCGGGGTCCTCGGCGCGGGGACCACGCCGAATACCGAGCCGACCTCGGCCATGCGTTTGCGGTTGCGTTTCTCGCCCTTCGACAGGCGGGTGGTCAGTTTCTGGCTGGTGGCGGCCTTGGCGGTGTCTGCGCGCAGCGCGTCGGGGCGCATCACGATGCCTTTGGCGTCAAACGACAGGCCCAGCACCGGGGCGTCGGCCTCGGCGGGTAGGTCGCGGGTGGCGTAGAACTGCTCGAGGTCGACGGCGGCCCGCACGGTCAGTTCGCTGATCTGGCGCCTGCCCAACTGCACTCCGGTGGCCCGCGCGATCGCGGCGGCCGTCTGCTCGAACGAGCCCCGCCCGGCCTCCAGCGCGGCCAGCCTGCGCAGCCCCACAGAGTACTTCTCCGCGGGCAGGTTCAACCCGGCGTCGGCCGGATTCAGGTTGGTTAACCACGGCGCCCGGTAGGCCAGCCGGGTCACCTGCACCGGCCCGAAGATCGTGGCCACGCCCCGGGTATGGCCGGACTCGACCCCGGTGTGGATCGTGCCGTCCGCCTCGGCGACCTCGTCCAGGCGCTGCTCCCGCGTCGCGCGCAGGTCCAGATGGTCCTGCAGCAGCAGCCGGGTCAGTTCCCGTCCGGCGCTGGCCAGATGTTCCTCCAACCGCGCGTGGGTCAACCCAGCGCACGCGTCCGCGCCGAGTCGGCGACTGCCCGGCCTCGTCCTCGAAACAGATCCACCCGCGTAGGTCGCGGGCCAGCGTCTGACCCGCGACCACGTCTCCTGTCGCCACGCGGCGATCGCCTGCTCGTCGCGTTCGGCGGCCCGGTGTATCGGCACCTGCGGGGTCCAGCCGATGCGGTGCAGCAGATACGACACCCCACGCTCGGTGTAGCGGACACGGAACAGCCGGGCGATCAGCATGGTGACCCGCGGCAGCGTCTACCGCTGGTCCTCCACCCACCCGTGCGCGGCCGGACCCCGATCCAGCTCGGCCTGCAGCCGGGCCAGCCGCGCCTCATCCAACCGACACGCCGAACCCTTGGACAGCAACCCCTCCCGGCCGAACCGACGCCAAGTCTGCTGCCACTGGTAGGCCGACTTGGCCGACACCCGCAACCGCCAGGCCACCCGCCGAGCCGGCACCCGCCGCTCGAACAGGTCAGCGGCCTGCATCCGCACCGCCTCCCGGCGGGCCCTGCCCTGTGCGTTCAGGCCGCCACCATCGGCGTACCTCGTACCTTCGGTGTAGATCTTCACCCCGTCTCGATCACGTCGACACGCCGAACAAAGATCGACGATCACCCCAACCCTTCGGCCTCAGTAGTGCTCGTCCATGCCGGGCCGGTATCGGTGACGCCGCCGGCACTCAATCGCCGTGCGAAATCCACCGGCGTCGGCCGACCGGGGCACGGTGGAGGTGTACGGGCCGCACAACGACGATCCCGCCGTGCGGTGGACCGAGGTGTACTGGCTGCTGGCGTGAGGGTTGACCGTGACCGAGCCGCTACGGTCGCCGGTTGCGCTGCGACTCGTGTTGATCAGCAGCCGGGAACTCGTCGAGCTCGGATACGTCAGCTTGCCCATGCCGGTCCGCTTGGTCGCGGTCAACTCGACCGTCGTCGAGTGCCGGTCCAGCCGGGTCTTGTAGTAGCCGGGCACGGCCGACTCGTTGGCCTTGGTGTACCCGGAGGCGAAGTTGGTCCAGTTGGTACCCGGTGACGGGGAGACGGCGCGTGTCGCTGTACTTGTATCCGGACGGCTCGCCGCTTGGGGTGTCCGGACTGAACTGCACCATCCCGAAAGGCACCACGGCGCCCGGGTAGGTGCTACCGCCCGCGCCACCTGGTACCGGGTTGGGGGCGTTGCTGTCATCGGTACCGATGAACGGATTGACGTACTGGGTCGGGTTCGTAGCCGCGTACGCGGTGGGGGCGAACACGACAACCACGGCCGTGCCCAGGAGCACGGTGGCGAGCAGAGCGAAGCGGCGCCCGGTCGCCCGGGCAGGACGGTGGAATCGCATAGGGGCGTTTGGGCGCCTGTCAACCGGCGACCACGGTGGCCGCCACCCGCCGGTCTCCGGCGTACCGCTCGCCATGGTGGATCAGCGCAGCGGCACCGATGAGGCTCGCGTCGATACCCAGCTGGGCCGGTACCACCTCGATGCCGGCCATGAACGGCAGCACCGCGTGCTCAGCCACCGACCGGCGCAACGGGGCCATCAGCAGCTCCCCGGCCTGAGCCACACCGCCACCCACGACCACCCGGCGCAGGTCACACGTTGCCGCGCAGTTGGCGATCATCGCGCCGAGCACCCGTCCCCCGCGCTCGAACGCCGCCACCGCGCAGGCGCTCCCGCCGCGCGCCGCCGCGGCCAGCTCAACCGCGTCGCCCGGGCCGGTCGGGCACCACCCATTGCGCAGCGCGAAACGCACCATCGACGGCCCGCTCGCGTAGGCCTCCGGACAACCGCGCCCGCCGCACGCGCACGGCTCCCCGTCCACCACCACTGGGGCGTGCCCCACGTGCCCGGCGTTTCCCGAGGCTCCGCCATGTAGGCGGCCGCCCAGCACCAGCCCCCCACCGACCCCGGTGGACACCACGATCGCGAGCAGATCCGCATAGTCTTGGCCGGCGCCGGTCCAATGCTCGCCGGCCGCCGCCGCCAGCCCGTCGCCGGTCAGCCGGGTGGGGCGGCCGGGTATCAGCTCGGCCAGCGATCGTAAGAACTTGACGCCCCGCAGCTCGGGGATGTTGACCGGGCTCACCGCGCCGGCGACGAGGTCCAGCGGGCCGGCGGAGCTGACCCCGATACCGGCGACGCCGCTCAGCCCGACCGGCTCCGCCACCCGGATCACCAGTTCGCACAGCGCTTCGGTGATCCGGGGCGCAAGCGCGCGGGTAGCCCTGCGTTCGTGGGACAGGATCGTCCCGTCCCTGGCGACCAGGGCGGTGGCGATCTTCGTGGCACCGATGTCGATGGCCACCGCTACGGTCATGTGCGGGAACGGTCCTTTCGTGTGGCGGTACACCGGCGGCGGGGCGCGCCCCGCCGCCGGCTCAGGAACATCGCGAGGGTCAGCAGGAGCCCTTGTAGAAGTACTTGCTGACGCCTGGATCGCCCATGTTCTGCGCGGTGATGGCGACCAGGGTGGTACCGATGTTGGCCTGTACCGTCTTGCCTTGGATCGCGGCGACCGCCTGCTGTACGCCCTGCGCCCCGATGCTCGCCGGGTCCTGCGCGATGAGCACCTGGACCGTTCCGTTCTGCAGGTCCTGCACCTGCTGCGGCCCGGCGTCGAAGGCGGAGATCTTGATGGCGCCCTTCTTGCCGGCCTGGTTGACGCCGGCGGCCACGCCTTCGGCGGTCTTCACGTTGTCGGCGAACACGCCCGCGAGGTCCGGGTGCGCCGCGATGGTGGCCTGGATGATCTGTGCGGCCTTGGCCGGGTCGTCGTTGTCGTATTGCACCGGCAGCAGGGTGATGTTGGGGTGGGACGCCTTGATCTGGTCCTGGAAGCCCTTGATCCGGGCGTCGGTGGTGGAAATGCCCGGCTTCACGCTGATCACGATCGCCGAGCCCTTGTCGCCCATCTCCTTGGCCAGCGCGTCGGCCGCGGTCTTGCCGCCCGCCTCGTTGTCCGAGGAGATCCGGGAGACGCCGATCGAGCTGTCGTTGACCGTGGTGTCGACCAGCACCACCTTGGTACCGGCGCTCTGCATCTGCTTGAGGTCCGGACTCAGCGCGTCGGTGTCCACCGGCGAGATGAGCAGCCCGGCCGGCTTGGTCGCGGCCACCGAGTCGATGATCGGCCGCTGCTGGGACACGTCCCACTGGGCCGAGCCGTTGGACTTGAACTGCACGCCGAGCTTCTGCGCCTCGGCCTGCGCGCCGCACGTCATGGTGATGTAGAACGGGTCGTCCTTGACCCCGACGATGAGCTGGACGGTCTTGCCGGACAGGTCGCCCGCGCCGCCGGCGTCACCGCCGGACGGGCTGGACTTGCCGCAGGCGGCCGGTGTGAGCAGCAGCGCGGTGGCGGCCACTGTGACGACCGTGGTTCTCCTCTTGCCCAATTGTTCTCTCCTCATCTTTGATACCCCGCACTTTGGGAGCGCTACCCGCGATCGCGGGAGCGGCGGCGGAGCTGGTCGACATAGACGGCGGCCACCAGGACCGCGCCGACGGCGACGCTCTGCCAGTAGGTCTGTACGCCGAGGATCACCAGTCCGCTGTTCAGCACGGCCGGGATGAACACGCCGATCACGGTGCCGACGATCGAGCCCCGGCCGCCGAACAGGCTGGTGCCGCCCATCACCACGGCGGTGATCACATTCAGGTTGTCGTAGCCGTGCCCGGCGATCGTGGTGGTGTGGAAGAACGCCAGCGACATCACGCCGGCGATCCCGGCCATCAGCCCGGCCAGCGCGTACACCTTGACGAGGTGCCGGTCGACCCGGATACCGGCCCGGCGGACCGCCTCGGCGTTCGAGCCGACGCCGTAGGTGTAGCGGCCGAACCGGGTGTAGGCGAGCACCAGCCCGAACAGCACGGTGGTCGCCACCGCGACGATCACCAGCCAGGGCACCAGGTCCAGCAGCTTGCCCAGGCCGAGCGTCTCGACCAGCGCGTTGGGCGCGCCACCGGCGACGTCGTTGCCGGTGGTGATGATCTGGGCCAGGCCCAGCGCCGCGCCCAGCCCGCCGAGCGTGACGATGAACGGGGGTACCTTCGCCTTGGCGACCAGCACGCCCTGGAGCACACCCCACGCGGTACCGGTGGCGACGCTGATCAGGATGCCGACCAGGATCACCGGCCAGCCGGCCCGGTACCCGCCGTGGTGCGCCATGTACTCGGCGGCCACCACCCCGGACAGGATCAGTACCGAGCCGACTGACAGGTCGATACCGCCGGTTATGATCACGAATGTCATGCCGACGCCGAGGACGAGGTAGATGGCGGCGTTGGTGGCGATCTGGGTGATGTTGTACTGACTCAGGAACGTCCCGGGCGGGGAGGCGATGCTGAAGAACGCGACCAGCGCGACCAGGATCGCGAAGGTCCACAGGCCGTTGGCGGCCAGCAGCCGCCGGGACAGCGGCGCGCCGGCCGGCTCCGGCGTCGCCGGCCTCTCCACCTCCGTCGCCGGCGCGACCGGGCCGCTCATCGCGCCGCCTCGCTTCGCTCGCCGACCCGATCAGGCACCAAGGCGCTGAGCTCATGATTCGCTCGCTGCCGCTCGCTCATGACGCGCTCCCGTTGCCGGACAGGGCGCCGGTCATCGCGCCGACCAACTCCTCCACCGAGGTCTGCGCGGTGGCGTACCGCGCCACCCGCCGGCCCAGCCGCAGCACCTCCACCCGGTCCGACACGGCCAGCACCTCCGGCATGTTGTGGCTGATGAATACCACCGCGATGCCCCGGTCCCGGACCTTGCGGATGGTGTCGAGCACCCGGCCCCGCTGAACGACGCCCAGGGCGGCAGTCGGCTCATCCATGAAGATCACCTTGCTCGCGTACGCAACCGCCCGCGCGACCGCGACCGATTGGCGCTGCCCACCGGAGAGCGCCGCGATGGGTACGTCGATGTCACGCAGGTCGACGCCGAGCTCGGCGAAGGCGGTCCGCGCCGAACGGCGCATCGCGCCCCGGTCGAGTACGTGGAACGGGCGCAGCGGCCCGCCCCGGAACAGTTCCCGACCCAGATGCAGGTTCGCGGCGGCGTCCAGGTCCGGCGCGAGCGACAGATCCTGGTACACCGTCTCGATGCCCAGTCGCTGCGCGTCCAGCGGGCTGGCGAAGCGCACCGGCGCACCGGCCAGCAGGATCTCGCCGCCGTCCGGTTGGATCGCCCCGGACAACGTCCTGACAAGCGTGCTCTTGCCGGCCCCGTTGTCGCCGATCAGCGCGACCACCTCGCCCGGGTACGCGGTGAAGTCGGCGCCCTGCAAGGCGTAGACCTGCCCGTACCGGCGGGTCAGGCCGCGGGCGAGCAGCAACGGTTCAGCCATCAGATGCCTTCGCATTGAGAACGTTCACAGGAGTAGGGGGATTCTGCCCAGCCGGGCGGGCCCAAGTCAATAGGCCGTGGCCAATCCGTGATAACGTTGTCTCAGCTTGCCGGCCTGGCTTGTCCGAGCCGGCAGGTGCCTGATACGGTCGGGATTTCCGTTAACGTTCCCGAGACTGAGGTGACCCGGGTGGCCGCTCGTCCGACCATGCGCGAGGTCGCCGCAGTCGCCCGGGTAAGCCTGATGACCGTGTCCCGGGTGGTCAACGGCGACAGTGGGGTAGCGCCGGAGACGGCGGCGCGGGTCGAACACGCCATCGCCGAGCTGGGCTACCAGCGCAACGACATCGCCCGGCACCTGCGCCAGAAGAACCGGGTCAGCCGCACGATCGGGCTCGTCGTGGACGACTTGGCCAACCCGTTCTACTCGGTCATGTCCCGGGCGGTGGAGGACGAGGCGTACCGGCGGGGCTACCTGGTCCTGCTCGGCAGCACGAACGACGACCCGCACCGGGAGCGGGATCTCATCACCGCCTTCACCGCCCGACAGGTGGACGGGCTGATCCTGGTACCCACGTCGGGAAACCACCCCGCGCTCGCCCAGATCGGTATCCCGCTGGTCTGCGCCGACCGGCTGGCGCGCGGCCTGGACGTCGACACGGTGACCGTGGACAACCGCAGCGGGGCCATGCGGGCGGTGACGCACCTGCTCGACCACGGCCACCGCCGCGTCGCCTACCTCGGCGACCAGCGCAAGATCTGGACGCTGAAGGAGCGCTACGCCGGATACCGCGACGCCTTCGCCGCCGCGGGGCTGGACCCGGATCCGGACCTGACCTGCCACGGGCTGCGCAGCCGGCCGGACGCGGCCATCGCCACCGCGCGGCTGATGGCGCTTGCGGATCCGCCGACCGCCCTGTTCGCCTCCAACGACCTGATCACCATGGGTGCCGTCGACGGCCTCGGGGCGGCCGCCCGCCGGGTGGCCCTCGTCGGCTTCGACGACTTCCCGCTGGCCGACAAGCTCACCCCGCCGATCACCGTGGTCAGCCAGGACCCGCGCACCATCGGGGCGACCGCGGCTCAGCTGCTGTTCTCCCGCATCGAGGGCAGCACCGCCCCGGCACGCTCGGTCGTGCTGCTGACCCGCTTCGTCCAGCGCGGCTCCGGTGAGCTGCGCCCGCCGCGGCCGGTCGCTTCCATCAGTACGTGATGTTTCTTCGTCCCGGGCGTCTCCAGGCGGATGCCCGGGAAGGTGTCGGGCGTACCGGATCGTCGCCCCGGCCGACAGGGCTGCCGTCCGGCAGGTACCCTCGGCCGGTGTTCTCGCCGCAAGGCCCGTCTCTGCGTGAACTGTGCATCCAGGCGCTGTCCTCGGTCGAGCGCGGCTACGATCTCCTAGCTCCGAAGTTCGACCACACGCCCTTTCGCACTCCGGAGAGCATTCTCGGCGCGACCGCCGACGCGCTGTCCGAACTCGGGCCGTTCGGCCCGGGACTGGACGTGTGCTGCGGTACCGGCGCGGGCATGCTCGTTCTTAGGTCCCTGTGCCAAGGACGGATCACGGGGGCCGACTTCAGCGCCGGCATGCTCGCGCAGGCGCGCAGCGCGCACCCGGACGCCACGTGGGTGCGGGCCGATGCCCGGGCCCTGCCTTTCGCGGAGGACTTCGACCTCGCGGTCACCTTCGGAGCGCTCGGGCATTTCCTGCCCACCGAACGGCCTGCCCTCTTCGAGGGGGTGTACCGCGCGCTGCGGCCCGGCGGGCTGTTCACCTTCCCGATCGGCGCGCCGCCGCCCCTCACCTCGCTCTCGCACTGGGCCATGCTCGGATTCGACCTGGCCATGCGGGTCCGCAATGCCGTATGGCGCCCGCCGTTCGTCATGTACTACCGCACCAGCCCGCTGCCCGCAGTCCACGACGACCTGACGGCGGCCGGCTTCACCGTGAGGGCCGTCGCCTTGGCCGCCCTGGGCCGGCACCGGGACGGCAGCCCACGATGCCGGCTCGTGCTGGCGCGTAAGCCGGCAGACTCTCACTGATGCCCGCTCACCCCATCGAATGGCTCGCCCGCCCTAAGCGACGGGCCAGTCACCGGTGGCGACGACGCCGGATTTCTCGATCATGAGGAGACGCCGCTAGTTGGGACGACCGGCAAGTCGAGCATTCCGGCCGGGACGCAGATGCCTTGGCCAATGGTACGGATATGGCTGGTCTCGTCGACTCTGGCCCGGGCTACGTCTTGCTGGCGACCGCGGCCACCCGCCGCAACTCGGCGTCCGGCTGGTCTGGTCTAGCGGGCGATGAGTTGATCGGCCAGCGTTGCCAGCCGCTGGTCGACCTGCGACCGGTCGTAGCCGCGCATCCGGGTCCGTAGGTCTGGATGCCGAAGCTCGCTTTGCATCTCGGCGCGAGCGGCTGGATCCGGCGAGCCCAACATCCGATTGGCCCGTCGGATAAGGTCGTTCACCTGGTCGATGTCGTAACCGCGAAGAACGATCGTGAACTCCACATCAGGCACCCGGGCAGTATGGCATTCGATCCCAACGCGTGTCGGCCCACACCCGCAGCGGTCCAACGCAACTAGGCGCTGCGTGCCGCGGTCGCCAACAGCCGGTGGGGCGATGTCACGCGGTGGGTAGGCCGATCTCCACGACCCGGGCCCATGCCGGCGGCGACTGCGGCCGGTAGCCGGGATCGGCTTCCGCGTCCGGCTTCGCCCGGGGAAGCAGGCCGACCACGGTCCGGCACGACGGCCGCCGCTCCGGCCAGGGTGTCTGGCCGTCGGTCAACACGACGACCACGTCCGGCCGGGTCCGCGCCGCCCGGTCGAAGCCGGTGCGCAGATCGGTTCCGCCACCGCCGATCAGCGGGATCTGCTGGGCACCGCTCAACCGGTGGACGATCGGGACGGCCGCGTCACACGGCAGCACGGTGACCAGGTCGCGGCGGCCGGACAAAGCGCGGGCGATCGCAGTGACCTCGAGCAGTGCGCTGCCCAGCTCCGAGTCGCTCACCGATCCAGAGGTATCGATGATCACGCAGACGCGGGGTGGCCGGCGGCGCAGGCTCGGCAGGATGGCGCCGGGTACGCCCGCCGAGCGCCGGGACGGCCGGTCGTACGTGTAGTCGTCGCCCACGCCCGGGCTGGCCGCCGCCGACCTTACCGCCGCGCCGAGCAGCCTCTTCCACGGCTGCGGCGGGTGGAACACGGTCTCGGCCCACCGCTGCCAGCCCCGCGGCGCGTCGCCGGGGTGGCCGGTGATCCCCTCGGCCACCCGGAACCGCACCGCGTCCCGCTCATGCGGGCTCAGGCCGTGTGCGCCATCCGGTCCGAGGTCCCACTCCCGCTCCAGGCCGTCTGCGCCGCTGCCGCACTCCAGCCACACCATGGTTTGGGTACGCGGCCCGAGCGTGAACTGACCGAGGTAGTCCTCCATCAACTGACCCGCGTCCAGGCCCAGAGTCGACGGCTCGACCGCGCCGTCCGGCCGGACCAGCCCGTCGCCGTACACGTCGTCGTTGATTTCGCAGTCCGCGGCGATGTTCATCCGCAGCCGCTCGCCGGGCCCGGTCAGGCCCTGCTCCTGTGCGTACCGGTCCCCGCGACCGTGATGGTCGCGCAGCAGGTGGGACACCTCGTGTACCCAGACGCCGGCGAGTTGCTCCAGCGGAGTCTGGTCCACAAAGGACGGTGAGGCATAGCACCGCCAGTACGGGTCGACGGCCATCGTCGGCACCCGTCGCGATTCGACCACGTGCAGGGCAAACAGTGCCGTCGCCAGGTACGGTCGGGCCCGCGCCGCGAGCAGCCGGGCCGCGTACAGCTTGTCCAGGTCCAGCGCCCCGGAGCTCATCGGCTGGTACCCGCGGCGGCCGCGATTCGGGCGGCCGCCTCGTCCGCGCGCCGGGACAGGTTCACCGCGCCGGTGAGCCGCTCGATCGCCGCCGGTACGGCCCAGTCCTCGCGGCGCAGCCTGGCGAGCGTGGTGGCCGGTACGACCACGAGGTCGGGGGCTCCGGCCTCCAGTGCCCGTACCAGTAGTGCCCAGGCCGCATCCCAGCGGGCCTTCTCCGGCCGCCGACGCACGGCCGCCACGACGGCGTCGAGTACCGCCTGGCGCAGGTCGCCCCGCTCCGGCAGCTCGGCGCCGGCGGGGTCGGCGAGCAGCTGTTCGGGATCGGACAGGTCCAGCCGGTCCAGGCTGGCCAGCAGCTCCAGCCCTGGGCCGTCGCCAACTGCACCTCTGACCACAATGGACAGTACGTTGCGGGACACGCCGGTCGCGGTGGCGATGGCGAGCAGGCGCAGGGCCATCTCCCAGCTGCGCGGTGACGGCCAGGGGCCGCCGCGGCGCGCCTCGTCGGTCGGCATGCGGTGTACGAGCGTGGGGCGTGCGGAGAGGAACGCGCACACCGCCCGGCGGGCGAAGTTCACCGCGTCCGGGATACGTTCCCGATCCAGCCGGGGCAGCACCGTCCGCGGCCAGGTGCCACCAAGCCCGCGTACCACGACGTCGTGCTCGTATGTCCACTGTAGATGGACGAACCGGTTTGCCAGCGGTGGGCTCAGCTCCCAGCCGTCGGCCGCCGAGCAGCGGGGGTTGGCCGCCGCGACGATTCGTACCGCGGGCGGCAGCCGCAGGGCACCAACCCGCCGTTCCAGGACCAGCCGCAGCAGGGCCGCCTGTACGGCCGGCGGTGCCGTTGACAGCTCGTCCAGGAAGAGCAGCCCGCGGCCGGCGCGCACCATGCGTACCGCCCAGTCCGGTGGGGCCATCGGTACGCCCTGCTCGGCGGGGTCGTCGCCGACGACCGGCAGTCCGGAGAAGTCGGACGGCTCGTGCACGCTCGCGATCACCGTGGTCAGCGGCAGGTCGAGGTCGGCGGAAAGCTGGGACATGGCGGCGGTCTTGCCGATCCCCGGCTCGCCCCACAGCAGTACCGGCAGGTCGGCCATGACCGCCAACATCAGCGCGGACAGCTGCGGATCGGTGTGAGGTTCGGTGGTCGAGTCACGCAACAGCGCGAGTAGTTCGTCGGCGAGGTGGAGCTGAGGACTGAGGGCGTCAGGCAAGAGTCATCACCTTCGGGGTATGCGGGCGGGCGGAGGCCCGGACGGTCAGCGGGAGTTGGTACGGCCGCGGTGCGGCCGGGCGGCGGCAGGACTGCGGCGCGGTAGCCCGTACGGCCCGAGACCGACGAGCCCGGATCGGAACAGCCCGTACGCCAGCCGCCGATGTGCGGCGTCCTCGATCTCGTCCCGCAGCGCCCCATCGCGTAGCAGCGCGCCGGGGCCGAGCAGAGCCTCCACGGTGGACAGAGCGCCGGTGACGTCACCATGGTCGAGGCGTGCACGCACGTCGGGCAGGGACTCCGGGTTGCGGTACGCCTGATCGATCGCCCGCAGGCACGGCAGCGGCGTACCGGTCAGGGCGGCGAGCAGTTCCTCGCGGCGAATCTCGGCAGGATCGTGGTCGAGCGGCGTGAGCACCCCGCCGGCCAGGCCGATCCGGTGCCGGGCGCCCCGGCAGTCGACCAGACGCGCGTGCGGATTGGAGCGCGGCAGTGCGCCAGGCCGTGTACGGTCCGTCGGCAACGCACCGTCCGGCGCCAACGCCGCCGCCACAAGCGGATGCAGCCGGTCGGCCGTGACCAGCCCGGCGCGCAGCAGCTCCTGATCGGGCAGCGACCACGTCGCCGCGTCGGGCAGCACCTGGCAGCTGGCCGACCCACGCCCCGCACCGGTACCCACGTCCAGGAGCCGGCGCGCGCCACCGCCGAGCTGGACGGCGACCCGACCTGCGGCCAGCCCCTCGGCGCTCAGCAACAGCGCGGCCTCATCCGCCCACCGGTCGACCGCCCAACCCCGCGCGTGCGGGGACAGGCCGGCACGGGCACGCAGCTCCCCCGCCCTCCGCACATCCCACAAATGACGGTGCAGATCCATCCGGAACCGCCGGTCGGGATGGGGAGGCCGGTGCGCGCCCGACCCGACCCTGGACCGGTCCCACAGCGCGAGGCTCATCCGCTGCCCGCCATCGGCCCAGCCGGGCGGAGTGCGTACCACCAGCTGCACCGCCCCTGCCGGCCGATCGAAGTCGGCCGGCTCGTACCGGACCAGCGAGATGGTCAGCCCGGGGCGCAGCAACCCATCGGGCGCGATCCTCGGCATGTGCCAGCGCAGCAGCTCCGGCGCCAGGTGGCGCAGGTCGGCGCGGATCGCGGCGGCGACCTCGCGGCCGTACACCCGGACCGCTGACCTCAGGTTGACATCGACGTCGAGGCGTGCGGCGCTGCACGCACCCGCCCAGTCCCCGACGCGCCGACGGGCGGTCGCGGACTCAATCATGGAAACCGGCACGGCGTACTCACGCACGCGCTGCCAAAGGAGGAGGCGAGAATCCCGGTCAGTCATCGGTGAGCGCATCAGCACTCACCTTGCGTGGACCGGGCCCCCAATCTGCGGCGAGACGGAGTCATCATCGAGCACCAGCATACCGGTTCCCCGACATGATCATTCATTTGGCGGCACCGAGGACCCGTCCCAGGCCGCGGGCGCCCGGCGCAGCCTGCTCGACTGGGCAGCCGACACCCACGCGCCGGTACTGCCGGCCCACTTCAGTGGTCACTCGCTCTTGAAGTCCAGCGGCGTGGCGCCGCGTACGCCGTCAAGCAGTGGGCCTGATCATGGTCGGTGTCGGCGTCGGGTACGTCCTGATCCGGCGGGCGAGCGCCCGCCGGCGTACGGACGCTAGCTGAGCGGTGGGCATATCCACATTGCTACACGCGCGACCGCCCGGTGCAGAGACCCGCCGAAGGCAACGCCTTCCCCGGGTGAACGCCGCGCGGTTGCAGTGTCTATGTCGCTTACGGCCAGACACCCGACGAACTTTGTAGATCTGCGACATGCCCCGCCGGGGATTCGAACCCACACTCCCGTGGCGCGGAGCCATCGGTCTGCCTTGTTGTGACCCGGCTGGGCATCGCCGTCGACCATGGTGACCTCCTATTCAACCTCGATCGGTTCGCGCACGATGCACATGCTGGCACCCCGCGTTTGCCGGACCGACATTCCCCGGTCGGGGGAATCGCTGCCGGAGATGGCGCCTGGACCAGTCGTGCTCGTTGGGACTGGAGCCGTTGTCGATGTTGCCGACCACCGGGCAGTGCGCGGACTGCCCGCGGTTCGTCCCGGTGTTGGAGCAGATCCGCTTTGCGGTCGCCGCGGTCCGGGGTCGTCTGAACGGGCATCATGAGCACGGCTGCTCAGTGGTCGGAGCGGGGAATCACCAGGCCGGACTCGTAGGCGAGGATGACGGCCTGCACTCTGTCCCGGACATGGAGTTTGTTCAGTATGCGACTGACGTGGGTCTTGATCGTCTCGGTGCTGACGACGAGCCGGGCGGCCATTTCCATGTTGGAGAGGCCTTCGGCGATGAGGCGGAGAATCTGGGTCTCCCGTGGGGTGAGGAGCGCCAACGGCGCTTTGGCGTGCTCTGCGCGGGGTCGCGGCCGGGTGAACTCGCCGATGAGTCGCCGGGTGACCTTCGGTGCGAGGAGCGCATCACCGGCGGCGACCACGCGTACGGCCTCGAACAGGGTGGTCACCGTCGCGGACCTACCGGCGCGAGCCGAAGCCGGACTCTTCGTCGCGTCGCCACCCGCGGTGCGCATCGCCCAGTTCCATTCCCACAGCCTCAGCGTGCGGGACCCCACCCTGGGCCGGGCGTCGTTCGACCACGTCACGGTCGCCCCCGCCGGACCGGCAGCGTCGGACTGGCACGACTCGGACGTGACACCATCGCCGCCCAGCCACGAACCGCGCGCCGTTGCCGGGCAGCCGGGCGCGGGCGACCGCCCGCTCTACGTCGAGATCGTCCCCGGCGGCAGCGCGCCGGACCGCGACGGCACCATCACGGTCACGGGCAGCGGCGACATCGGCCGGGTCGGCATGGGCGGTATCACCCTCGCCGACATGGACCGGGTCACGGCAAGCCTGGTCGGCGTCCGCCTTGGTCTGATCGGCGCCGTCGCGCTCGGTGTGCTGTCCATGACATCGGAGTTCAAGACGGGCATGATCGCAACGACCTTCGCGGCGAGCCCGAACCGCGGTGCCGTACTGGCCGCCAAGGCAGTCGCGGTAGCCGTCGTCGTGTTCGTCACGGGTCTGGGCGCCAGCCTGGCCGCCTTCTTCGCCGCGCTTGCCCTGCAACGCGGGAACGGCTACCGGCCCCCGGTCTATCCGGAGCCATCGATGACCGATCCGGCCGTGCTCCGGGCAATCATCGGTACCGCGGCGTTTCTCGCCCTGATCGCACTCTTCAGCCTGGCCATCGGTGCGCTCGTCCGCAGAACCGCGGGCGCCGTCATCGTGCTCTTCGCTCTCTCGTGGTGATCCCGACCGTCGTCGCCGGGATCTCGGCCAGCGCCGACACCTGGATCCGCCGCACCACACCCGTCGCAGGTCTGTCGATCCAGCAGACGATGACCTTCCCACCGGGATCGAGCGAGGTGGTAACCGGTACCTGGACCGGATTCGCCGTGCTCTGCGGCTACGTCCTGGTCGCGCTCGCCGCCGCCTTCCGCGTTCTGCGCAAGCGGGACGTATGAGGCGCTCACTGCGGGCGGAGTGGACCAAACTGCGCACGGTGCCCTCCAACGTCGCGACCATGCTCGCACTGCCGGTGTTGATGTGTGCGGGCACCGCCGTCATCACCGCGGGTACCGACATGCCGGGCTGCACGGCAGACACGGAGGGCTGCCCGACGCACGACACGACCGCGCTCACCCTGTCCGGAGTCCACTTCGCACAGCTCGCCGCGATCGTCGCCGCGGTAGCGCTTGTCTGCACGGAATTTCACCCGCAGATGATCCGGACGACCTTCGCCATGAACCCCCGCCGTGCCACCGTGTTCGCCGCCAAGGCCACCGTCATCAGTGCCACCGTGTTCGCCACCGCAGCGACCGGTGTCGCGGGCGCCGTACTCGTCGGCCGCGTCACCCTCACCGGCAGGGGCCTCACCGCAGACCTGGGCTACCGCCAACTGGCCCCCTCCGACGCCGCGTTCCAGCGAGCGGTCCTGGGCACCGTGCTCTACCTCGTGCTGGTCGCCCTGCTCAGCGTCGGCGTCGCCGCCACCGTCCGGCACACCGGCGCCTCGATAGGCGCGATGCTGACCCTGCTCTACGGCCCCTACCTGGTCACCCTGATCGTCCCGATGCCCACCCACACACTCCACAAGATCCAGGACGCCTCACCCATGACGGCGGCCCTCGCCGTACAAGCCACCATCACGGGAACCGGCACCGCTCCACTCGCCCCATGGACGGGGCTCGCAGTCCTCGCCGCCTACACCCTGACGGCGCTCGCTCTTGGGAGCACCTTGTTCACGGCTCGAGATACATGACTGCGTTCGCCGGGCCGGCAGAGCCGCTTCAGACAGTACGATTACGGATCCACCTTGATGACATCGCAGTGAAGTTGGCGCCGTACCGGTCCTGGACCAGATCGGTCCTGCACGACGTTACGAGCGGACAGCTCGCCGTCCCGTACGTGGACGCCTGGCTCCGCGACGACGCGTGACCGTATCAGGGCAACAGGTCCGTAGCCGCACGCCCAGTCGCAAAATCAACGGGCAGCGAGATGTGTTCGTGCGTAATCAACCACCGGTGGTTTGACCGTTGGCAGCAACTGGTCGCACGTACCCATGATCCGACCTCGCGTCCGTTCGTTAGCATTCCGCTTGCTCGGCTGAGCCAGTGTGCGACAGCGATCTCTCCGCTCGTCAAGATGTTCAGGTCGCGCATCTCCATGCCGATCGGGCCCTGGTAGCCATCAAACCACTGCGAGAATCTGCCGCGGAGTGCACCAGATCCAGCGTACTGGAGAGGAGGTACCACGTCGAAGTAGACGATGTCGTAAGAATAGACTGCCATGAGTCGGTCAAGATCCTTTGCCCGAATGGCGTCGAATTGACTATCGAAAAGCGCTCTCACCTCAGACTCGGTCGACCCCATGTGCGCCTCCGTTTCGCTGGATGTCTTCCTCTCTAGTTCGACGACACGACCCCTCGAAATGTGACGCGACGCGCCAAGGCGTTCGGGGCCACGCGCATCACCTGCGCCGCTCGCGGCTGATCCGCCCGCGTTCGTCGGCCACCGCGAGCGCGGCGCGTTGGTCGCGCTCGCGTTCCAGATCGTCGGCGCGGGCGTGCAACTGCTCGAGGTAGGCCCGGCGGCTACGGGTGGCGGAGCCCATCGCCCACGAGGCGACCAGGGCGGACCCGAGCACGAGGACGCCGCTCCAGGTGTCATCGAGGACATTGGCTGGGCGAGGTTCGCTGGGCATCCGGGGGCCGCCGACTGCCGGCCCGAAGGGGACGACGGATCGCAGGTAACCCTGTCTTGCCCAGCTTCAGACGTCCATGTCAAGCGTCTGGAGGATGGCGCGCATCTCCTCCTCGGATGTCCATTCGCCGCCCTCCGGTGGTGGTCGACCCCACGGCATGTCTGCCCGGTGGACCTCGACCAGTTCCACCTGCCCGTCAGAATGTCGGACGGGGTAGACCGTACCGATCCTTTGCTCGGCGACCACCTCCAGAACGGTCTCCTCCAGGGCTCGAAACCCGTGCCATACCCCGGCCGGTACCGCCACCACATCACCCGGGCCACACTCCCGACGACGGTCTCCAGCCCTGATCAGCAGTCGACCACTGACCACGTGAAGTACTTCCTCGCCGTAGTGCAGATGGACCGGCCCAATGTCCGCAGACGGCAGCCGCCCCACCGATAGCAGCAACCGGGACAATCCATGAGCACTACCCGCTACTACCCGGAACCCGACAACGCCGCCGTCAGGAGCGCCATACCGAGCGAAAAGGCTCACCCCAACGGTCCTACCATGTCCGGCAACGGCCATGGGCCCCGTAACCACCAACCCGCGACCCAGCCCGCATCAGGCCTTCAACAGGCTCTCAGGTGTCCAAGATCCGGGGGCAAGTCCCGCCTTCATATCGGGGTTCTGCGTCTTTCTGTTGCAACGCAAGACTTTCGGTGTGTCGCTTCCACCGTCTTTCGACGGTTACCCAACGCGACGGCTCGTTACAGGGAATGGCTCACTCTTGGGTGCGGTCATCGCGTTGGTCACCTTTGATCATGACTTAGCCGTCTCGAAGGATCTCCGCGATGACCGTCTCTCACTTCACGACACGCCGTTTACCAGGCTTGTCGTACACCACCTCAGTCAGTGCCAAGCTGATCACCGCGTCGGGGGTTCGCTCCACCACCTTCTGCCATCTCGGCCGGGTCCACTTGTGCGGCCCTCGACGCGCTGGACCGGCCGGCGTGGCTTGATAGGAGCGTGGCGTCGCCCCAACTGAGGTGTGCCCACCGACCGGTCCCGATTCCCCTTCTGGCAAAGGAGAACAGGACCATGGTCGTACTCGGCGTGGACGCCCACAAGCACAGCCATACCGTTGTTGCCGTCGATGAACTGGGCCGCAAGCTCGGCGAGCGCACCCTGGGAACCCGCACCGCGGATCATCTCGACCTGCTCACCTGGGCCGAACGATTCG
>WNGE01004689.1_pt1 | contig 22916 bp, 25 predicted proteins | sample 5400651 | NCBI WGS metagenome assembly WNGE01 (sample SAMN13153370, study PRJNA577476) | soil metagenome | isolation source: 60 cm soil or saprolite under grassland replicate 2 | place: USA:California | collected 2016-06-15
GTGGTCGTTTGTCGAAACAGCTTTGAAGCCCAAGTCGCGAGCGGTTTGCACGTACGCCGATAACCGCTCAAGCGAAAACCGCTGGTTGCCGAAGTCAATGACAGGAAGATGTGCGCCGTAATCCAAGGTGAACTCCTCTAATAGGCTTCTTGTCCATACAATGCTTGAAAGTAGCCTAAACGCTTCGGCTGAGCGGTCGTCAGATGATCTCACCGACTTTAGTAGAGCATCTGGATTGTCCGCTCCAGTCGTTCGTTAGGCGGTGGTTTTGAGTTGAGCGGTGAGTTCAACAACAAGGTCATTGATACGCCGCCGCTGTGCATCGTGAGACCACGCCAATAATGCTACGAACGCCGCAAGCATCAGGATCGCATAGATAGGTGCGTGCGGAAAAAACATACTACCGACGGCAAAGAAGAGAATACCGAAAGCCACAATACTCCAATTGACCAGACCCGTGACCTGAACGCTACAACCATCATGGATTAGTCGCCCGTGCATCACTGGTATCCGAGTGAATGTCACCAACGGTTCGCGAAAGGCAATGTCGTGCAATGACAACCTGTGAAAGGAATAGCCCGTCTGTGAGCAGGCGACAAGATCCATGAGGTCTCGCCGGGTATTCGGCAGGTTTCCGACCACGTTGCGAGTATACAGTGGGATCCCATGCCGGAAATAGATCGGCAACCACGTGACAGACGCAATAGTTTCCGTCGCAGCCACAAGTGCCACTAAGACGATCAGGAGTCTAAAAGCCATGAATTCCGTCATCGCTGCCACCTAACCGTTCGCGGTGAGCGACGCTCGAAGAGCGTCCGCCCTTGAACCTGGGTTAGAACGTTGACCGTGTGAAGTAAACACGAACACGCGCAGCAATCGCCGCTGCCACCAAAAAAACGACCGAATAACCAAGTAAGAACACGATACCGAGAAGGAACAAAGGGCCGAGCTTTAGGAAAATCAACTCATAGGTTAACTGGCCGACTACAGAGCCCAAGTAATGTGCCCAGAGTGGTCTCGGAAAAAGACCGCCTGTAACTATGCCCGTGACAGTCAACGCACCAACATAGTAAAGCCCGTCCGCATCCCACGGCTCCAGGTGACCGGTGATCAAAGGTGATAAACCCCATACGAGAGCACTCGCCAGTAGCGCAACAAGAAACGCGGGAATGGCTGAAGGTTTCATAGACAGTGGCGCGATGCTCCAACACGAACCAGCGGCCGACACAATAACGAAGCATACTCATTCGCTTAAGAGAACTTCCACCAGATGAACACCGCGACTGCGGCAGGAGCGGCGAATATCAATAGGAAAATCGGAAGCTCCTCGGGCACCGAATACCCGGCCCGGGTACCCATCCACATGTTGACCAGTGCGGCGACAAACCAGATTGAGATGAAGACTTTGGTGGCAGTGACCATAGAGCTTGTGCCGGTGCCGCCAATCCAGCGCCCTGCAAGAACGGCCAGACCGAGCAGCACGAAGCCTCCCACTATGATCATGATCGTGCGCATCTCAGTTCTCCGCTAAGTGAAGTGGAAATACCTGTTCGTGATGCCCAACGCTATGCTGCTGAGCCGTTACCAGAAAGTGAATCGCCCATCGCTTAATCTCGCGATCGGTCCAAGCGGTGGGTTAGCCAGGCGCTACAACCCTGGAAATTCGCGCCATGCGTGAAACCTAGTCGAGCCGAGTGCCGCGAGTCAAGAAAAAATTAGTATTGTGTCCCCGGAATTCCGAATTCCCGCCCAGAGTTGCTCATTCGGCCTTCGCACAGAATCGCGCACGACGGCCATGACATTCGAATTAGCCCCCGGTCGCAGCGGCGAGCAAAGCACGGCGGCGTTCGAGACTCTCCTTCGGCCAATATTTAGCGCTCTGGTAGTATTCTTCAACCGCGGGTGTGTTTGGTGGAAGCACGACCCAGGATTGCTTCGACGAGGTGTAGATATGAATGTCGGGCGGCAGGCGATCGGGTTCATCGAGAGTGCCGACGCGCACGAAGCGCACAGCGTCGCCTGCGCCCGCGTAGTTGCTCCAGAGAGCGATGCGGCACGTCGGACAGCGGACGATCTTCTGACCTTTTCCGCTGTTCGACGGCGTGTTCACGACCTCGGGCGCGCCTTTTAGTAAGATGGCGCGGTTCGCTTCGATCAGAGCGTTGAGTGCGAAAGACGCTCCCGTTTCACGCTGACACCAACGACAATGACAGCAATGAACGAACAACGGTCTGGTCGTCATTCGATAGCGCACCGCGCGACAGGTGCAACCGCCTTCCACAGGAAAATCATTATCGGTATTCATCGAACGGTCCTCACGGGGTTGTTACTCGCTTGCTACTCGTTTGGGCGTCCAGCTCCATTAGAAAGTTTCCTCAATCAAAACCCGCCACGTGCTGGCGATAGCGGTCGCGTCGACGCGTCGAGCCACTCGCAAGGAAAGATCAGAACTAATCATGAGGTGAACCTAGTGTCGGGGTTGAGCCGCGAAGCAGTTGGCCAAAGGCGACTCGCGGAGCGGCGTCGAACAGTTAGTTGTGATTTGCGCACTTATACTTCACACCTAGACTACCGGCGAAAGCGTTTATCCGCGACTCCGGTATCGAAAAGGCGATCCACATGCAGTTCGAGAAAGCGTCCGGCCACTCCAATAGCGGCATATGCTCCGCATAGAGAAAAAGATGGTCAAAGAGTTCCGGCTCGGCGTGATGCGGGGAGGCATTGGCTAAAGCTTCACATAGAGCTGGTGTAAAGCTGCACCGGACCCGTAGGATGGTACCGGTTGACCAGAGCGTTTGCGGCTTCGGTAGGTAGGGACCAGGATCGGTGTGTCGCTCGAAGATCTTGACGATATTCGGAGCCATCGATGAGCCTTCGAAGAACGCAGTGGTTGCCTCAGGGAAGGTTGAGACGAGCAATTGCAGGAATGTGGTGCTGTCAACCCTGCGATCCTCGAGCTCCCAGCATGGTCCCAATGGGAGAGTAAGTGGAATTTGCATTGGTTGAGGCGTCCTGGGGGTTACAAGATCACGGTTATCGCGAGCGCTACGACGCAGCAATAGCGCGGTCAAATTCTAGGTGTTTTCCAGCGCAATCTACGCGAGCCCAGAATGCTATCTCTCCAGCAACCGTTTCATGCGCTCGACTACATCCGCGGGTTGGGTGATGACTTCGCGGGCTAGTTTTTCTAGCTCTTCGCCGGCTACAGGCTCGATATCCAATTTCCGTTCTTTGGCTTGGGCCTGGAAATCCAGGTCGGTGAGAGTTTTTTTGAAAGCGCCCTGAAGGAGTTTCGCGCGGTCCGGTGGCAGGCCCGGCGAGCTGACGAACGGCCGGCCAAACTGGCCGACGGCGAGAACGATCGTCGCGAGACGTTTGCCCGCTTCCGGAGTTTTATATTCGTTCATGAGTTCCCAGATGGTCGGCACATCAGCAAGTCTCGGGTCGCGCTTTTTACCGGTTTGTATCAATACGCGCACAAAACCATTCTTGAACCAGCTGATGAGCGGTTCGCGTCCGAATAGGGTTTCTAGAGAGATACCACGGCACTGAACTTCTTCTCGCTCGACGGCCAAGTCGACTTCTGGGCCATCCTTGTAGCCGGTGAGCGTATTAAATTTCGCGCCGAGGGTTTCCTCCAACAGGTTTCCCGTATAATAGCCTGTCGAAGCTGTGCCGGTGGCGCCGCATTTTGGTGGCACGCTCGCTTTGCGCACGTCCTGAATCGTTTTGTAGGGGGTGTTAGCGCGGATGTAGATGATCTGTTCCACCTGTGTGGGAGTGCCGAGCCAAGTAAACTTCGTCCAATCGAACTGAACTTCTTTTCTTCCTACCAGCTGATCGAAGTAGAGGCCCGCTCGAATCCCACCGAGGGTCAGCCCATCGGGCTTGGCGACCTTGTAAACGTAATTGGCGGCAATCATCGCCGCCGCGCCGGGCATATTCTGGACGACGATATTTGGATTTCCCGGAATATATTTACCGAGGTACCGGGCGATCAAACGTGTCCACGAATCATCGATGCTACCCGGGCCGTATCCGGCGACGAATCTCACTGTTTTTTCTTGATAGAACGGCGCTTGGGCCAGTGCGTTGACGGGTGAAACCAGGACGAGAGCGAGAACAAAAATGCGTCTGTTCATGGCAACCCTCCGCTGTGCGTGAATTGATCGCGCGGAGCATACTCGGTTTGCCATGAGGCATACAAGAGTGCGAAGCGAGAAAGATTATACCGCCGAGACGCAGAGTTCGCAGAGGTTGTATTTTTATCTCCACGGCCTCAGCGCCTCAGCGGTGAAATTCACACTCCCTCTAACTCCCAGACCCCGTTGAACTTCAGGTAATAGCACTCCACGTCAATCGCCGAGATGGTGCTCTTTAAAAACTCTGCGGCGCTGCGCAATTCCGACTCGTTATTTGTCGCCTCGCGCTCTTCGTTGCCCTCGAACGCCTGCAACCCACCGTATGCCCCACAGTCGCTGTGGATCATTAGCATCACCCGGTTTGTCCTGTGCAGCCGCATCGAGGTTCGCACCTGCCCGAGCGCGAAGCTGCGCTCCGATTCTTCCGCCGGAGAGGCGAAAGCCTTCGCCCCTCCAGCGATCTTGAGAGGATCCGCCCACCAGATGCCGCGCTTCTTGAGAAATTTGCGTGTCACCAGCTCGAAGCGCGCGTCGAAGCATGAGACCACGCACGCGTCCGCGCGATACATGTCGGTCTGCGAATCGAAATGGAAGACTTTCTTCACGGCCTTAACCGGCGCGGCGCGCTTTGATTTCTTTCAGCAGCTTTTCGATCTCGTCTTGTTTTTCCAATGCGGCCAATTTGTCCTCGATGTTGTCGCTGACCATCTCGGCCTTGACTTGGCTCACTGCCTCGGCGTGCCGCACCTTGTTCTGCATCCGATCGAACGTCGCGGTCTTTGACTTATCGCCGATCGCGATTCGCGCGTCGCTGGCCTTAGCCAACGCCCGCGAGCGCCTATGCTGTGCGATCAGCATTTCGCTCTTCGATTCGGCTTCGGCCAGCTTTTGCTCCAGCTTGTGTAAGGCCGACTTGAGATTGTCGACCTCCGTTCTCTGGTCCGCCATCAGGGAGTCGAAGCTCTCCGCCATCTGCTTGAAACTCATGGAGCGCTCCAGGGCCGCGCGCGCGAGATCATCCTGCTTCTTGTCCACGGCCAGTTCCGCCTTGCGGATCCATTCGGCCTCCTTCTGTGCATTCTCCTTCTGCTTTTTTTCCAGCACGTGCTGGTCGGCGATCGCGATGGCGACCTGGGTCTTCACCTGCATGAGCTGGTTCTGCATATCCAGGATCACCTGTTTGATCATCTTCTCGGGATCCTCGGCCTTGTCGATCAGATCGTTCAGGTTGGCCCGGATCAACGTCGATACTCTTTCCAATAATGCCATATAAACCTCCTTATCTTGTTGGTTAGCTGCGCCTTAGGCCTTCTCGTCAGGCTTGGGCGCTTTGTCTCCAATCTGTCTCACCTTGGAAAGCAGGTCCGAGAACTGCATTCCGGAAAGCGTTTCGAACAACGCGGGAATCTGCGCGGCCATCGCGGCCACGTCGCCCGTGATCTTGTTCATGCCGGCAGAATTGCCGTTGCCCGTCGACACGATCGTAATCTTGTCGACGTTGGCCAGCGGGGAAGCGAGCGCCTTGACGATCTCGGGCATGTTGCTGATCAGCTTGTCGATGACCGCCGCCTGGTTGTAATCCTGGTAGGCTTCGGCCTTCACGTTCATGGCCTTCGCTTCGGCCTCGCCTTTCTTGAAAATGATCTCGGCTTCCGCTTCGCCCGTGGCGCGGGTGGAAGCAGCCTGGCCATCGGCCTCGAAGATCAACTTCTGCTTCTGCGCCTCCGCCAGCGTCTCGATCTTGCGCCGCTCGATCTCGGCCTGTTTGAGCACCGTCGCGATCAACTCACGCTCGCGGCGTTGAATTTCAGCTTCCTGCACGGCAATCTGGCCGGTTTTCTGGACCTGCTCGATCTTGACCTGCTCGGCCATTACCTGCTGCTGCATGACATTGGTCTGGATCTCGTACGCCTTGTCTGCGGACGCCTTCTGCTTCTGGACAGCTTCGAGGAAATTCGCCTGCTTGAGTTGGAGATCGCGTTGAGCTTCCGCCTGCGCCGCCTGCGAAAGTGTTTCCGCAAGGACGCGTTCCTTATCGGCCTGCGCTTTGGCGACGGCGGATGCGCGCATGGCCTCGGCACGCTTGATCGCGGTGTCGCGCTCGGCTTCGGCGGCGGCCACGTCGGCGTCCCGCTTGATCCTCGCGACATCGGGCCGGCCCATGTTGGTGATGTAATCGTTTTTGTCACGGACTTCTTTAATTGTGAACGAGATGACCTCCAGCCCCATCTTGTTCATATCGTCGGCGCAGGTGGAGCGCATGCGGTCGCCGACCATTTCGGGCTGCTTTACGATCTCTTCCACCGTGAGCTGCCCGATAATCCCGCGCAGGTGGCCCTCCAACACCAGGCGGATCAATCCCTCGCGCTCCTGCGGTGTCTTCGTGAGAAACTGTTCAGAAGCGGTCTGAATCGACTCGGGATCGGATTTGACCTTGATCTGCGCGACGGCTTCCACCGTCACTGCGACGCCCTGTTTTGTGTAGAGGTCCTGCTGAGGCGCGACGTCGAATGACATCAGCTCGAGCGAGAGTAACTTGCAATTCTCCACCATGGGGAAAATCACCGAGCCGCGACCCTTGATGATTCGTGTGCCGCGAAAACCATACACCACGAGAGCCTCGTGCGGTCCGGCCTTACGGTACAGCCGGGCGAACATGGCCATCAGGAATATGAGAGTCAATGCCATCAGTCCTGCGATGGCGAAAATAATTTCTATGCTCATAGTTTTAGTCCTCCTTAATTTCGTTTGTGGCTGCCGAAGAATTCGTAAGCTCATCCCATGGCCGGACATAGGCAACGCCGCGCTCGTAGCGGGTCACAACGACTTCGGTTCCCTTTGCGATTTCGACTTCGTCATCGCTGCGCGCGGGAGCAGCGCGTCGAACCCCGGCCTGTGAAAAGATCATTTCACCGGTGCCAGAAGGACGAATGTTGCTGTTGACAGTTCCGAGTACGCCGATCATATCGTAGTCCGCGGGGTTGAGTTCCTCGTCATGGCGAATGAGAACCTTGGCGAGGAAAAAAAACACGATCGCCGCCCCGATGAATCCGCTCGCGCACGCGATCCCGAACCCGAGCAGGAACCAGAAGCTAGAGAACCGGGCAAGGAGGTAACCCGTACCGCCGAACCAGGCGAGAAATGCGGCGACCGTTCCAAAATTAATCGGGCCAATCTCACCCGTGTGACCTCCGCCCGAGTGCGGAGCATGCGCGTGATCCCCACCGATATGTAAATCCAGGTGGGGCAGGTGGAGATGCAAACTTCCCAGCAGCGAGAGCAGACTGAGAGCAAACCCCAGAAAAAAGCAGATGAGGTAGAAATCAGCCCAAGTCATTTTGCACGACTCCTTTCCGCCGCCGGCTTGAGCACTTGAAGCAGCCGTTCGGCCAGTCCAGGGTTTTCAAGGATAGCGCCGAGCAGAATCAGGCACATGCGCGAATCTTCGTGGCGCGCAGTGGCGACCAGAGCGTGATGCAGATCAAGGTCGCGGCGGAAACGCTCCGCGCCATTTATGAGCCAGAGATCAAGCGTATTTTCCGTAGCGCCGACATCCGACATGAGCTCAGTCGAGTAGCCTTCGGGATCGTCGACGAAGTATCCCGGGTGCATCTTGAAAAATCGGGCGAGCAACATGCGCGTGGAATTGGTAAGGTGCGGCCGCGCGCCGCTCTCGATTTGCGAGAGATAAGACTGGCTGATCGTCTTGCCCAATTCTTTCTTGATGGATCGAACAATCTCTTGTTGTGTCATCGCTCGTCCCAATCCGCGAAGGGTTCCCTCGACTTCGCGCAGGTATCTGAGTTTGGCACCGAGTTTCATATTACTAATTGCGATATCTATATTACTGATTGTGATATTTATCAAGGGGGCCCCCTTGGAGGCACTACACTGGCACGCCAAGGCCGACAGGGCCGCCCAACTGATTGGTAGCTCAAGAAGTCTAAGCGTCCGCGAAGTGAGGCGAGTGTTTGGAGGCTGGAGCTGACGGGGGACGAATCCCACGATCTGGTCTCTCAGAAGTTCATTACCAACTCCAAACAATGGCAATGGTTGAAGCCGCACTCAAATCCCCCCTCTGTCCCCCTTTTTCAAAGTGGGAAGTTTCGCTCCAGAACTCTAACCCGTCTTTTGGAAAAGAGAGGACGGGGAGATTTTTGGGCGGGAATGAGGGGAGAATTATGTCGTGAATTTCTGGGACAGCACACTAGTTCGCCGCAGGGTTCGCGCGGTCTTCGGCGATGCGCTTGAGGTCGTTTTGCTTCGTGGCAACGAACCAGCGCAGGTGGCGACGCACGAAGAGCAGATCCGCCAGGCGACCGAGAACTCCCAATGGAGCTTCCCACTCGAGCGTGTCTCGCATGATGGTCGCTCCGTCTGTGAATTCGAATTCGTGCACATGCCGGAGTCGTTTGAACGCGCCCTGGACCATTTCATCGACGAACCGGTATGGCCGATCGAGCGCCGTGATCCGGCCGACGAATCGCTGCGTGATACCAAAGTGGCGGCCTTCGAAGGCGACAATGTCGCCGATTTCAAGCAGCCCCTGTGTTCGGCCAGGCTCAACTACGCGCTCCGCGGAGAATGCCGCTGACTCGCGTGAGCGTTCACGTCCCGCGCCAAATCAAAGCAGAGTTCGATCGGTGCGCGGATTCGAGTTTCGATGATGATCCTAGACATCAAAGGAACCAACGCATCAGCATGTGAAATCTTGGATTAGGATAGCGTGGAGGATGGTGATGCTTCGGGTGCGGCTCGATTCATCAGACGGCCGAAGAGCCGGGCTATTTCATCTTAAAGAGTGCTTCCTGTCCGTCGGCTTCGTCGTCTTCGACAGGCGATTCCAACATCCCGTGAAATTCCAGTCCCTCGATTTCTTGCAGAGTCTTGCCGGCGATACCCTGCAGATCGCCGTACATGCCGACCGTGGCTTGCATGACGCGGTCGATTTGTTCTTCGCGCTTGGCCCACTGGCGGGTAATGGCTTTTTTCTCGCGGTCGAGATCTTCTCTCATGGATGAGAAAGCTTCAACAATCGCTTGAACACGCTGGCGAAAGCGTGGACCGGTGAGATAACCGTAGACCATCTCCATTTTCGTCTGCTGGCCTTCGGAAGCTTGGCGGACGCAGGCGACTTCGATCAGAGTTTGGCGCAGCGACATCGCCACGGGCAACGTGACTTTCGGATCAGCAATCCACACGCCGTCGACGAATCCAAACGTCTCGACTTCTTTCGGCAGAGCCTGGCTGATAATGACGGCGATCTCAGCTTTGGCGGCGCGTTGGTCCTCGCGCAATTTCGGCAGCCAACCATCGGTCCAATTTTTCGTGCGCTTGCATTCCCAAAGAATCGTGCCGCAGACTTGATTGAGCGGTCCGATAACGCGCTGGAGCACGTCTCCGCCGAACTCGCCTTTGGCTACGGGTAGGATTGTATCGCGGGGAAACTTGGCGGCGAGTAGAGACTCCAGCTCCATTTCCTGAACTTCTCCTTGAAGTTGCTGCGAGCCTTGCTCGGCTCGACGCTTGAGATCTTCGATCTGCTTTTGCATTGCAGTGATGGTTTGATCTTTTTCCATCACTTTGAGCTTTAGTTCCTCTTCGGCTTCTTTTTTGGCTTTCTCCCTTTCGGCGCCGAGGTCGGCCTGCACTTTTTTCTCGATCGTAAGATCCAACTCCCGCTTGGCGTCATCGAGCTCGCGCTGCTTGCGGAGCACCTCGGCTTGGGCTTTTTGCGCTTCGGCCAATTTCGCATCTCTCTGTTTCAGTATGTCTTGGAGGAGATTGATTTCATTAGCTTTCTGATCGAGGTCCTTGCCAAAAGCGAGCTTAGCCTTCTTCGCTTCTTCGGCAACGATTCGAGCGCGTTCGAATTGCAGCTGTTGCTCGATGTGCTGATCGAGGGTCTGTTTTGCTTTCTCTAGTGAATCCGCGCGCTCGTTGATCAGCTTTTCCCTCTTGGATATATCGGCGTCTTTTTGCGATAGACGCTGCTCGTAATCGCGCCGCACCGATTCGAGTAGCGGCGCGGCGAGGGATTCCGTGAGCTTGATTTCGTTTTTACATTCAGGGCAAACAACCGTGGGTTCGGCCATGGCACTATTCCTTCTAGGAATTTTGTATTTGCCAAAGGTAAGCTTATTTCAGATTCGATCGATCCAGTAGCGGGGCCGGCGATGCAAATGAGCTACGGCTACAACGACAATCGTGTCGCCGTCGATTCCATAGATCAAGCCGTAAGGGAACCGAGCAATTAGGCAGCGTCGAATTTCCGGTTCGATTTCCGGGCAAGACAGTGGAAAACTAATGGCGCGCCGTACGGCCCGATCAAGTTCGTCAAGAAACTCTTGGCCGAGGCCTTCAAGTTGGTGGTTGTACCAGGCGACTGCATTGTCGAGCTCCTGCTGGGCTAGGGTAAGGAAGCGGACCTTCACGAGCGACGGTGCTTTTCCATCACGGTTTCGTAGTCCACGATCGACGCTTTACCAGCCTTGTACGCCGACCAGCGCTTGCGGGCTTCGTCGGCCCAGACACGATCGATTTCAGGATCGGGTTTGTCCAAGTCCTCGAGGATTACGTCGATCAATTGAAGCTTCTCCGTATCGGGCAACGCCTGAATTTCTGCCGCCAGTCTTTCTAACGTTTTGGCCATGAGGTCACCTCCAATCACCACGTTTGCGAAGCGATTCCTACTGTATATCAATTCGGAGTCACGCCCAAGTATCGCTGAACTATGCCGGATTGATTGTTGTGTGCGGTCCGCGTGATGAGCGGCAAAATCGTTGCCACGACGAAGAAAACGAAGATTACGACGACCGTAAGCGGAAAAATTCCACCGCGTTACCGCAGACCATCTTGTGCTTTTCCTCGTGCGGCACACCGGCGAAATTTCTTTCGATGATGTTCAAAGACTCCGGCCAGTCGGATTCTTGATGGGGAAAATCGGAGCCCCACATGAGACGGGCGACGTTGATCTTGTGACGCAGCTCGACGCCGACGCGGTCGAATTGAAAGCCCCAGTAGAAGTACTCGCGAATGTATTCGCTGGGCGGGCTTTTCATCGGCTTGAGTCCGAGCAAGCGATCGGCCCAGTGGTGATGTCGATCGTAGCGCACGTCGGCGCCCTGCAGGAAAAACGGAATCCAGCCGATCTGATTCTCGGCAAAAAAGATCCGCAGCTTCGGGAAGCGATCGAAGAGCCCCGACAAGACCCACTGCACTGCGGCAATCGATCCGTTGCCGCGCACCGGACCGAAGCGGCCGACTTGTTCGACGAGATCGTGGGTGAGTTTTTTCATAAGCTCGTCTGATTCTTTGGGGTATTTGAAAAGCGGACCTTTACGCTCGCCGCCGCGCTCAAGATCGACGTGGACGCTGACCGGCATGTTCAGCTCCAGCGCGCGCCACCAGAAACGATCGTCCTCCTCCGATGGGTAGGGTTTGCCGCTCGGAAATCCCTGAAGCAGCACTGTTTTGAGACCGGCTTGCGCGCAAAATTCCATTTCGTCGATCACCGCCGTGACATCGTTTACCAGAGGCAAGATGCCAACGCCGATCAATCTTCGCGGATCTACGGCGCAATATTCCTCGACGAGCCAAGTATTGTAGGCCCGCACCACAGCTTTGTACGCCTCATCGTTTTCGATGCGCCGCCAAAATTTCGGTCCGCCCTGCTGTGAAGGGAAGAGCACTTCAGCGTCGATGCCGTCGCGATCTTGCTCGCTCAGGCGCTGTTCGGCGCTGCCGGTGCCGGGCGTTCCTTCGTATCTGCCGGTGAAGGGTAGATACTGATCGCGCCCTTTGCCGCCGTAGAGATCCGCAGCGGCGGCGGGACGAGAAATTTTATCGCCGATCATCCACAAGTCGCTGCCGTCCGGTTGGCGCACCAGGCGCGGCGCGAGGTCGCGGTGCCTCTCCGGAACTCGGTGAAGCCAATACTTCGAATCGATTTCTAAATGCGAGTCAGCGGAAATGTAACGGTAATTTCGGGCCACGGCGACTTACCACCTCATTTCACCGGTTATTCGAGGCCATCACGTTTGAGATACTAGCCAAATCCAAGGCAGCTGCCAAGGGGAGAACGACGCGAGAAAAGCGCTGGACAAAAGCTCAAATTTCGGTTTAGAAGCGGCCATGTCCTCCTTCGCTCCGCGCATGATCTATCTCGCGCTATTGGTGTTGTTCACTGGCATGGGTACGAGCAGGGCGCAAACTTCGCTGCAAAGGGTGCGTATCGCTTACTCGAGCACGGGAGTCAACTACGTCGACTTATTTTTGGGTAAGGAGAAGGGGTACTTCCGCGAAGAAGGATTGGAGCCGCAGTTTATTCAGATGAGCTCCAACATCGCGATCACCGCGAACATCGCGGGCGAGCTGGACGGCCAAGCAGCGATCGGCAGCGCCATGCGCGCCATTCAGCGCGGCGCGCCTTTGCGGGTCGTGTCGGTAACGTTGAGGCGACCGCTTTTTTGGCTAGTCGTCCGGCCGGAGTATCGCTCGATCAAAGAGTTGAAGGGCAAAGTGCTCGGTATTTCCACCATCGGCGGAAGCCAGCATCTGCGGGCAAAGGGCATGTTGGCCGCGGGCGGCTTGGACCCGGAGAAAGATATTACGTCAATCCAGATCAATGATCAGACCATGCAGCTGCAGGCCCTGGTGAGCAACTCGGTGCAGATCACCGCCCTCAGCCCGCCGTGGGTGGCCGTGGCGCGAGACACATTCAAAATGAATATTCTCGACAGCGCGCTGGAGCGCTTCGCGGGCGTAGACAGCGGGCTGGCAGTCCCGCTCAAGCTTCTGCAAGAGAAACCAGACCTGGTAAAAAAAATTCTTCGCGCGCGCGCGAAAGGCAACCGCTACTATCTGGAGAATGAAAGGGAAGGAAGCGAATTTCTCGCGCGCCTCTACAAAGTGGACTTTAAAATTGCGTTGGAATCGTATCGCTCCTCCAAGCCGGCGTTTACGGGCAACGGTATACCGACCGACGATGAAATCAAAGAGCATCTCGTGACAGACGCGCAGATCCTCAAGTTATCGAAGCCGGTTTCAGCGTCCGAGATTTTTGACTTCAACCTGCAAAGAGAAGTCACGCGCGAGTTGGGAATCAAGTGAAGCCAACGATTCAACCACAAAGAGCATGGCGCGACACAGCCCGCAACCAAATGAAAAGATAGTGTTTACCACGAAGGCACGAAGGATTTAAGTTTCTTTAACCGTCCGCTTCGTGCTCTTCGTGAGCTTCGTGGTGAGATTGAATTGTTCTGTAGTGGTGAACGGTTCGATTCTTCGGCTAAGACCAGAGTTGTTTGGTCGCGATCTTCGCGCCTTCCGCCATCGCCTTGAACTTTGCCCAAACCACAGTGGGATGAATCTCTGGGTTGAAAGTGGCTTGAGAAGAGAATCCGCAGTCGCTTCCGCCGATCACATTCTCGCGCCCGACGAGCTTGGCGTACCGGCCGATTCTTTCCGCGATCAGTTCGGGGTGTTCGACGATGTTACTGCAGTGGGTGATCACTCCGGGGATAAGGATCTTTCCCGCCGGAAGCTTGACGTCTTCCCACAGGCGCCACTCGTGCTCATGGCGCGCATTCGCCGCTTCGAACGAAATAGCTTCGGAATTCACTTTCAGCAGGAGGCCGACAATGTCTTTCAACCCAATGTCGAAGATGCGCGGACCTTCGTTGATGCCGTAGCAGGTGTGATAGCGGATCTTCTCCGGGGCAATGCCGCGCAGCGCGTGGTTCAGAGCCTCGATGTAAATCTCAGCGTCTCTCACACGTTCGGCAATGCTTAGAGACGGTTCGGTTCTATAAAGTCGGGTTAGCGATGGATCATCGATTTGTAGAAGAAAGCCGGCATCGACGATCGCCAGGTATTCCACCCGCAGCGCCTCGGCCAGAGCGAATTGAAACTCTTCGTCCGTGCGATAATATTTGTTGCTCCAGAAACCCGGAGCGATGGCGGGCATGAAAACTTCTTCCGGCCGAAGACCGTCAAGCGCGGCTTTCAGGTTTTCGATGTCTGTCCGCACCAGTTCCTGCCCTTTATAGGTGATTGGGCCGGTACAGGTTACCGGCAGATTCGGCCCAACGCCGCACATGTGCTCGGCGAAATATTTCTCGTAGTATTCCGGGAAGGCGCGTGCCTCATCGGTCTTCATGCGCGCGGCAATGCGCTCCTCTGAACTCGCGGCGGGTTCAAAACCGGTGAGACGCTCGACCAGGTAAGCATTGAAACTCGGTTTGCTCTGCTCGCCGTCGGTCACGATATCGACATCACATTCCACTTGCTTGCGCACCACGTCGGCGACAGCGCCGCGAATGCGCTTGGCGTAGGCATCTCGATCGTAGGGCTTGTCGCGCAGCTTGGCATCCATCATTTCGAGGAGATCCTTCGGCCGTGCCAGGCTGCCGGCGTGGGTCGTCAATATCCGATTCGTGCTTCGCTTCATTTGTCCTCCGTTCTAAGAAAAGGGGTAATGGAATGATGGAGTATTGGAGTGATGGGCCAAGATTTCCCAATACTCCAGTACTCCAGCTTCTGAAGCTTATCGATATAGCCCATCGATGTATCCCGACCGGTCCAGCTCTTCCAATAAGGTCGTGTCCATGAAATCTTTGGGATTCGCCTTTCTCGCCGCGGGAATCCGCTCGCTGGCATCTTTAATAATAGTGTTGAAACCGTCTATCGATGGATAGGGCTTGGCTTTGACAGTCTCGCGCAGCGCCTGATAGGCGTCCTCGAGCTGCTTTTCGTCTTTGCTTTGTCGATACTTTGCGAGAGCCCGCTTCGAAAGAGTCGGATTGGTGCGCACGGCATGGATGGATTCTACATACGCTTTCAAGAATCGCCGGGCAAGATCGCGATTGCGCGCAAGCAAGCGCTGGGTCGTGACCACGCCGGTCCCCTGATACGGCACGTTCAAATCACGCAGATTGAGCAAAATTTTCATGCCCAAACGAAGCGCTTCGAAGTGCTCCGGAGGCGAGAGCAGAGTGGCATCGACCGAGCCGCCGTGAAGCGCGATCAAGCGCTCCGGAGCATCGCCAACCTGAAGGAAAGTGACGTCCCTCTCGCTCATCCCGTATCTCGGTAGAACGTTCAGCATACGCAGATGCGACGCCGAGCCAAAGCGGAACACGGCGATCCGTTTTCCTTTGAGATCTTCTATGGAATTGATATTGGGACGGACGACGACACGATCGTTCAAAACATCTTGCACGCCAGCAAGCATCACCGGATCGGCGCCCTGCAGCCTGGCGGAAAACATCAGCGATCCGGTCATTTGTCCGAACTGCACCTCACCGGCGATCAATGTTTCGATCGCCGCGCGGGTGTAGATGATTTCCGCGTTGAATCCGTTCTTGCTCATGAAGCCGCCCACGTCGGCGACCCATAGCACGCCCTGAGTAGGGGAAACCGAGGAAAACGCAATGCGAATATTGTCTGCGGCGAAAGCAACAGTGGGCAACAGGCAAAGCAGATTTACGCTGGCGAGAAGTAGGAAAAGTCTTATCCGACGGAACAATCTCATTGGTTTATTCTTTTCTGCGGGATCGTCTGCTTTCCCCGTGATGGCTGGCTGGAAAATAGGAGAATCGATACCAGGCGTCAAGCGGTTTTTCAGCGATCCGTGATCGATGGGTTTAGTTGACATCGTCCTGAGGAATTCACTACTCTCACGCCCACCACGAGGAGTAGGAGCGAAGCAATGAAAATGGAGCGGTCCAACAACGACAAGCTGACACGTACGACGACGGTTCTGACTGCGCAGCTAATTTCTCTTGCCATTCTATTCGGCGCGGAAATTGCCGGCGCTCAAGCGCCGGCGCAAAAACTCAGCATCAGCATGTCGAGCACGGGCATGCCATCGATACAGCTTTACATCGCCAGGGAAAAGGGTTTTTTCCGTGAAGAAGGTTTCGAGCCGCAGTTGATTCGCATGAGTGCCAACGCAGCGATCGCCGCCGGCGTGGCAGGGGAATTGGATGCTCTGGGCTCGGTAGGCAGCGCCGTGCGAGGCATTATGCGTGGTGTGCCGCTCAGGGTGATTTCCGTGGATCTGCGCCGGCCAATTTTCTGGCTCGTATCGCGCGGTGAATTCCGCTCGGCAAAAGAATTGAAAGGGAAAATCCTGGGAATCGTGACGATCAACGGCAGCCAGCATTCGGCAGCGCGTAAGATGCTGGCGCTACACGGCGTCGACTCGGACAAAGAGCTAACCTTCTCTCAGGTGGGCGACGAGGCGACCCAGCTGCAGGCTTTGATCAGCAACTCGATCCAGGTCGCCGGATTGACGCCGCCCTACGTTTTTCTTGCCCGCGATAAATTCAAGATGAACGTGCTGGAGAGCTCCATCGATAAGTTCCCGAGCATTCAGCAAGGAATCGGCGTTCAGGTGAAAACGCTGCAGGAGCAGCCGGATTGGTTGCGCCGTTTGCTGCGCGTGAAAGCGAAAGCGACCCGATTCTTCCATGAGAATGAAAAAGAGACCGCGGAAATCTTGGCGCGGGTATGGAAGAGCGATCTGACCACGGCGACCGAATGGTACCGGCGCTGCAAGCCGGCGTTTACGTCCAACGGTATTCCCACCGACGACGAGATCAAAGAGTTCCTGACTGAAGAAGCGCAGGCCCTGAAGCTCAATGAAACGGTCGCGCCCAATCGGATATTCGATTTTACCCTGCAGCGCGCCGTGAACAAGGAATTGGGTATCAGATGAGAAGAAAGGTATCTCTTCGAATCGAAATATCCCTCACTCGATCATGTGCTTACTTTCTTCCCCTTGGTCAATTGCTGCTCCTTAGGTTAGCGTTTGCGGCTGAGCTCACAGGGTACGATGATGTTTCTGCGTTATCCCCAAACTTCACGCGCGACGTTGACGACTAAAGACAATTTCGCGATCTCGGCATCAACGGTAATGTTGTTGCCTAGAACTGTGCTGGAAAAGCCGCACTGCGGACTTAGCGCCAGCTGCTCAAGAGGAACGTATCGGGCCGCTTCATCGATGCGCCGTTTGATTTTATCCGCGCTTTCCATTTCACCGGACTTAGTTGTCACGAGCCCGAGCACAATCTTCTTGTCTTTGGGCACGAAACGGAGCGGTGAAAAGCTCCCGGCCCGCGGCGAGTCGTATTCAAGAAAAAAACCGTCGAGTTTGAATTCGTTAAATAGCGTCTCTGCCACCGGATCGTAACCGCCCTCAGCGGCCCAGGCGCTGCGGAAGTTGCCGCGGCAAATATGCATACACACCTTCATATTCGCCGGGCGATCTTTGATAGATTCATTAATCAGTTTTGCATAGGTGCGCGGCAGCTGGTTGGGATCTTCGCCGATTTGGCGCACGCTCTCACGCATCTTTTCGTCGCAAAGATAGGCCATGTTGGGATCGTCAAGCTGAAGATAGGTGCAGCCGAGTTCTGCCAATGCGTGAATCTCTTCGCGGTAGACGTGCGCCAGGTCGCTGTAGAAGCGCTCGATATCCGGATAGGCCTGTTTATCGATGGCGTCGCGGCCGCCGCGCATATGCAAAATCGTCGGTGATGGAATGCACAGTTTCGCCGTGCGCTGCGTCACCGACTGCAGATACTCGAAATTAGCGGTCTCGATGCCGCCGCGTCGTTCGAGCCGGCCGGTGATTTCAAAGCGCGTCGGCGTGCGCTCGATTTCTTGCCCCCCAGCTTTGAATTTGCGGGCAACCGATTGCTCGGCAACACCCTCTTTGACGGTGACGCCGGCGAACTGGCGGAGAAAGTCGGCGTGCCAGATGGTCCGGCGATATTCACCATCCGTGATGCCCTGCAGGCCGATCTCTTCCTGCAGCCTCGCCACATCGCGAATACAGCGGTCTTCGATTTCCCGCAGCGACTCGGCCGTTAGGGTTCCTTGCTTATGCTGCTCCCGGGCGTGCAGCAGTTCCGGCGGACGCAGCAAGCTGCCGACGTGATCGGCGCGAAACGGAGGTTTCCCATAGGTCATTGGATGGTACCTTTCGCTAGGATGTTTAAAACAATTGCTTTCATCATTGCCACGTTCGTATTCCAACGAGAAGAGCTGAGAGATGAAACGTAAAGTTGCAGTGGTTTGATCAATAAGGCGCTAATCCGTGCGCGATCATGCCCAAGCTCCGTCGGAGGACGCTTTTATGGTGTGACGCTGCTAACCGACTTTGCCGCCGGTTTTCGCGGAATCCAGATCGAGAAGGTCGGGCACAAAGAAAAAAATGGCATAGATGCAAGCAGCGAACGCGAACAGCCCCGCAGAATCGTAACTCGCCGCTTAATGCGCAACGGCAGGAGTGAGTTAGCTTATTTAGCTGCTGCGCTCGAGCTTTCTTTATCCAATGCCGCGGCAGCGCTCTGCGAAATCTCGACGTCCTTGATGCCCGCGCCACTGACGCCCACCGCGCCGACGATCTCGCCTTCGGAAAACACCGGAAAGCCGCCGGGGATAGTGACAAAGGACCCAGCCCCCGCGGCCAGCGTAATGGCAAGGGCGTGGTGATCGTCGCGTTCGTTGCCGGTGGGGCTTTTCTTCCCCGAAGGGAATCTCGTCAGAGCCGCGCTCTTGGCCTTGGCCTGAGCGATAGCGATCGAGTAGAGCTCGGCTTTTTCCGAGCGTATAAAAGCGATCAAGTGGCCGCCGTCGTCGACCACCGCGATGCTGACATGGCAATCCAATGCATGCGCTCTGTCGACCGCAGCGCCGAGTACTTTCATCGCGCCTTCCCTCGTCAGCTTTTTGGAGGCGCCGCGCGCGGTGGGAAATTCTAGCATTGGAGATACTGAAGGTGATAGTTTCGACCTAGAATAGGTAGGTAGCCATGGCTTTAGACATCGTCAAGTTGAGAGCCCTCGAACCGCCGGCCGGCCTCGGCTTTAAGATTCGCCGTCTCGGCCATGTCGTGTTGCAGGTAACCGACTTAGAGCGGTCGCTGCTTTTCTATACGCAAGTCTTGGGATTTAAAGTGACCGAAATCTACTCCGAAGATCTGCAGCCCGGCGGCTTTGCGTTCTTGCGTTGCCATACCGATCATCATTCGATTGCGCTGGTTGGCACCGGCGCTGGAAGGTCTCGACATACAGAGCTGCATCACATCGCTTTCGAGGTTGGATCGCTCTCCGAAGTCTTCAACGTGCGCGAGCGGTTGCGCGAGCAGGGTGCCACAATCACGTTTGAAGGGCGGCGCCGAGCGGGTTGTCAAATCGCGGTGGAGTTTCTCGATCCCGATGGCCATTGCCTCGAAATCTACTGGGGATTGGACCAGGTCGGTACCAGCGGCTATGTCCGGCCTGCGAGCGAATGGAAAGCAATTAGAACTCTCGAAGCCGCGGTCGCCAATCCGGTCATGGGCCAAGATACGGGCACTCAAAAATAGCCTCCTCCAGGAAAGGAGTTTTTCTACAATGGAACAAAGAAAGGACCGGCGCGCTGTCGGCGTAAAAGTTCTACCCGAAGGCGTCGAAGAGTACTGTGAGCGGCACACGACGGCGCTAACTGAATTGCACGAGCGGCTGCTCAAAGAGACCGAAGAGAAAACCACCACGGCGAATTTCCTGGTGGGCGAGCTCGAGGGCGCATTTCTCAAGATGCTCGTACGCATGACTCAGGCCAAAAGAATCCTCGAGGTGGGCATGTTTACCGGCTACAGCGGGCTATCGTTCGCCGAGGCGTTGCCCCCGGATGGCTCGATTATCACCTGCGAGCTCGATCCGCATGCGATCGAAATTGCGCGGCGCTTTTTCGCCCAGAGCCCGCATCGCGATAAGATTCAAATCCGCGAAGGCCGCGCCGCCGACACACTGAAGACGTTGGAAGGGCCTTTTGATCTTTGCTTTATCGACGCCGATAAACCGAGCTACGATTATTATTACGATCGCTGTTTAGAACTGGCGCGCCGGGGCGGGTTGATCGTGCTCGACAATATGCTGCGCTACGGCCGCGTGCTCAATCCAACCGAAGAAGACGCGCGCATCGTCAACCTTTTGAATGACCGCATTCACAACGACCCGCGCGTGGAAAACGTACTACTGCCGTTTCGCGACGGCATCATGCTCGCATATAAGCTGTAGTGCCCGGAGCGTATAAGAAATCACGAGGTCGTTTATGGCTGGAACAAAAGTCATCGATGCCGACGGACATATCATCGAGCGCACGGACGAATTGCGAAAGTACCTAAAATCGCCGTTCAATAAGCGCGGCGGACCGCTCACTGCATCCGAGCCTTGGGACCGCGATCTCCAGCAAACCTTGCCGCCCGAGCCCCGCACCTTTCCCAGCGCGCCTACCGCGCAGGACTGGTTGCGACTCTTGGACGATCACGGCATCGAGCAGGTATTTTTGTATCCGACGGCGCTTGGCAATGTTTCGCGCATCCGTGAACCGGAGTATGCGGTGGCGCTTTGCCAAGCCTATAATGATTATGTTCACGACCGCTACGCAAAAATCTCAAACCGGTTGCGACCCGTGGCGATCCTGCCGTTTCAAGATCCGGAAAGCGCCGTGGTCGAGTTGCGGCGTGCGGTGCGCGATCTCGGCTGTCGCGGCGCGGTCGTGCGCACCACCGGGTTGCGTTTGCCCCTAGGGCATAAGTTTTATGACCCGATTTATCGGCAGGCTGAAAGCTTGGGCTGCGCCCTCGCAGTGCACGGCACCAACGGAGCCGAAGAACTTGCCTCGGGAGCCTTCGAGACCTTCACCGAAGTCCATACGGTCTCTTTTCCGGTAGGCATGTTCGTCCAGTTTTCCAACATGATCTATCAGGGTGTGCCGGCGCGGTTTCCTAGATTACGCTTGGCATTCCTCGAGATTGGTTCGACCTGGCTGCCCTACTGGTTGGACCGCATGGATGAGCACTGGGAAAAGCGCGGCGCTCTCGAGACGCCCTCGCTCACGCAGCGCCCGAGCGATTGCGTGCGCGAGCATCCGATTTTTTTTAGCTTTGAAGCAGACGAGACCTTGCTGCCGGAGACTTTTCGCTATGTCGGCGAGAATCATTTCGTCTACGCGACCGACATTCCCCACTGGGACTGCGAGTTCCCGGACAATTTGCGCCACACCCAGAAGCGTTCGGATGTCTCCGACGAGACCAAGAATAAGCTCCTGTACGAAAATGCCAAGGCACTGTACGCAATCTAGCGACTAAAGGATTAATCGGAGGGGCCATCATGGCAGCTCAAACATTCGAGTTGAAGACACCGTATCTGAAGACCGGCCGTAGCCACAATATTCTCGCCCAAACGGATCTCATCAACGTGGCGATCAAGTACTATTATGATCCTGCGCGGTGCAGAGACTCTCTCAAAACGTAGCGCTGAATCTTTCCCGCACCGGTCATCGGCCAGTCGTGCACGATTTCTACTCGGCGCGGGACTTTGAAGCTTGCAAGCCGGCGGCGGCAGAAGTCGATCAGGTTTTTCTCCGTTGCTTGCTCCCCGGTCTTTAACTCAACAAAGACCGCGACGACCTCCGCAAGACGGGGATCGGCCATGCCTACGGCGACGGCCTGTTTCACGGCGTGATGCTCGAGCAAGACCGACTCAATTTCCGCCGCGGCGACATTCTCGCCACCCACGCGGATCATCTCTTTGATTCGGCCGACAAGTCTCAAATAACCGTCCTTTCCAATCACGCCGAGATCACCGGTGCGAAACCAACCTTGTTCGTCCAACGCTTCAGCGTTTTTTTCCGGATCGTCGAAATATCCTTTGGTGATGCACCAACCGCGGAAGCAGACTTCACCTCGCTCTCCTACAGGTAAAAACTCTTTCCCGTTCGGCTGCCGGATGCCAATTTCTACTCCCGGCATCGGCCGCCCCACGGTGGTCATCCTTAATTCCGATGGATCGTCCAACGCGCAGGCCGTGCCGCCGATATGAGTTTCGGTGAGGCCGTAGGGGCTGATCAGTTTCCTGATACTCATCTCGTCGTAAACCCGCCTGTTCACCTCAGGGCTGGCGAAAATCATGCCTTTTTCCAGGACCAGGTTTCTTGTTTTGAGATCGGCATGGTTAAGATACTCGATGTAATGGGGCTGGTGGCCCATCAAGACGTTGCACCTATGACGCTCCATCAACTCCAACGCTTGACCGGCGTCGAAATAGGGCTGCACGATCATCCGGCAACCTGAGATGATCGGCGTAAGCATCACTTGAATGGAGCCGCCGACGTGAAAGAACGGCTGCGGACTAAAAAAGCGATCGGCTTCGGTCAGCTGCAACACCTCGCAACCGCACCACGCGCCGCGCAGCATGGCGCTGTGGAACAACATCGCCGCTTTTGGCATCGCGGTAGTGCCGGAAGTGAACTGGAGCATCGTGATATCGTCGCCTGTCACTTCGCTTTCCGCTTGAAATAATTCTTTTTCGGATACCGCTTTACCGGTCGCGATCAGCTCATCAAAGCCGAGGCTGCCATCGATGCGCCGATCCGAAGCCACAATCAGCGCGCGCAGAAACGGGAGTGTTTCGTTGGGCAAATTGCCGGCAAAGACCTCACCCGAAAAGAGTTGTCTAAGCAAACCCACAAAGTCTTTATTCGCTTCTTCTTTAAAGACCAACAAAGATGCTTTCGACTTGTTCAGCACATATTTGATCTCGTCCGGACGATAGCGGGTATTGACCGGCACGATGATGGTGCCAATGCGGGCGAGGGCGAAATAAACAAAGACCCATTCGGCGTATCCTGCCATCCAGATCGCGACTTTGTCGCCCTTGGCTACTCCCAAACGAAGGAGACCGCGCGCGACAAGATCTGAAGTTTGTTTGAGACGATTGT
>WNGE01007821.1_pt1 | contig 22914 bp, 24 predicted proteins | sample 5400651 | NCBI WGS metagenome assembly WNGE01 (sample SAMN13153370, study PRJNA577476) | soil metagenome | isolation source: 60 cm soil or saprolite under grassland replicate 2 | place: USA:California | collected 2016-06-15
CAACCGCAAGGCACTCGGCATTCTAATGCCGATCTCTCTGCTCGCCGCCGAGGTGATCGAGTGCGGCGGCGTCAACCACTCGATTGAACCCTCCTCAGGTCTGCTCCGGTTCTAATTCGGAGTAATTGTCGAAATCCGGAAACACCGTCCACAAGCCCTCAACCATTTCAGGTGCCGGGCACGCCCATGACACGCTCGGACGCTTGCGCCCACTTGTCACTTCATGTTGTCCGCGCGTCCGAGTGTCTGATGGCGAGGGTCTAGGCTGCTGACTTTCAGTTACCCGGCAAGGTAACCTCCTTGGCAGCTTGCCGGGCGCGACGGCTCATGGATTTCATTCGGTCCAGCGGCATGAGCCGGTTCGTCGACGTTTGATTGGGTGCGTATTGCACCGACGAAGCGCAGCCCCTTGCGCGCGATCGTGCGGATCAACCTTTGGTCCTCGCCGTTGTCGCCCACTGCCTTTCGTGCCGCGTTGACACGGCTCGTCAGTCCGACACAATCCGGCCGCCCCAGACCGAAGCGATGAGATCGTTCTTGCTGACGACGCGGTCGCGATTCTCCACCAGGTAAATCAGCAGGTCGAAGACTTGCGGCTCGACGGCAATAGGCTCCGGACCGCGACGCAGATCTCGCCGATCGGTATCAAGCGTATGGCCGGCAAAGAGAAATTGCACTTCGTGCCCCTGACGCAGCGCGCTGAGCTCAAGGGATAATCAAGCCAATCTCAAGGACAAATCAAGCACCGGGCAAAGTCTTTCAGTCGCGCTTTCGGCATCTTCCTCCAATCGGAGAACGCTGAGTGGCATTGCCGCCCGGTCTCGCCAGGTTTTCGACGTAGCCGGCGCCGATGGGGTTGCTCGCTGATCGAATAGGCAGCTAAGGTAGAGTCATGAGGTTTGGGGTCACCGCCATGCCGATTGAGCACGTAGAGACACTGATCATCGGCGGCGGCCAAGCGGGGCTGGCGATGAGTCATATGCTTAGCCAGCGCGGCTGTCCGCATATCGCGCTCGAGCGGCACCGAATCGCGGAACGTTGGCGGACAGAACGGTGGAATGGTCTGCGATTTCAGTTCCCCAATTGGTCGGTGCGGCTGCCGGACTTTCCCTTTCCTCACACCGATCCCGATGCTTTCGCGACAAGCGGCGAGATTCTGGATTTCATCACCGCCTATGCCGATTTCGTGGCGCCGCCGGTTCGCTGTGGCGTCACCGTGACGGCGTTGCGACGCCGTGATGGTGCGTCCGGCTTCGTTGCCGAGACCTCGGACGGTCCGATCGAGGCGGCGAATGTCGTTGTCGCCACGGGTCCCTATCAAAACCCCGTAATTCCGCCTTTGTTGCCGGACGAGGCCAGCGTTTTTCAGGTGCACGCCAGTCGGTACAGCGAACCAGGCCACCTTCCACCCGGGGCAGTGCTGGTCGTCGGCTCAGGTGCCTCCGGCGCGCAAATCACCGAGGAGTTGTTTCGCGCGGGCCGCCATGTGTATCTCTCGGTCGGCCGGCACCGCCGCTTGCCGCGTCGGTATCGCGGACGCGATCTCATTTGGTGGCTGAGCACCCTGGGCATCGATCAAACCCCGGTGGAAAAGCGCGGACCATACCGATTACTGCCGGTGATCACTGGCGCCTATGGAGGTCACACCATTGATTTCCGCCACTTCGCCGCACAAGGCGTAATGCTGCTAGGACATGTGGAGGCAGCGCGTGACGGCGCAATGGATTTCGCGTCAGACCTGGCCGACAGCCTAGCCGATGGGGATGCCGCCTACACCGCCTTCCTGGACCTGGTGGATGCCCAGGTCGAACGCCACGACCTGGACATGCCGGAGGATCCGGCCGCCCGCGCGGTGCGGCCAGACCCGCCCTGCCTTGTCGAACCGCTCCGGCGCCTCGATCTTCATGCCGCCGGCATCGGCGCGGTGGTTTGGGCCACGGGTTATGGCTTTGACTTCGGTTGGATCGATGTTCCGGTGCTGGATGCGCGCGGGGAGCCAGCTCACCGCCGGGGCATAACCGACGTGCCGGGGATGTATTTTCTTGGTCTGCAGTGGTTGTCCAAAATGAACTCCTCTTTCATGTCCGGGGTCGGGGACGACGCGGCACGGCTCGCGGATCATATCGCCGCACGTACCCAACCAGGATTAACGGTGCCGGGTGCATGCTGGTCGGTTGGCGAAACTGGTGCGGGCAGCTAGGCTGGATGCCCATCAAAGCGCGAGGGCTGACCGCGGTCTGCTTACGGGACCAGGTCCAAACATCTTGCCCGGCCACGCATCGCACCATCTAACCCTTTCACCACACGACAGTTACCCGCCGGGTAACCAGGAGCATTTGCGAGGAGTAGCCGGTTTCACGTAGACAGGGCGAGCAAGCTCGTCAGCCGCGCGGCGTGACGCAAAGGCCCCCTGATTGGTCGGGAGCCCGCGGGCGGGCTGCGCATGAATTGTCATCCCGGAGGTTCGCGCAACCGCCGGAAGGCGCCTGCGGCTTCCTCACGGCCGATCGGTAGCAATCCCTTCTTTGCTCCCGCCCGACGCTCGACCGCCTGCTGAGCGCGAAACAGCGCGGCGGCCCTCCCCACGGTCCGCACCCAGCGCCCGGACCGCGTATGGTCGCGGACGACGCACCACTGGCCATTCCCGAGAAGGCCAGCAACTTGCTCTTGTGATAAGCTCAGCCGCTCGAAACGAAGCGAAAAGAGAGGAAATCCAATGACGATGAGGCCTGACCCGACCTTCCACGCATCACCGAAGCTTGCGATGGAAGCTCCGCCGGAGAATTTCGCCTACACTTTGCTGCTCAGTCCAGACTTCTCAATGCCCGACGCCCTCGCGGTGATCGATGTAAAGCCCGGCTCGCCCACATTTAGCCAGATCGTCCACACGGTGACGATGCCCTACAAGGGCGACGAGTTTCACCATTTCGGCTGGAACGCCTGCTCATCGGCCCTGTCGCCGCTCACCGGCCACGCGTTCCTCGAGCGGCGCTACCTGATCATCCCGGGGATCCGATCCTCGCGCATTTATGTCATCGACACGAAGCCAGATCCCACCAAGGCGAAGATTCACAAGATCATCGAGCCTGAGGAGGTATTCAAGAAGACCGGCTATTCGCGGCCCCATACGGTCCACTGCGGGCCGGAAGGCATCTACGTCAGCACGCTCGGCGGCGGTGGCAAGGACGGCACCGACGGTCCGCCAGGGATCTTCATCATGGACTGCGAGACGTTCGATATTCTCGGCCGCTGGGAGATCGACCGCGGAGCCCAGAACCTGCACTATGACTTCTGGTGGAACTTGCCGCGCGACTACATGGTAACGAGCGAGTGGGGGCTGCCGCGCCAGTTCGAAAACGGAATCGTTCCGGAGGACCTGCTCTCGAATAAGTATGGCCATCGGATGCATTTCTGGGATCTCCGGGCCCGGCGCAACGTGCAGACAATCGACCTCGGGGCTAATCACCAGATGCTGCTCGAGGTGCGCCCGGCACATGATCCCGTGCGAGAGTACGGCTTCGGTGGCGTCGTGGTCGACACCACAAACCTCGAAGGCTCGATCTGGACCTGGTGGCGGGAGGACGGGAAATTTCACGCCGAGAAGACCGCGCCGATTCCGGCCGAGCCGGCCCCAAAAGACCAGCTGCCGCCTCTCCTGCAAGGGTTCGGCGCAGTGCCGCCGCTGGTCACCGACATCGACCTCTCGATGGACGATCGGTTCCTCTATGTCTCCTGTTGGGGGACCGGCGAGATGCGCCAGTACGATGTCACTGATCCGAGGAAGCCAAAGCTTGCCGGCTCGGTCCACATCGGTGGCATTGCGCGTCGTACGGCGCATCCCAGCGGTAAACCCTATGGTGGTGGCCCCCAGATGGTGGAGATCAGCCGCGATGGCAGGCGCGTGTACTGGACAAACTCACTCTACTCGACGTGGGACAATCAATTCTATCCCGACGGTGTACCCGGCGCTCAAGTTATGGCCAATGCGAGCCCGAACGGCGGGCTTGAGCTGGCCAAGGATTACTGGGTGAACTTCCCCGATGGCTATCGGGCCCACCAGATTCGGCTTGAGGGCGGCGACTGCTCGACGGATTCGTTCTGCTATCCGTCGGTCTGAACTTGAGCGGAGCGGATTGGGCACCTGCCGGGCTCTGGCTGGCTGTCGTAGCGAGCGGCCTCTATCACGGGGTGAACCCTGGGATGGGTTGGCCGCTCGCCCTTTCAGCCGGACTTATGGAAAGGAGCACGCGCGCCCTCTTTGCGGCGCTTGGGCCGCTGGCCGTCGGCCATTTCCTGGCAATGCTGGTCGTGATGCTTCCCTTCGCGTTGCTGGTCGCCCTCGTCGAATGGCAGCGGCAGATCCAGATCGGCGCCAGCATCCTGGTGATCGCGTTCGGCATCTTCCGGCTCGTCAACCCACGCCATCCGCGGGCGCTGGCGCGGATACCACCAACACAACTCGGAGTCTGGTCCTTCGCCGTGGCGATTGCTCATGGGGCGGGATTTATGTTGGTGCCGATTTATCTCGGGCTCTGCCGGGTCGCCGACCTCGACAGCGGTCACGAGGCGGCCAGCGCCCTCATCAACGGCAACATGGCCACGGCCGTGCTGGTCTCCCTTGTCCACGGGGCCGCGATGATCGCTGCTGGCGGACTCTTGGCATGGTCCGTCTACCGCCATCTCGGTCTCAAGTTCGTGTCGCGGAGCTGGTTTAATCTCGACGCCACTTGGGCCCTCAGCCTTGCCCTGGTGGGCGCAGTTTCGCTCGCGTTCAGTGTTGCGGGCCAGCACTGACCCGAATCCACTCCCCAGAGCGCCTACGACCGTTACCTCCGCCGGGTAAACTAGGAGAGTTGGGTGACGGTTGCGAGGATGAAGAACCGTTCATACTGCGCCAGTGGAAGACGCATTTCCAAGATAATTTTGGGCCTTCCACCGTGGCGAAGATCACGCAGCCCCTGCAGTAACGCGCCGAGGCAGATCAGGGGGAGCACAACCTGATTTCGTGGCTGAATAGTTTTCTGCAAATTGATTGAATGCGTCGAGCGCATGACTGGCGTACATGACCGAAGGGCCGGCGCCCATATAGATGGCCATGCCGAGCACCTCAGTCACCTCTTGTTGGGACGCGCCCTGTTCAAAAGCCGCCTTGGCATGAAAGGCTATACAGTCGTCGCATCGCACGGCAACGCATATCCCCAGCGCGATCAGTTCCTTCGTCTTCCCGTCTAGCGCTCTTGGTGCCAAAGCGGTTTGGGCGATGCTGGAAAATGCCTTCATCACCTCGGGCGCACCGCCACGTAGATTTCTCAGCTGGGTGGTAAGCTCTTTAGCTATTTCTGGCCAATTTGTAGTCATCGCCATGTCTCCGATGTGAGCCGGGCTTCGATGATCAGCCCCCTTCTAGAAAGCGCGAGCACGATGCGCGTTGATCCATGTCAAATCTTCAAGAGGGCGCGTCACAATACGAGGTGGTCGAAGCATTTGGCTACCTAATACCTTAGCCCTGTTATTGCGAATTGTCTGAATGCTTCCGGGCGCCAGTCCTTCCGCGACGTACGCGGGCCGCGCTGCCAGTACCTGCTGTCTCGAGATGGCCCCCGCCGGCGCGCGGTCTGCGCACGGCGTTCCGCGGTTAAATCCTTTCGATTGCTTCGCTTAGTCTGCTTGGGTCCGGTCTACCAGCAAATGTACACGACACAAGCCTCACCACGACCGGCGAGGGCTTCAGGGCTGAAATGAAACGGGCGCTAGGGAGCGCCTCGTTGTGAGCCGGTTATAAGCAAGCTCTGCCGGTACGGCGCACCAGATTAGCAGCAGCCCCACTTCGGTTCGCTTGTCTCGCCGTGCTCAGGAGCAGGTTCGGAACGAACGCCGGGCGCTTGCACTTTGGCGGCGCTGCCACGACAACCGCAGCCGGCCCTCTCCTCCGCCTCACCTGCTGAGACCGGTTCCCCGGTGCTCGTCGAACGCGGACGATTACAACAGCGGGAGTTCTCCGAAACTGTCATCGCTATCCTCCATTTCTCGGGGCCGACCTGACTTCGATCGGCTCCCGCGCTCTCTCTTGATCAGGGCCCTGTCAGTAGCGTTCTTGGTTGCTTGGCTATTTTCAGAATAGCCCTGCAGGTCTTTAAGCCGCCGATGGAAATCTCGAGCCGAATTGCTACGCGAAAGCGCAACCTGGCTTCAGACCCAGCTTCCTGAACACGATTGCCGCGGGGCAGAACCCCGTGAAAGCGGATTGCAAAAGGTTCAAGCCTACGAAGGCGCTGAGCAGCAGCCAGTACGGACTGAGCAACCATGCCAGTACGAGGCTGACCAACAAGATCGTGCCGGCGAAGGCGAATACTGCGCGATCGACATTCATGACGTTCCCCTTATCCGCCGCCCACAGCCAGTCGGAGCGGCCATGCAGCTTGACTTTATATACGAACTGTCGTAGATACGCAAGTATGAAAATAGATGTGCGCACCATGCAGGTGGCCGCGGACCGGGCGAGCGAGTTGCTCAAGGCGCTGGCGAACCGTCACCGTCTGCTGATCATCTGTCAGCTGATCGACGGCGAACGCTCGGTCGGCGCGCTCGCCGAATTCCTCGGGATCCGCGATTCGACGGTGTCGCAGCACTTGGCGCTGCTCCGCAAGGATGGGCTCGTCTCCGCGCGTCGGGATGGCCAGACCATCTGGTACTCGATCAGCAGCGGCCCGGCTCGCGAGCTGCTCGAAACGCTCTACCGCGTCTATTGCGCGCCGACGCCGGTTTGCCCGCCAAGGTCGGGCGCAAGCTAGCGGGCTTAGCGGAACGCGGCGTTGCGAGACATCAATGACCGCGGGGGCGACCGGGAACAGGCTGTGCCGGCACAAGCGCGGTCCAAGGAGGCGGTGATGCGTGTTCGGGTGCTTGTCGTGGCGTTGCTTACTCTCGGTGCGCAAATTGCCCATGCCGATGCGACCTTCACCGTCGGGCGGACGCTGGTGGCGGATGAGAAGGCGGTGTTCGCCACGGTCGAGAGCATCAACGTGGTCCCCGCGCGCGCCCGCATCGGCGGCACGGTCGCGGAGCTGACAGTGAAGGAGGGCGACCGGGTGGAGGCCGGGCAGATCGTCGCCACGGTCGGCGACGAGAAGCTGGTTCTCCAGATGAAAACGCTCGACGCACAGATCGCCGGGCTGGAGGCGCAGCTCGCGCAGACCCAGACCGATCTGAACCGAGCCGAGGAGCTCTTTGCCAAAGGTATCACTCCGAAGGCGCGGCTTGAGGAGGCTCGCACTGCATCCAATGTCGCGACCAACGCACATCGAGCGCGCGTCGCCGAGCGCTCCGTTGTTCAGCAGCAGCTTACCGAAGGCAGCGTGCTGGCGCCCACCTCGGGCCGCATCCTCAAGAAGCCTGTGACGACCGGAACCGTGGTGCTTCCGGGTGAACCGGTGGCGATGGTGGCCGAGCAGAATTTCGTGTTACGCCTGCGCGTTCCCGAGCGTCATGCGCGGTTTCTCAAGGCTGGCGATCCCATCCGCATTGATGCGGCCGAACTCGGGAGGTCGGGACCGCAGTTTGGGCGGGTCACGCTTGTCTATCCACAGATCGACGACGGCCGCGTCGTCGCTGATGCCGCCATGGAGGGGATCGGTGACTATTTCGTCGGCGAGCGCATCCGGGTTTGGGTATCGGGCGGCAAGCGCAGCGCCTTCGTCATCCCCACGAGATTCATCGTCACCCGGTTCGGTATCGACTATGTGCGCGTGCGCTCGGGTGCAGGCACCGTCGATGTTCCCGTTCAACGCGGCCGCGACCTGCCCCGCCCAGAGCTCCCGGACGGCATCGAGATCCTTTCCGGCTTGAACGTCGGAGACCAGCTGGTGCGCCCGTGAAGCTCGGGATATCCGGTCGGCTAACGCAGGCGACCCTCCGCTCGCCGCTGACGCCGCTGTTCCTGCTGGCAGCGTTTGCTGTCGGTCTCATCGCGCTGTTAACCATTGCTCGCGAGGAGGAACCGCAGATCAGCGTACCCATGGTCGATATCATGGTGCGTGCCGATGGGTTGAAGGCTCCCGACGCGGTCGAACTGGTGACCAAGCCGCTCGAGGCGATCGTCAAGGGCATCGACGGCGTCGAACATACTTACAGCCAGACGGTCGACGATCGCGTCACGGTCACGGCGCGGTTTTTGGTCGGCACCAAGGCCGAGGACGCGATCCTGCGCGTCCACGAGAAGATCCGCGCCAACTACGACCGCATTCCGATCGGCATTCCCGAGCCACTGATCGTCGGCCGCGGTATCAACGACGTGGCGGTCGTGGTGGTGACGCTTTGGCCGAAGGCCGCGGCGGCGAGCCGCTGGACCGATAAGGACCTGTACGAACTCGCGGACAAGCTGCGGGCCGAACTGACCAAGGTCGACAATGTCGGACTGAGCTACATCTCCGGCGGCGATCCGCAGCAGATCCGCGTTGAGCCCGATCCGGACAAGCTGGCGCTCTTTGGTGTCACGCTGCAACAGCTCGTCGCCAAGGTGCGGGATGCCAATCGCTCATTTGTCGCCGGGCAGGTCCGCGATGCCGGCACCGAACGCATCGTCGCGGCCGGCCAAACGCTTTCCGGTGTCCCCGACCTTGGCCTCTTGCTGGTTACCACGCGGGATAATCGTCCCGTCTACGTTCGCGACGTCGCCAAGGTCATTCTCGGTCCGAGCCCGTTGGAACACCGGGTGTGGAATTTGGCGCCGCGAAGCGACGGGCAGTGGATCACGACTCCTGCGGTCAGCATCGCGCTCGCGAAGCGCGCCGGCGCCAACGCAGTGGTGGTGGCCCACGATCTGCGCCGACGGCTGGAAACGCTCGAGGGCCGCTTGATCCCTTCCGACATCGAGGCCGCTGTGACGCGCGACTATGGCGAGACCGCAAGCGACAAGGCCAACGAGCTTCTATTCCATCTCGGGCTCGCCACCATTTCGATCGTGGTCCTTATCGCGTTAGCGATCGGCTGGCGCGAGGGGCTCGTGACACTCGTCGTCATCCCGACGACCATTCTGCTGACGCTCTTTGCCGCCAAGCTCATGGGCTACACCATCAATCGGGTGAGCCTATTCGCGCTCATCTTCGCGATCGGCATCCTCGTCGATGACGCCATCGTCATCGTGGAGAACATTGCGAGGCATTGGGGCATGCGCGACGGGCGCCCTCGCCTTGAGGCCGCGGTCGACGCCGTCGCCGAAGTTGGCAACCCGACGATCGTAGCAACACTCACCGTGGTGGTGGCGCTGCTGCCGATGTTGTTCGTGTCCGGGCTCATGGGCCCCTACATGGCGCCGATCCCGGCCAATGCCTCGACGGCGATGCTGTTTTCCTTTTTTGTCGCGGTGGTCGTTGCCCCTTGGCTCATGCTGCGGCTGGCGCCGCACAGCACAAAAGAAGGCCGAGGCGGCGCGCACGGCGAGGGAAGGCTCGGCCGGATGTACCGCTTTATTGCGAAGCCGGTGATACGGACCCGCCGTTCGGCACTGATGTTCCTGGTCGGGGTCGGCGTCGCGACTATTCTGGTCCTGCTGCTGTTCGCCACCAAGACCGTCACAGTCAAGCTTCTGCCATTCGACAACAAGTCCGAGCTCAGCGTCCTCGTCGATCTGCCCGAAGGTGCGACGCTCGAGGATACCGAGCGCGCCTTGTTTGCGGCCGCCGGCATCGCCCGGCAGTCGCCCGAAGTGCGATCGATCCAGACCTACGCCGGCACGCCCGCCCCGTTCAATTTCAACGGCCTGGTGCGTCATTACTACGCGCGCGAATTGCCAGAGCTCGGCGAGCTGCAGGTCAATCTGGCGCCGCGTGGCGAACGCAGCCGGCCGAGTCACGCTGTGGCGCTCGAACTGCGCGAGCGGCTCAGTGCCCTCACGCCGCAGGCCGGCACCGTGATCAAGGTGGTTGAGGTGCCGCCCGGACCGCCAGTTCTTGCGACCTTGCTGGCGGAAATCTACGGTCCCGATTCGGCCACGCGGCGGGCCGTGGCTGGCGAAGTGAAGAAAATCTTCAACTCGGTTCCGTTCATCGTCGACGTTGACGATTCGATTGGCGAGCCGCGGCCTCGATTGCGGATCTCCATCGATCAGGACCGGTTGGAGTTCTTCGGAGTGGAGCAGCGCGACGTCTACGATACCGTCCAGATGTTGTTCGGGGGTGTTCCCATCGGCTATTCGCATCGCGGTGAGGATCGCAACCCGATCGAGATCTCGGTACGGCTGCCGAAACGCGACCTCACGTGGACCGCGGCGCTCGCCTCGACTCCCGTTCCCGCCAATACCTTGCCGGGCAGCAAGACGGTGGTCGAGCTCGGAGAGGTCGTGCGGGTGACGAAGGAAGTGGGATCGCCGGTGATCTTCCGGCGCGACGGACGCTTCACGGACATGGTGCTGGCCGAGGTCGCCGGAGCCTACGAGGCGCCGATTTACGGCATGCTGGAGGTCTCGAAACGTATCGACGCCCACGACTGGGGCAATCTCGACAAGCCCAGCATTCTTCTACACGGCCAGCCAGTCGACGAATCCAAGCCGAGCCTGCTGTGGGATGGCGAGTGGGAGATCACCTACGTCACCTTCCGCGACATGGGCGCGGCATTCGCGGCGGCCATTCTCGGGATATACGTGCTAGTAGTGGGCCTGTTCCGGAGTTTCCGCCTTCCGTTGGTGATCCTCACGCCGATTCCGCTGACCCTGATTGGCATCGTGATCGGTCATTGGCTGTTCAACGCGCCGTTCACGGCGACCTCGATGATCGGCTTCATCGCGCTTGCCGGCATCATCGTCCGCAACTCTATCCTGCTCGTCGACTTTATCCGGCATGGCGCCAGGCAGGGCAAAACGCTGCGCGCCGTACTGCTCGAAGCCGGTGCGGTCCGCTTTAAGCCGATCCTGCTCACCGCGCTTGCCGCCATGATCGGTGCCGCCACCATTCTGCCTGATCCGATCTTTCAGGGGCTGGCAATCTCCCTGCTGTTTGGCCTCGCTTCCTCGACGCTGCTCACAGTGCTTGTGATTCCGGCGATCTACATTGTGCTGCGAGATGGCGGCGACACGCCGAAATACGAGGGGCGCCCGCCCGACTCGGAACACCCGGCGGCGCAACATGCCGAGGCCAGTGTCGTCTTAAGAGTCTGACTCGAAACTCATTCTGAGCGAGCCACGCGTCGGACGAGCAACATTGCGGAGGCCGCATAAAGGAAGGCCTGCCAGCGGGCTCGGGAAGGGGTGAGCGGTATCCGCGTCTATAACGCCGTCGACGACGCTTGCTTGGTGAGGCCGGTATAGACCGCCGACAGAGTGATGCCGTAAGCGAGCAGCATGGCCAGCGATAGGAGTGCAGGCAGCAAGCCTCGCCCTACGTCCCACGCAAACAGGCCTTCGCCGATCAGCGGAAAGAATACCGATCCCATAACCGCCCACGCCAACACGCCGAACACCCCGCCTTTTGAGAGCGTGCCCTTTCCCGGGAGCACTTTGTAACTTCGGCTGAACACGAAACCGAGGACCACCGCGCCGTTGAAAAATCCGATAAGCCAGGACACCAAAGCCGGAACCGATGCGCCTGTCATCGACGCGATCGTGTGCTGCAAGTCTTCGTACGGATGGAACTCGGGCAGGATTGCCAAGCCGCTTTTCGCCCACATCAGCGCGGAATGAATCGCGCTTGCGCACGTTCCGGCGATCAGCGCTTCTCGCAGTCTTCTCATCGCTTCACCACCCCGGCATACCGGCGCTCTGCATATTGAACTCGCCCTTGGCCATCATGAGATGGTGGGGCTGATGATGTGCACCCTGAACCATGATGCCCATAAAGCCGAGTCCCGTAAGCTTCGTGAGCTGCTTGGGGTCCGTCGTCGTGACGACCAGCTTCACACCATCCATCCCAGCTTCGCGAGCGCACCCCGGAACGCCGCGAGGCAAGACCGCGCATCCGGATCGCTCTCCGCAAAGCGCATCAGCACGCCGATCAGCCGCATCCGGTCCGGCTGCGCGCGCGCGCCACGAGCGGCCACGAAGCCGCAGCGCCGCCGACAAGCGTGATGAACTCGCGCCGCCTCATGACCTCCTCCGAGGCTCAGGACAGGGCATCGTATCGCCTCAAACTAGCACACTGGAACGGCCAGATGTGGGTTCAGGCACAGGTCGTTGAGTGGCCGACCGTTCCTGTCCGGGTCAAACTCAGAGAGGAGCGATTCGATAGACCAATAACTCCGATGGATTACGTGCCTGCAGGGTCTTGGCACCCGAAGGCGTAAGCTGTCGAACATATCGGCTGGAGGGCAGCCTTGCCCAGCGAGCTTATAGAGCGACGGCTCACAGCCATCCTGGCGGCCGATGTCGCCGTGCGTCATGCACACAAGCAGCCTCCTGCGCCGGGCCAAGCCGGCATTTTCGCGCTGGGCAGCAACAGCGTCTTGGAGCACCTCCTTGGCACCAGCGGCCTAGTTGACGTGAGAACGGTGGCCGTTCAGGCACCGTTGCGCCTCGCAAGCGCATCTGATGCTCTACAAATGATGCAAGAAGCTTTCGGTGCATATCGTGCGGTCGTGAGCGATCTGAGCGAAGCTGCGAAGGCCAACGCGTGGGCCGAGGTTGCCCATTGTCTACGTCAATTTGAAACCGAGAGCGGCTTTGCAACCAGAGTTGGGGTTCGTACTCGGACCAGCAGCGAAGCCGGGCTAACCGAAGCTTGGCCGCGAACTGCTCATTCGATCACCTCGTCGGCGCGGGCGAGCAGCGACGGAGGCACGGCGACGAGTGCCTTCGCGGTCTTGAGGTTGACCACCAGCTCAAATTTGTTTGGTCCTTGCACCGGCAGGTCGGCCGGTTTCTCGCCTTTGAGGATGCGATCTACGTAACCGGCGGCGCAGCGATACTGGTCGACCAGGTCAGGCCCGTAGGAGATCAGGCCACCGTTGGTGACTAAGTGGCGCGCGAAGTAGACTGCGGGCAGTCGGTACCGGGCCGCCAGCGTGATGATCAGCTCGCGATGAACCGACGTCAAAGTGGACGCCGTCACAATCAGGCCGCCGTTCGACCCGCGCGTGAATGCAACGATACCGCGCTCGATCTCGTCGGCATCGCGCACGTCGATCGGCATCACTTCCAGGCCCAAGAATGACGCGAGCGCCTGAACGGCGCCCAACTGCCCACTTCCGCCGGCTATGGAGAGATCACGAATGACCGCCACTCGCGTCACACGCGGTGCAATCTCTTTGAGCAGTTCCAGCCATTTCCCGCTCAAGCCGTATTCGATGAACATAAGCCGGTGGCGTTGCCGCCCGGCCGCGCGAGGCTCGCGATATAGCCGCCGCCGACCGGGTCGATGACACCCAAGAACACGATCGGCACAATGCGGCTCGCCTGTTGCAATGCCACTACAGCCGGGCTGGAAGGGGCCAGGATCACGTCCGGCGCGAACGCGACTAATTCCGCTGCGTATCTGCGAAAGCTGTCGGCGTCGCCCGCGCCCATCGAATGTCGATCCGCGCGTTGCTGCCGTCAGTCCAGCCCAATTGCTGCAGAGCCTGAACGAACGCCCCGAGGCGGACCTGTCCTTCGGGATCGCCCGCAGCCAAGTTCATAAGCACTCCAATGCGCCGCACGCGATCCGGTTGCTGCGTCTCAGCGGCGAGCGGCCAGGCCGCAGCGCTGCAGAACAGAGTGATGAACTCCGCCGCCTCATTCAATCACCTCGTCGGCGAGCAACAGGAATTCGCGACTGATTGTCAGCCCCAGTTCTCGCGCCGTCTTCAAATTCACAAGCAGTTCGAACTTTGTCGGCTGCTCCACGGGCAGGTCTGCCGGTTTTGCGCCCTTGAGAATCTTGTCAATATACACGGCCGCGCGTCGGGCTTGGTCGGCTAAATTCGATCCGTAGGACATGAGGCCGCCAGCCTCTACAAACTCCCTCGCCTGATACATTGCGGGCAACCGGTTTTTCGCCGCCAGCTCCAATCGTCTAACGCGTGGGGACCAGCGACCCCAACGAGCTGCAGCTGTACCCCCGATCTCGCGCTGGCAGTCTCCGTCTCCTTCAATATGCTTGCAATTGTGGCTTCGCCGTATGCGCCCGGGTGCCAGAGCGCGGCTAGACGGGAGAATCCTGGGACAGCGTCCCGGAATAGCTGCAGGCGTTTGGCAACCAGCTCCGGACCCAGGAAGGTATTCCCGGTGAGGTTGCCGCCAGGAGACCCAAGGCTGGCAACGAGGTCGTCCCCTACAGGATCGCCCATACTCACTGCGACGATAGGAATTGTGCTGGTCGCTTGCTTCGCTGCACGAGCTGCAGGGGTAGCCGCCGCAACAATGACATCGACCTTGAGTGCAACCAGCTCATCCGCCAGATCGCGGAGCCGCTCCAACTTCCACTCCCCATAACGACGCTCGACAACCAAGTTCCGCCCCTCAATGTAGCCGAGATCGCGCAACCCGTTCAGCATTGCCTCGGTACGGCCGGCTATCGCTGCTTGAGAGCCCGGGTAGAGATAACCAATTCGCGCGACCTTCGGGGCCTGTTCGCCGCGGACAGTCCGCGATAATGCGACCAATGCGCTGCCCGTCAGCGCAATGAACTCCCGCCGCCTCATTCGATCACTTCATCGGCGAGTTGCTGAAGATGCAGAGGTACGTCGAGGCCTAGCGCCTTAGCGGTCTTGAGATTGATCACTAACTCGAATTTCGTCGGCTGCTGCACCGGCAGATCGGCAGGCTTCGCCCCTTTGAGGATGCGATCAACATACGAAGGGGAGCGCCGGAAAGTGTCGACAATATCCGGTCCGTATGACATTAGACCACCTTCGGCGGCAAACTGCCGAAGATAATACACTGCGGGAAGTCGGTAACGATCGGCCAAGCTGATGATCAACGCCCGATGTGCGATGTTGAATACATCCGCTGGGGCAATCAATCCGCCCCCGGGCTCGCTTGCGTGCCCGGATACGACCGTTTCGATCTCAGCCTCGTTCCGTGCTGGCGCTCCCACCAGTTCGACAGCAAGCCACGGAGGGACCTCCCACTCGCGCAGGAAGACAGAGTAAAAGGGCGCGGTCTCCGGATTGAACAAAAGAATCGCTTTCCGCACACCAGGTGCAATCTGCTTTAGCATTGCGAGCCATTTGCCAAGGATAGGCAAGTCTACAAAAGTGAACCCAGTGATATTGCCACCTGGTCCGCGCCAAACTTGAGATGAAGCCCTGTCCTACCGGATCGTTAACCGACGCGAAAACGACCGGGATTGTATTCGTCGCCTGTTTGAGTGCTACGATGACGGGTGAACTGTTGGCGACAATCAGATCTGGAGCTGCACGCACCAGCTCCGCGACCAAATAGCGGATACGATCCGCATCGCCGCCGGCAAACCGATAATCGATTCGAATATTGCGACCTTCGGTCCACCCGAGCGCCGCAAGGCCTTCCCTGAAGGCCGTGATGCGTGCCTGTGATTCCGGGTCGTTCTCCTCAATCGCCCCCATTATCAACGCAATTCTCCCAACCCGTTCAGACGGCTGCGCACGTGCCGCGAGCGGCCACGCCATCACGGCCCCACCAAGCGCAATGAACTCCCGCCGCCTCATTCGATCACCTCGTCGGCGCGGGCGAGCAGTGTGGGGGAGACGGTGAGGCCGAGCGCCTTGGCGGTCCTGAGATTGATGACCAGCTCAAACTTGATCGGCTGCTGCACCGGCAGATCGCCAGGCTTGGCGCCCTTGAGGATGCGATCAACGTACGATGCCGCGCCCCGGTACATATCGATCACATCAACCCCATAGGACAGCAAACCGCCGCTGGTGACAAAGAAGCGGAACGGGTAAATCGCCGGCAAGCGGTATTTTTTTGCGAGCGCCACAATCAGCACCCGCTGTGCGTTGATGAAATTGTCTGGCAATACGAGCAGACCGCCACTAGAGCCGCGGGCGAATGCCTCGATGGTGCCCTCGATATCGCCGGGTTCGTGCACGGGGGCGGCGATCGATTCCACCGAGAGCGCCCGAGCCCCCAAGTCGAGCTGCTGCACTAAATCCGATCCTCCGCGGGAGGAGGTCTCCGGATTGAACAGCAACGCCACGCGCATCACGCCGGGCGCGACACCCTTGAGCAACTCCAGCCATTTGCCGCCCACAGGAAAATCCAGATTGGCAAAGCCGGTCGCATTCCCGCCCGGGCGCGCCAGACTGGCCACGAGACCCTGGCCGACCGGATCGGGAACGGCGACGAACACGACAGGCACGCTGCGGGTTTCCTTGGTCAGCGCAGCCAGCGCCGGCGTGCCGGCTGCCAGGATTACGTCAGGCGCAATCCCCGCCAACTCCGCGGCATAAACCCGTGTGAGCTTCTGGTCCCCGGGAGCCCACCGAGCTTCAATGCGAACATTGCGGTCGACCGTCCACCCGAGGTCCTGGAGCTGCTGCTGAAATGCTGCCATGCGGATGAGCGCTTCGGGATCGCTTTCGCCGAACGGCATCAGCATCCCGATGACCCGCATCCGATGACCCGATTGCGCCGCGGTCAGCTTGGGAGAAACGATCGCGGCGCCTGCGGCAGCAAGGATGAACTCCCGCCTCCTCATTCGATCACCTGGTCGGCACGTGCGAGCAATGAGGGTGGAACCGTAAGGCCGAGCACCTTCGCAGCCCATAAGTTTATAACCAAGCTGAAATTCGTCGGTGCCTGAACCGGGAGTTGACCTGGTTTCGCGCCCCGGAGGATGCGATCGATATACGCTGCGGCCTGCCGAAACGCGTCGCCAATTTCAGTTCCGTACGACATCAAGCCGCCTGACCTAACATAATCTCGGGATGGGTAAATGGCAGGCCAGCTATATTTGGCCGCCAGTGCGAGGATCAAATAACGGTAAGCGCCGGTATATATGCCGGGAAGCACGATTAGCCCGCTGGTTGTTTTTCGGGTGACGGCGTCGCGGGCGAACGCTTCGAAGGCGCGCTCGATGTGCGCGTCGCGGATCAAGGTCAGCTCCACCTGGAGCGAGAAAGCTGCTGCCTTGAGTGCGCGTTGGACCCCGGCGCTGGGTGCTTCATCGTTCGGATGCAGGACAATCGCGACGCTGCTCACATCGGGCCCGATCTCCTTAAGTAACCCGAGCCACTTGCCGGCCATCCCCTCCTCGAAGCTGGTGAACCCGGTGACGCTGCCGCCAGGTTTCGCGAAGCTCTCAACCAGGCCGCTGCCGATGGGATCGGTGAGCATAGGAGACACGATTGGGACGGTGCGGGTCTGCTCCAGCAGTGCCCTTGTCTCCGCCGTGCTCTGAGCCAAAAGCACGTCTGGCTTCAAACGAACCAACTCCGCGGCAGCCGCCCTTATTCGACCGGGATCGGCCACGGCAAAGCGGTAATCGATCCGGACATTGCGTCCGTCCGTCCACCCCAAATCCTGGAGCACTTTTTTGAATAAGATGAGACCGGGCTGCACTTCTGCATCGCCCTCGGAAATCGTCATCAGCACTCCGACCCGTCGCACCAGGTCGTTTGGCTCCGAAATCGCGACACGCGGCCACGCAATTGCCGCCCCGCCAAGAAGCATTATGAAATCGCGCCGCCTCATAGCTTACCGAGCGCTAAGACTATCCATCCGATAGCTTCCAAGCGCTAAGGCTATCACAGCCATATAGTGGTCTTGGTGAACAGTATCACAGTTCTCCCCCCTACAGTCGTGATTTAAGTAAATCCAGAACGCTGGCCTGTCCTAGAGGTGACCGACAAAAGGAGCGTGCACGATTGGCCGGCGCGCTCGGGCGGCAGCGCATGTACTAAGTGCCGGGTGCCAATAGGGAGTTGGCACGGCTGGCCGCTTCCCTTCTTAAACAAACCGGCGCGGTGACGAAGAGCACCAGCGCATTCCGCTCCGACCATAATCGGCGTAGAATGCCCGCGGAAAGGCGTAGGGGCGGTTCGCATCGAATAAGCGGCAGTCGAAAAACGAGCATAGGGAGGTCGGCTCATGACCGGGATTACGCGCCGAGTATTCCTGAGAACGACCTCAGCCGGTACTGGGGTTGCCGTCTTCGGCATCCTGACCAAGCGCGGCGATGCGGCAGAAATCACTTGGCGGTACGCCAACGAGCTGGTGCCGACACATTCAATGAACGTCCGGCTTCAACAAGCAGTGGAACGTATTCGACAGGAGTCTGGTGCGCGTATTGAAATCCAGATTTTTCCCAATAACCAGCTCGGCGGGGGTACCGACATGTTATCCCAGCTGCGCACCGGTGTGATTCAACTGTTCAATCTCTCCGGCCTCATCCTTTCGACCGTCGTGCCTGTCGCTTCGATCAACGGCATCGGTTTCTGCTTCAAGAACTACGACCAGGTCTGGGCGGCAATGGACGGCCCGCTCGGCGAGCACGTGCGCAGCGCGATCGAGAAGTCGGGGCTCTTTGCGCTCGACAGGATGTGGGACAACGGGTATCGCCAAATCACCAGTAGCACGCATCCGATCAACACGCCCGAGGATTTGAAGGGCTTCAACATTCGGGTACCGGTAAGCCCGCTCTGGACATCGATGTTTAAGGCATTCGGTGCGTCACCGGCGAGCATCAATTTCAGCGAAGTCTATTCCGCGCTGCAGACCAAGATCGTCGAGGGCCAGGAGAACCCCTTGTCCCTCATTGAGTTCAACAAGTTCTACGAGGTGCAGAAATACGTCTCGCTTACCAATCACATGTGGGATGGGTTCTGGACGCTTGCGAACGGCCGGGCATGGGCCTCTTTGCCAAAAGACCTGCAGGAAATCATTGTCCGTAACGTGAACAAAGCTGCGGTCGAGGAGCGTCAAGACATCCGCAAGCTCAACGATTCGCTCCGCAGCAAGCTCACCGAACAGGGCATGATATTCAACGAGACGGACCCCGAGAAATTCCGCGCCACTTTGCGCGCAGCCGGCTTCTATGCCGAATGGAAGGAGAAATACGGACCGGAAGCTTGGGCCGCGCTTGAGAAGCAGGTGGGCGCGTTGAGCTGACCCTTACCGTGCGAGCGGCTGCATAGGAATCCGCGCCGCGGCCGCATTCGATCATCACATGCGACGTGCGGTCCTATCCTGCGCTCTCAGGTCGATGTCCGCATCGAAGGCAAGCTGCCGGTCCTCCAGCATACTTTAGGGTTACTTTCGGGAGGCAGAGTGACCCGGCTCCAGAACGTATGATCTTACCATCGGGGATCCTTAAATCACATTTGATAGCGGCAAAGGGTCTTACACTTTTGTACCCACAACAAATAATCTGCCCGGTTCACGGGATGGGGAGGAGTGAAATGTCCCTGTATCAGATACGCTTCGAGCGGACCCCTTGGGCTCCGTGGTTTGCGATCCTCAAGGCCGAATTTTTGCTGGCAGCCAGAACGCACCTGGTGGTGGACGCACTGTTCACGTTCGCGCTGGTCGTTTTGCCCATGGTTGCGATGATCGCCTTACTGTTTCTGCTCGGCAGCACTGACCCAAGCCCGACGCGGCGGATGGTACAAACATGCTCATCCTGCCGCCCTGACGCGGGCATAACGGAGTGTACGAGAGAAGGGCCGCCCGAGTCTCCGCGGGGCCTTTTTAATCCGACGCTTGGCTATCCTGCGCGGGGCCCGGCGAGTTGGCGCCGGAGGTCGGGAATTCTGAGCCTGTAAACATGATTCAGGGGCGTTCGGTTCCGCCGAGGCCTTGGACGCGCGACGGCCGCTGGATGGGTGGTACCGCGGCGAGTTCCGGCGCCAGGATGAGCGCTTCCGTGGTGCGCTGCTCGATGCGCTGGAGATGGCGTGAGCGGATTGCCCGGGCCGGGGGACGATGACCGGAAATAATTTTAGGCCGCCTTCCGGGGCGGCAACTCATACGCACCCCGGAGTTCGGTCTTTACCGGCTCCGCGAGGCTCATCCACATCCCGGCCAAACCGGAGGAGATCGGCCCGCCGCTCCGGATCGTTTGCATCCTCCGCAAGCGACAAGCACTCCCATGCCTTGGCTCGGTATTCCGACGACGTCACGAGCTTGATACCTCCCCTGAGGGCAACAGCCCACGGGCTTCGGCCGTTCCGGCTCGGAATTACAAAAAAACTGGAAGCTGCGATGGTCCTGGCCAACCAGCGGGCGCGCTAGAGTAGCCCCGCATATTTGCTGCGCAATTTCTCTGGCTTATCACCCACCTTCTCTGGCGGGGCTACATGCGCAAGGCCTTGCTGTCGTCAAAGGCGCAGGTCGTGCGCAAGCGCTCGGCGTGCCCCGCCCAACATACCGCCGCATTGGTTGGCGCATCTGTTTGGTTCTCTCGGCCGGCTGCTGGCGCGCTCACAGAGGATCTCGAACCGGAAATTGCGCGAGGAGACGGGCTCGAGGCCGAAATATCCGAGCGTCCGCAAGGGATGGCCGGCGACGCTGCGGGAGTGGTAGGCACGGAACGCGACGACTGCTGCGAGGCGTTCATGACTCAAGTGAAAATAACAAAAATCGGGGGGTCCCGCCGCCTTGCTCGAAGTCGGCGGATTTCGGCTGGTGACCGATCCGACATTCGATCCTCCCGGCGAGTATCGTCTGCCGCACGTCATCTTGCGAAAAACCTCGGGGCCAGCGCTGAGCGCGGAAGAGATCGGGCCGATCGATTCCGTGCTCCTGAGCGACGACCAACATGCCGACAATCTTGATTATTCTGGCAGGGCCTTTCTGGCCAAGGCCGGGCGAGTGCTCACGACAGTTGTCGGAGCAAAACGGCTCGGGGGCAATGTCGAAGGCCTGGCGCCATGGGAAACCAGAGGCTTGGTCAAGCCGGATCGCATCTCGCTGCGGATCACGGCAACGCCTGCGCGGCATGGGCCTGCCGGCATCGAGCCGCTTGCCGGCGATGTGATCGGATTTGTCCTTACGTTGGATGGGCAGTCCCGTCCGATCTACATCACCGGCGATACGGTCTGGTATGACGGCGTTGCCGAAGTCGCGCGCCGGTTCGCCGCCGGCGTGGTGCTGCTATTTGCTGGCGCAGCGCAAACGCGTGGGCCGTTCGATCTCACCATGAACACCAACGATGCGATCGAGACCGCGTACGCTTTTCTCGATGCAGTGATCGTCCCCGTTCATTATGAGGGCTGGGCGCATTTCACGCAGAGCGGAGACGATCTCGAACGGGCGTTCAGCGCGCTTGGTATCGGCTCACGGCTGCGGCTACTCGAAGCCGGGGCCGCAACGGCAATCGAGTTGTAGGAATCCCGCCCTGCGAGGCTCGATCGCGGTTGGATCTGGCCATGCACCACGTGACCATCGAACCCTAAGAGCGCGTCAACGGGGACCGTCGGCGACGAGCGCTAATCAGATCGGCGTCGTGCCGTTGTACGTAAGCAACCCTTAGGGGCGGGCGCACTCATACCCTGACAGCCAACCACCTTACTCCACCCCGTACTTCATGTGCTCCGAGCGTCCATAAGAGTTAATGGTGTGGCGGTGATCGGCTTTCCGCGATGCCGAGTCGGGTTGCTTCGCGGACGTAACTTTTCCCACTTGCGCCGGCTTGCCCGAGGGGATGTGGCCGGTTACATGCGCCTGGCGCGCCACTGAAGTCTCCCAAGGTCGGCGCGAGCGAAGGCAGGCCGGCATTGGCTGCGATTCGCGTCCTTGTCATGGCGTCATGGCTCCAGAGGCGTCAACGGGCAGTGTCTCAATTGCAACACTCTCGAAAAATCGGCACGAAGGGATTTACAAGCCCAGATCCCCACACAATCGCCTATGAGACTAACGGGGCAGCACGGTCCCGCTCGCGGGGGACGATGGGGCGATCGGGACTGTGCTCTTTTCGAGAAAGAAATCCTCAGTCCAGCGCGCGATCCCTACTCGGCGGCCGGATCGCGCACCGAAGGAACCCGCATGTCAACCATTGCTCTCGTCGATGATGACCGCAATATCTTGACCTCGGTCTCGATCGCACTTGAAGCCGAGAATTATCGCATCACCACCTATTCCGATGGATTTTCGGCGCTCGAAGGATTCAAAGCCAGTCCGCCTGATCTTGCCGTCCTAGATATCAAAATGCCGCGAATGGATGGCATGGAATTACTGCGGCGCCTAAGGCAAAGCTTCCACATCCCGGTGATCTTACTGACCTCAAAAGAGGAGGAGATTGACGAGCTGTGCGGGTTTAAGCTTGGGGCCGACGATTTCATTCGCAAGCCATTTTCGCGTCGTGTTCTGATTGAGCGGATCAAAGCCTTGTTGCGCCGAGCCGTGCCTGAAACCGGCTTGCGCTCGGGCGAGGTCCCGCCGCCCAAGACACTGGAACGGGGTCATCTGTACATAGACCCGGAGCGCCAGGCTTGTAGCTGGAAGGGCAAGCCGATTACGCTCACCGTCACGGAATTTTTGATCCTGCAAGCGCTTGCAATCCACCCTGGCGTCGTTAAGAGCCGGGATAAGCTCATGGACGCAGCGTACGACGAAGAAACATACGTCGATGATCGCACCATCGATAGCCATATCAAACGCCTGCGCCGGAAGTTGAGAGCGGTTGACGACAGTTGTGAGCTGATAGAGACGCTTTACGGTGTCGGGTACCGATTGAGGGATTCAATCCACTCCGGATAATAGCTTGGTCGGTTCCAGGTCGTCCGTTCTAACACGACGCGCAAGTTTGACACACCGGCTCTCAGGGCCGCTTTTTGCACCATCGCATCATCGCACTATCTTACCCCAGCGCGTTTTCGTGCGCTCCCGTTACTTTGCCTGCTGGCTCCCATCACCTCGGGGGCCGCGGCTGTAGGTGCTCGAGAACAGTTCCCTGGGTTAATTTCACACTTCCCGGAGCTCGAAGGAGATACCGTCGTGAGAGCCGAGAAGGAGCGGGCTCGGAGCGCTGTTGTTCTTGCGCTGATGGTTTCCCTGGCCGCGATGCCGGCCCGTCTTGCGGACGCAGCGTC
>WNGE01004002.1_pt1 | contig 22905 bp, 23 predicted proteins | sample 5400651 | NCBI WGS metagenome assembly WNGE01 (sample SAMN13153370, study PRJNA577476) | soil metagenome | isolation source: 60 cm soil or saprolite under grassland replicate 2 | place: USA:California | collected 2016-06-15
AAGCGCTTCGGCGCCCGCGGCACCGGCAGCCCCGCCGCCGGGTTATCCGGCCGCGCGCCCTCGGCCACGGCCCACCGGAAGAACTGGTCAGCATGGCTCACGTACGACGCGACCGCGCCGGGGGACAGGTCCAGCGCGGCCCGCCACGCCATCAGCATGGCCGCGTCCGCGTCGAGGACGAAGACGGGCAGTGCGGCGGCCAGGCGGATCACGTGCCGCCCGCGGCAGTAGATGCTGTTCCCGGTGTAGCCCTTCAGCCGCAGCCAGTCCAGGTGCCTTCGCAGCACCGGGCACGGCCCGTTGTGCGGCACGCCGCAGATCCCGCACGCGCCCGGGCGGGACCGCTCGCCGCCGCCGTCCAGCACCGTCAGGGCGGTCATGGCCGCCGCCCCTTGATCCGCTCGACGGCCTTGCCGAGCTCGTACGCCAGCAGGCACGGCCACGTCGCCCACTTCAGGAACAGCCCGCCGGTGACGACGGCCGCCGCGGTGCCGAGGAGGATGATCATGTTGCCCCCACCACCTGGGGGCCCTCGAGCAGATCGGCTGCCCTCGTGCACGCCGCCGCCAGCTCGCGCGCGTCACCGGGATCGGTGAACGCCAGCCAGGTGCCGCCGGCCAGGTAGACGATCGCCAGGCCGGGGCTGTTCAGGACGGCGTAGGGGTCATGTACCGGCTGCGCCGCGGCGTGAAGGTACGCGGTCACCGGGTCACCACCATCGCGGAATCGGTGATGACGGTCAGCGTGGACAGCGCCGCCCCGAACTGCTCACTGGTGACCAGGGCGCCGCGGTACGCCTGCACCCAGCGGGCGAGGTGATCACCGGCCGGGATGAGGCCGCACGCCTCGCCGGCGGCGCCGGCGGCGCCGGCCCAGCAGTACGGGCACGGCAGCGACCGGACCGCCTGAACGGCCGCGCGGTCCTGTGGGATCGTGGTTTTCATGGTCATTCCTTCCGCTCTGCTCGGATGGGTGATCTAGGGCCGCCGCTGCCTTGCCGGGCATGCGGCGGCCCGCGCTGTAAAGGGCCGGGAGCCAGAACGGGGAGCCATCCGCGCTGGATCAGCCCGGATGGGCACGGCCCGCCGCGGACAATGAGCGCTGGCCGGGGAGACTCACCCGGCCGGGAATGGACCGGCCTGGATGGCTTCCCCGTACCGTGGGTGCATGACGGCGCTGGAGGCGATGGACGGCGATACCGTCCGGCGCTGGTGCCGCCTGGCCGCCGATGCGCTGACGCAGGCCAGGGCGGCGATCGACGCACTGAATGTGTTCCCGGTCCCCGATGCCGACACCGGCACGAACATGCAGCTCACGCTGCTTTCGGCGGCCGATGCCGCGGAAGCGGTCGCGCCCGGATCCAAGTCCGGTGACGTCTGGCAGGCTGCCGCCCAGGGCGCCCTGCTCGGCGCCTGCGGCAATTCCGGCGTCATCGTCAGCCAGTTGCTGCGCGGGCTCGCGGAGATCTGCGCCCCGGCCGCTCGCTGCGACGGCGAGGTGCTGGCCCGTGCGCTGGCGCACGCCGCGGCGGCCGCGCGGGCCGCGGTGCGCAGGCCAGTCGAGGGGACCATGCTGACCGTCGCTGACGCGGCCGCGGTGGCGGCGGCCGCATCGCGGGAGTCCCTGGCGGCCGCGGTCACGGCCGCCGCCGGTGGCGCCCGCGAGGCGCTGGCCCGCACCCAGCAGCAGCTGGCCGTGCTGACCGCCAGCGGCGTCGTCGATGCCGGAGCCGCCGGGTACTGCGTGCTGCTCGATGCGCTGGCAGCCGCCGTCCTGGGCCGCGTTCCTGATGCTTATGAGGTGCCTGCGCGCTCGCTGCACCCCGCGGCGCCCGCCGGCACGGCCGGGCTGGCCGGCGCGCCCGCCGCGCAGGCGGCCGGCTATGAGGTGACGTACCTTCTCGCGGCGGCGGCTCCGGCGGTCGCCGGGCTGCGCGAACGGCTCGACGCGCTCGGTGACTCGCTGGTGATCGTAGGCGGCGACGACCTCTGGCACGTGCACGTCCACGTTGCGGACGCCGGCGCGGCGATCGAGGAGGGGCTGCGGGCCGGGCGCCCGCGCCGGATCACCGTCACCTTCCTCGGCGGCGCGCCGCCGGCTGCGCGCCGGGTGGTCGCCGTCGCCGAGGGCCACGGCCTGGCCTCGCTGCTGCATGACGCGGGAGCGCTGATCGTCCGGTACGAGAGCGGCGACCGGCCGACGCCGCCTGCGCTGATCGCGGCGATCCGGCAGGCCGGGCGCCAGGTCATCGTCGTGCCGAACGGGCCGGCCGTCGCCGCTGTCGCGCAGGCGGCTGCCGCCAGGCTCGGGGACGAGGGGATCGAGGTGTCGGTGATCCCGGCCCGGTCCGCCGTGCAGGGCCTGGCGGCGCTCGCGGTCCATGACCCGCTGCGGGCCTTCGGCACGGACGTGGCCGCGATGACCGCGGCGGCGGCGGCCATGCGGCATGGCCGGGTGGAGATGGCCGGGCCTGGCCGAGTGCTCGGGTTCGCCGGCGACGAGCTGGTTTCGGCCGGGGAGCGGGCGGCCGAAGTGGCGATCGCGCTGGCCGACCTCCTGCTGGCGGACGGCGGCGAGCTGGTGACGCTGGTCGAGGGCGGTCGCGCCGGCCTGGCGCAGCTGGTCGCCGGGCATCTGCGAGAAGCTAGCCCGGGAATCGAGACCGTCTGCCACGGCGGCGGCCCGGCGAGGCTGCCGCTGCTGATCGGAGTGGAGTAACCGGCGATGGCGAGCCTGCAGGATCCGCTCGGCCCCGTGGTCGGCGCGAAGGCGGCCAAGCGGCTGGCGGCCGCCCTCGACCTGCGGACCGTGGGCGAGCTGCTCCGGCACTATCCCCGCCGGTATGAGAACCGCGGTGAGCTGACCGACCTTGCCTCGCTGCGGGATGGCGAGAACGTGACCGTGCAGGCGGAGATCGCGTCCGTGTCCGTGCGGAAGATGCGCAACCGGCCCGGCACGATACTGGAGGCAGTCGTGACCGACGGCCGCGGCCGGCTGTCGCTCACGTTCTTCGGCAGGGGCCGGCAGGACTGGCGCGAGAAGGTGCTCCAGCCGGGCGTGCGCGGCCTCTTCGCCGGCCAGGTTTCCACGTTCCAGGGCAAGCGGCAGCTCTCGCATCCCGACTACGAGCTGCTCGGCAGCGGCGCAGCCATGATCAGGGCGGCCGAGTACGCGGCCGAGCTGATCCCGGTCTACCCGGCCACCAAGGACATCACCTCCTGGCAGATCGCCGACTCGGTGCGGATGGCGCTCGACCTGCTGGACGTCGACGACGACCCGCTGCCGCCGGCCATCCGAGACCGCCACGGGCTCATCGGCCTGGCCGACGCGCTGCGCGGCATCCACCGCCCGGCGGACCACCGCGACGCGGAGCGGGCGAGGAAACGGCTGAAGTGGGACGAGGCGTTCGTGCTGCAGGTGATCCTGGCGCAGCGCAGGCTGGCGGCCATCGCATTCTCGGCGACCCCGCGCCGGCAGCGGGCGGACGGGCTGCTCGCCGAGTTCGATCGCCGGCTGCCGTTCGAGCTCACGGTGGGCCAGGAGCTCGCGGGCGCCACCATCGCGGACGAGCTCGCCCTCGACCATCCGATGCACCGGCTGCTGCAGGGCGAGGTCGGCTCGGGCAAGACGGTGATCGCGGTCCGGGCCATGCTGCAGGTCGTCGACGGCGGCGGCCAGGCGGTGCTGCTGGCCCCGACCGAGGTGCTCGCGCAGCAGCACTACCGCTCGATCGGGGCGCTGCTCGGCCCGCTCGCCCAGGCCGGGCAGCTCGGCGGCGCGGACCAGGCGACGAGGCTGGCGCTGCTGACCGGCTCGCTGGGCGCGGCGGCCCGCCGCAAGGCGCTGCTCGATGCCGCCTCGGGCAGCGCCGGGATCGTGATCGGCACCCACGCGCTGCTCGAGGAGAATGTGCAGTTCGCCGAGCTCGGCCTGGTAGTGATCGACGAGCAGCACCGGTTCGGCGTCGAGCAGCGCGATGCGCTGCGCGAGAAGGCCGGCGACGGCCGCCCGCACGTGCTGGTGATGACCGCGACCCCGATCCCGCGCACGGTCGCGATGACGGTGTTCGGCGACCTGGAGGTCTCCACCCTGACCGAGTTGCCGGCCGGCCGGCAGGCCATCAGCACGCACGTGGTGCCGGCCGCGGAACGGCCGAGGTACCTGGAGCGGACCTGGCAACGTGTCACCGAGGAAGTGGCAAAAGGCAGGCAGGTCTACGCGGTCTGCCCGCGCATCGGCGGCGACGAGCCGGCCGGGGCCGGGCCTGGCCGGGGTGGCGGCGCTGACCGGGGCCGGCCGGACGATGACACGGCCGGGCTGGGGGCCGCCGACGGGCGGCAGCCCGGCGGCCCGGAGGAAGACGAGGCCAGGCGCCCGCCGCTCGCGGTCCTCGATCTCGCCGCCGAGCTCGCGCACGGCCCGCTGGCCGGCATCCGGCTGGCGGTGCTGCACGGCAGGCTTCCGCCGGACGAGAAGGACCGGGTGATGCTGGCCTTCGCCGGCGGCTCGGTCGACGTCCTGGTGACGACGACCGTGGTCGAGGTAGGCGTGGACGTGCCGAACGCGACGACCATGGTGATCATGGACGCCGACCGGTTCGGCGTCTCGCAGCTGCACCAGCTGCGCGGGCGGGTCGGCCGGGGCAGCCACGAGGGCCTGTGCCTGCTGGTCACCGAGGCCGAGGCGGGCAGCCAGGCCCGGCAGCGGCTGGACGCGGTCGCCGCGACGCTGGACGGGTTCAAGTTGTCCAGGCTCGATCTTGAGCAGCGCAGGGAAGGTGACGTGCTCGGCGCGGCCCAGGCAGGGCGCAAGTCGAGCCTGAAGCTGCTGACTCTGCTGGCCGATGAGGAGCTGATCGGCCTTGCCCGCCGGGCGGCCACGGAACTAGTGGACGCCGACCCGGCGCTGGCCGACCACCACGGGCTCGCTGCCGCGATCGGCGCGCTGCTGGAGCAGCAGCAGGCGGAATTCCTGGAGAAGGCCTGAGGTGAGCGGCCACATGACGCGGATCATCGCGGGAACGGCCGGCGGCAGAAGGCTGGCCGTTCCGGCGGGCCAGGGCACCAGGCCCACCAGCGACCGTGCCAGGGAAGGGCTGTTCGGCACCGTGACCGCGATCCGCGGCACGCTGCGCGGCGCGACGGTCCTCGACCTGTACGCGGGCTCCGGCGCGGTCGGGCTTGAGGCATTGTCCCGCGGCGCGGCGGACGTACTGCTGATCGAGGCGGACGGGCGCGCGATCCGGGTGATCCGCGACAACATCGCCGCGGTGGGCCTTCCCGGCGCGCGCGTGCTGGCCGGCCGGGTAGAGCACGCGCTGGCCCGCGGGCCGGGCAACGGCCGGCCGCGCGACGTCGTCTTCGCCGACCCGCCCTACGCGACCGCCGGCGAACAGGTGTCGGCCATGCTCGCAGCGCTGCTGGCCGGCGGCTGGCTCGCGCCGGCGGCCGTCGTCGCGGTCGAGCGCGCCACGAGGTCCGGCCCGCTGCCCTGGCCGCCCGGCTACACGGCCGACCGGGCCAGAAGATATGGCGAGGCAACTCTCTGGTACGGTCGCGCCGCAGGCACGGTACCTGCTGAGGTGCCGCCGGTGGTGCCGTGACGAAGGGCGGGAAGCTGTGGTACGTCGCGTCGTCTGCCCCGGCTCATTCGATCCGGTGACTAACGGTCATCTCGATATCATCAGCCGGGCCGCATCGCTGCACGACGAGGTCGTCGTCGCCGTCGGCGCCAACCTGGCCAAGGAAGGCCTGTTCTCGGTTGACGAGCGGATCGCGATGCTGGGCGAGGTGCTGTCCGGCTACCAGAACGTCCGGCTGGGCAAGTTCGACGGCCTGCTGGTCGACTTCTGCCGGGCGCACGACATCTCGGCGATCGTCAAAGGGCTCCGCGCGGTCAGCGACTTCGAGTACGAGATGACCATGGCCCAGATGAACTACAGCCTGGCGGGCATCGAGACGCTCTTCATGACGACCAACCCGCTGTACTCGTTCCTGCGCTCCAGCCTGGTCAGGGAGATCGCCAAGTACGGCGGCGACGTCAGCGGCCTGGTGCCCCCGCCGGTGCTTAACCGCCTGATGGCACGCGCGCCGCGTGCCTGATGCCCGCGCCTGGTATCAGGCACGGACATCGGCGCCTGACGCCAGCCGCATGATGCCGGCTCCGGTGCCTGGCAGCACGCCGGGGAATGCCGCAGGCCAAGTTGGGTTTGCGCAGCTGGCCCGGTAGGCTGGGGCGCCCGATACCCGAGATACACCAGCCTCTTCGCCATGCCATACGCCAGCAGGAAGCACGTGAAGCGCCTTGATCCCCGGGGCCCGCTTGTCTTCGACACGCGGGCTCTGCGCCCCGGCTCGGTGCGCACCGAGGATCGCACCGTCCCCGCCCCGGCCGGCCTCGGCGTTGAGCTCGTCCGCATCCCGGAGGGAGCTGACCTGCAGCTGCACGTCCAGCTTGAGGGGGTGGCCGAGGGCACGCTGGTGACGGCAGCGGTCAGTGCCCCGCTGACCGGTGAGTGCGCCAGGTGCCTGGAGCCGGTGGCATCCGCGACGCAGGTCAGGATGCAGGAGCTGTTCGCCTACGAGGCGCCGGAGGAGGAGCCTGACGCCGACGGCTACGTGCAGGACGGCGATCTGCTCGATCTCGAGCCTGCCCTGCGCGACGCGCTTGTCCTCGAGCTGCCGCTCGCGCCGCTATGCTCTGGCGACTGCCCGGGGTTGTGCATAGAGTGCGGCGTCAGGCTGGCGGACGCGGGCGCCGGGCACGGCCACGCCCAGCCGGGCGCCGCGTCACAAGACAAGCCAACGCCGGGCGGGATACCCGTACCGGAGCTAAGGAAGGAGTGCTGAGGTGGCGGTCCCGAAGCGGAGAATGTCACGCAGCAACACCAGGTCGCGCCGGGCGCAGTGGAAGGCCATCGCGCCCGCGCTGGTGAGCTGCCCGCAGTGCCGTGATCCCAAGCTGCCGCACACGGCGTGCCCGACCTGCGGCACGTACAACCGGCGCCAGGTGATCACTCCTTCCTGAGGCGGCAGGAAACTCGCCGGGCTTCGGAGCCGCTCGCCGCGGGAAGGAGGACAGCGTGAGTGGCGCGTCACGCGATGGCCAGGCCGCCGAGCCTAACGGCGCGCAGCTGCTGAGCGCCCTCGATGTGCAGCTCAGCGCGGAGATGCTGGAGCGTGCCCTGACGCACCGGTCCTTCGCGTACGAGAACGGCGGCCTGCCCACCAACGAGCGGCTGGAGTTCCTCGGCGACTCAGTGCTTGGCCTCATCGTCACGGACACGCTGTTCCGCGAGTTTCCGGATCTTCCCGAGGGGCAGCTCGCGAAGCTGCGCGCGGCCGTCGTCAACATGCGCGCGCTCGCCGGGGTGGCCCGCGGCCTGCGGCTGGGTGACTACGTGTATCTGGGGAAGGGCGAGGAGGGCACCGGCGGCCGGGACAAGTCCTCGATCCTCGCCGACACGCTCGAGGCGGTGATCGGCGCGGTGTACCTCGACCGGGGCCTGCCGGAGGCCGACGCGCTGGTGCACCGGCTCTTCGACCCGGTGATCGCCCGCTCGGCGCGGCTCGGCGCCGGGCTGGACTGGAAGACGTCGCTGCAGGAGCTCACCGCGGCGGAGATACTCGGCGTTCCTGAGTACGTTGTCGAGGAAAGCGGGCCTGATCATCAGAAATCCTTCCGTGCCTCGGTCAAGATCGGCGGGCGCACCTACGGGTCGGGCGAGGGGCGCTCGAAGAAGGAAGCCGAACAGCAGGCCGCCGAGACGGCCTGGAACATTATCAGCGAGGAATCCTTCACTCCCGCCCGCGGGCACGCCGATGCCGATGCCGTTGGCGAAGACGACGGCGACGGCGCCCGGCAGCAGGGCTAGCTCGTGCCGGAGCTTCCTGAGGTTGAGATCGTCCGGCGCGGCCTGCAGCAGCACGTCACCGGCCGCACCGTCGACACCGTGCAGCTGCTGCACCCGCGCGCCGTCCGGCGCCACCTGCCGGGACCTGATGACTTCGCGGCGGCCATCAGCGGGCGCACCATCACCGGGGCCCGCAGGCGCGGGAAGTACCTGTGGCTGCCGGTCGGCGCCGATGCCGTGCTCGCCCATCTCGGGATGAGCGGCCAGCTGCTCGTCGGCGATCCCGCCAGGCCGCTGTCACCGCACGTCCGGGCCCGGTTCACCTTTCGTGACGGCGGCCCCGACCTGCGGTTCACCGACCAGCGGACGTTCGGCCACCTGGCGATCGCGCCGGGCGGCGCGGAACTGCCGGCCGCCATCTCGCATATCGCGCCGGATCCGCTTGAACCAGGCTTTGACCTGACCGCGCTGACCGCGCGGCTGCGCGCCCGCCGGACCGGGATCAAGCGGGCACTGCTCGATCAGTCGCTGGTCAGCGGCATCGGAAATATCTACGCGGACGAGGCGCTCTGGCACTCCCGGCTGCACTGGGCGCGGCCGTCGGAGACCTTGACCCGCGGCCAGATCACCCGCCTGTTCGCGGCGGTCGAGCAGGTCTTCACCGACGCGCTGGACGCGGGCGGCACCTCGTTCGACAGCCTGTACGTGGACGTGAACGGGCAGAGCGGCTACTTTGAGCGATCGCTCGCCGTGTACGGCAGGGCCGGGCAGCCCTGCCGCCGGTGCGGTACGCCGGTCCGGCGCGACCCGTTCATGAACCGGTCCTCCTACAGCTGCCCCACCTGCCAGCCACGGCCGCGACGGGCCCGGTGGTGACATGAGCGGCGGCTACCTGACCGGCGACGCGCCGGACGGCGGGGCGCCGGACCGCTGGGCGCCGGACGGCGGCATGCGCGGCGAGGTGGCCGACGGCGGGCCGGCCGACGGCGCGTCGGCCGGGGGCGCGTCGGCCGGGGGCGCGTCGGCCGGGGGCGCGTCGGCCGGGGGCGCGCCGCCGCCCGGCGAGGATGCCGAGCCAGCGCGGCTCACCGCCTGGCTCGCGGGGCACGTCCAGGGTGTCGGCCTCCGGTGGTGGATCCGTGCCCGTGCCCTTGAGCTGGGCTTGGTCGGCTCGGCCGAGAACCTTGAGGACGGCAGGGTCAAGGTTGTCGCCGAGGGAGCGGTGGCGCGCTGCCGGGAGCTGCTGGCACTGCTGGCGGGCCCGGGAACGCCGGGCCGGGTCACCGGAGTGACCCAGCGCTGGGATGTCCCGCGCGGCGGCCTGGCCAGCTTCACCGAGCGGTAATCCGATGTGTACGGAGTGTTACCGCTCGGGCGGAGTACGACCCGGAGCGGTCATTGCCCGGCCTTGTGACCTGCGCGTTCTGTCAACTTGACCGGATACCCTGCGTGGTGGGACCATGAAGGCGTTACCTGCGCGCAATGCCGCGCGTCTATACGCGTTATCGCGTGCGCGCCCACTCTGGTCACTCAGTGTGGAGGACCTTTTACAATGGCGAAGGCTATACTCGGCCACGTCGGCGGCCCGGATCCTCGCATGGTCTCTGAAATGCGCCGCCTTCAGCAACGTGTGCGAGACCTGGAGGCTGCGCTAGTCAGGCTTCAGGAAGAGAACGACGCACTTGCTGCGGAAGTCGGTCATGACCTGCTGATTCCTGTCCGCGAGCCTGCGCTCACCTAGCGAGCGCCCGCTGGCCACGAGGCACAGCGGGGACGCCGGAAGCAGGCGTCCCCGCTGTACTCTTGCCCACGCACAGTCCCTCGCGGGCTCAGGCCCCCCGCTGGCGCCGGGTCCCGCGTGTGGCGCCGTGAATCCCGGGGAAAGCACGCCGCTCGCGGTAGGGTGCGGAAAGGCTGGCCGGTCCCGGGCAGCCCTGGCGGGGACCGGCCCGGCGCGGAGGTAGCGCAAAGCGCGGTGGCGGCGGCCTGGCGGGGGTGACGCTGCCCGTGGCTCAGGGCCGGGCAAGGGCGGCGGCGGCGGAGGAGGAAACCCGCGGGTGTACCTGAAGACCCTCACCTTGCGTGGGTTCAAGTCGTTCGCCTCGGTCACGTCGCTGCGGTTCGAGCCCGGGATCACCTGCGTCGTCGGCCCGAACGGATCGGGCAAGTCCAACGTGGTTGACGCGTTCTCCTGGGTGATGGGCGAGCAGGGCGTCAAGCCGCTGCGCGGCGGCAAGATGGAGGACGTCGTGTTCGCCGGCACCGCGGGCAGGCCGGCGCTGGGCCGCGCCGAGGTAACCCTCACCATCGACAACAGCGACGGCGCGCTGCCGATCGACTACGCCGAGGTGACCATCAGCAGGCTGCTGTTCAGGTCGGGCCAGAGCGAATACGCGATCAACGGTGACCACTGCAGGCTGCTCGATGTCCAGGAACTGCTCTCCGATACCGGTCTCGGCCGCGAGATGCACGTCATCGTGGGCCAGGGCCAGCTGGACGAGGTGCTGAACGCCGGGCCCGACGCCCGCCGGGCGCTGATCGAGGAAGCCGCCGGGGTGCTCAAGCACCGCAAGCGCAAAGAGAAGGCGCTCCGCAAGCTGGACGCCATGCAGGCCAACTTGACCAGGCTGGTGGACCTCACCGGCGAGCTCGGCCGCCGTCTCAAGCCGCTCGGCCGGCAGGCCGAGATCGCCCGCCGGGCAGCGGTCATCCAGGCCGACCTCCGTGATGCCCGGCTGCGGCTGCTCGCCGACGACTACGTGACGGTGGCGGCCGAGCTCGAGCGCGACGAGTCCGACGAGGCGGCCGCGGCCGCCCGCCGCGGCGTGCTCGAGCAGAGCCTGGCCCGCGCGCGCGAGCTTGAGGCCGAGCTTGACCTGGCCGAGCAGCAGGATGCGCCGCGGCTTGAGGCGGCACAGCAGGCGTGGTTCGCGCTCTCCGGGCTTTCCGAGCGGCTGCGCGGCGTGCTCGGCCTGGCGACCGAACGGCACCGGCACCTGACTGCTCCGCCGGAGCCGGAGCGGCCAGGTCGGGATCCGGACGAACTCGACCGGGAGGCGGCTGGCCTGCGCGACCAGGAAATTGCGCTCGCCGGCCTGGTTGCCGCCGCCCGTGATCGGCTGGCCGCCGCCGTCAGTGAGCGCACCGGGGCTGAGGCCGGCCTGGTCGAGGTGGACCGGCGGCTGGCCGAGGAGGCCAGGTCCGCCGTCGCCCGCGCCGAGCGGCTCGCCCGGGTGCGCGGCCAGGTGGAGGCCGCCCGCGCCACCGCTGCGGCCGCGGAGGAGGAGGCCGGCCGCCTGGCCGATGCCCACCAGCAGGCCCGGACCCGCGCCGAGCAGGCCCAGCAGGCCTGCAGTGAGGTCCAGGATCAGGTCGCGGGCCGGGATGAGGGCAGGGCGGGCCTCGCGGCCGCGCACGAGCGGGCCAGCGCGGCGCTCGCCGATGCCACCGCGCAGGTCGCCGCCAGGCGCGCGGACGAGCGCGCGGCCAGTGACCAGCGCGCCACGCTCCGCGCGCGCACCGAGGCGCTTTCCGATGCGGTGCAGCGCGGTGCCGACGCGTCCGGCATCTTGCTGTCCGGCCAGGACCGATTCGCCGGCGTCCTTGGCGCCTTCGCCGCCCTGCTCACCGTGGAGGACGGTGCCGCCGACGCGATCGCCGCGGCGCTCGGCTCGTCGGCCACCGCGGTCGCCGTGTCCGGCCTGGACGCCGCCGCCTCGATTCTCACCGAGCTCAAGGGGGCCGGTGCGGGCCGGGCTGACCTGGTGATCGCGGCCGGCCAGGCGGGTAGCGAAAGCGCGGCGACGTCCGGCCGCGCGGCGTCCGTGCCGCCCGGCGTCCGGTGTGCGGCCGACCTGGTGAAGGCTCCCGGCGAGTTCGGCCCGGCCGTCGAGGAACTGCTTGCCGGGGTCGCGGTGGCGGCCGACCTGGCTGACGGCCTCGGCCTGCTGCGGGAGCACCCGTACCTGCGGGTGGTCACCATGGACGGCGACCTGATCGGCGCGCACTGGGCCCGCGGCGGCTCGGCCAGCGGGCCGAGCCTGATCGGCATGCGCGCGGCGGCGGAAGAGGCGGCCGACGCGCTGCAGCAGGCCGAGCGCGCCTGCCAGCGCGCCGAGCGGGAACTGGCCGAGGCAGCCGATGCGGAGGACCAGGCCCGGCAGGCCGAGGCCGGGGCGCTGGCCCGGCTGCAGGAGGTGGATGCCGCCGCGGCCGAGATCTCTGGCCGGCTCGGCACGCTGGCCGGCGCCGCCCGCGCGGCCAGCGACGAGGCGGGCCGGCTGGCCAGCAGGATCGCAGCCGCCGAGCGCGCCAGGGAGACCGAGCGGACCCGGCTGGCCGAGCTCGAGCGCGCGCTCGCAGTGGCAGAGGCGCAGGCTGATGCGGCCGGGGCGGTCGAGCCGGGCCCGGCCGACGGCGCGGGCGAGGCGCGGGCGGAGCGCGAGCGGCTGGCCGAGCTCGCGGTAGCGATGCGGAATGGCGAGATGGACGCCCGCCTGGAGCTGCGGACCAACGAGGAGCGCGTGCGGGCCATCACCGGGCGCGCCGATGCCCTGGCGGCGGCCGCTGCCGCGGAACGGCAGGCCAGGCAGCGGGCCGAGGCCAGGCGCATCCGCCGCGAGAGCGAGGCCGCGCTGGCCGGCGCCGTCGCGACCGGCGCCGGGTTCGCGGTCACCAGGATCGAGCACTCGCTGGCGGCGGCCGATACCACCCGGCAGGCCGCCGAGGTGGCCAGCAAGGGCCGCGATGAGGGGCTGAAGGCGGTACGCGCGCAGATCCGCGAGCTGTCCGGCGAACTGGACAAGGTGGTAGACGACGTGCACGGCGCGGAAATCTCCAGGGCCGAGCGCCGGATGCGGCTGGAGCAGATCGCTGCCCGCGCGGTCGAGGAGTTCGCGGTGGACGCCGGGACGCTGACCGCTGAATATGGCCCGGAAACCGGCGTACCGCAGGCTGACGAGAGCCAGCCGCCGCTGCCGTACGACCGCGCGGCCCAGGAGCGGCGAGCGCACGCGGCCCAGCGCCTGCTCGATCAGCTCGGCAAGGTGAACCCGCTCGCGCTGGAGGAATTCGCCGCCCTCGAGGAACGGCACGCCTTCCTCGTCACCCAGCTAGAGGACCTCAAGAAGACCCGCCGTGACCTGCTGACCGTGATCAAGGAGGTCGATGACCGGGTCCAGCAGGTGTTCGCAGCCGCCTACGAGGACACCGCGAGGGAGTTCGCGCAGATCTTCAGCACGCTGTTCCCCGGCGGGGAGGGCAGGCTGGTGCTGACCGAGCCCGACGACATGCTCAGCACCGGCATCGACTTCGAGGCGAGGCCGCCGGGCAAGAAGGTCAAGCGGCTGTCGCTGCTTTCCGGCGGCGAGCGGGCGCTCACCGCGATCGCCTTCCTCATCGCGATCTTCAAGGCCCGGCCCTCGCCGTTCTACGTCCTTGACGAGGTCGAGGCTGCGCTTGACGACTCGAACCTGCAGCGGCTGCTGCAGATCTTCGAGGAGCTGCGGGAAAGCTCCCAGCTGATCATCGTCACGCACCAGAAGCGGACCATGGAGGTCGCGGACTCGCTGTATGGCATCAGCATGCGCGGGGACGGCGTGTCCACGGTCGTCAGCCAGCGGCTGCGGGAACGCGAGATCGCCTGAGCAGCTCAGCGCCGGGCGCCCGGCGTGCCCGGCTCGCAGGCCGGACGGGACACGGGCGCAGGCGGCGCGGAAGGTCTGCCAGACTGGGGCCGTCATGGAAATCCTGATCATCATCGTCGCCCTTGTCGTCGTCTTCGCGGCAGCAGGCAGCCTGCTGCTTGTCCGCTCGCGCCGCGGCGGGCCGCCGCCGGCACCTACCGCTGATCGTCCCGGCCCGGCCGGCCTGGCCGGCCCGGCCACCCAGGCTGGCCCGGCCACTCAGGACACGGCGGCGACGGGCGCGCCCGCCGCGCCGCCTGACGTCTCCGCGGTGCCCGCAGCGCCCGCGGCGCCACCGGAGGCGCCGCCGCCGTCAGCAGGGCGGCTCGTGCGGCTGCGCGGCCGGCTGGCCAGATCGCAGTCCGCGTTCGGCTCGGTGCTGCTCAGCCTGCTTGCCCGCGATGGCCTGGATGACCAGGCCTGGGAGGAGATCGAGGACACGCTGATCACGGCCGACATGGGCGTGACCCCGGCCCGGGAGATCGTCGAGCGGCTCCGCACCGAGGTCAAGGTGACGGGCAGTCGCGACGCCGCTGCTGTCCGGTCGCTGCTCCGGGCGCAGCTGATCGCGGCGATCGACCCGGACCTGGACCGGTCGCTGCGATCGGCGCGGCACGGCGACCGCCCGGCCGTGCTGCTTGTGGTCGGCGTCAACGGCACCGGGAAGACCACCACCTGTGGCAAGCTCGCGCGGGTGCTCGTCGGCGACGGCCGCACCGTGCTGCTCGGCGCGGCGGACACCTTCCGGGCCGCTGCCGTCGACCAGCTGGAGACCTGGGGGGCGCGGGTCGGGGCCAGGACCGTCCGTTCCGACCGGGAGGGCGCCGACCCGGCCAGCGTGGCCTTCGAGGCGGTCAAGGAGGGCATCGACCTCGGCGTAGACGCCGTCATCGTGGACACGGCGGGCAGGCTGCACACCAAGACCGGGCTGATGGACGAGCTCGGCAAGATCAAGCGGGTGATCTCCCGGCAGGCCGCGGTGGACGAGGTCCTGCTCGTCCTCGACGCGACCACCGGGCAGAACGGGCTGCGGCAGGCCAGGGTGTTCGGCGAGGCGGTGGACGTCACCGGGATCGTGCTGACCAAGCTGGACGGCACGGCCAAGGGCGGGATCGTGATCGCGGTGCAGCGCGAGCTTGGCGTGCCGGTGAAGCTCGTCGGCCTGGGCGAGGGACCCGACGACCTGGCGCCGTTCGAGCCCGCTACGTTCGTCGACGCCATCCTTGGCGGATAACCACTGCCGGGCGGGTTGCGGCAGCGACGCTGGCTTGCCGCCGTCGCCCTGCCTTGTCCTGCGAGGCGATAGCCTGGGGGTGGCGAGCGCGGCCCTCAGGTGTGCCGCGCCTGCCAGGCGCGGGGCCCGCGCAAGCCAGCAGTGACGGCTCGCGCTGCCTGGCGCCGCTGACCCCTGGCACCTGCACGAGAACGGCAGCCCTACGTGTTCGAGACTCTTTCCGACCGGCTCACCCAGGTCTTCTCCGCGCTGCGCGGGCACGGGCGGCTGTCGGCAGCCGATATCGATGCCACCTGCCGTGAGATCAGGATCGCCCTGCTCGAGGCGGATGTCGCGCTGCCAGTCGTCCGGGCGTTCATCGCCCAGGTCAAGGACCGCGCGTCCGGCGAAGAGGTCGCCGCGGCGCTGAACCCGGCACAGCAGGTTATCAAGATCGTTAACGAAGAGCTGGTCACCATCCTCGGCGGTGAGACGCGGCGGCTGCGCTTCGCCAAGGTGCCGCCGACCGTGGTCATGCTGGCCGGCCTGCAGGGCTCAGGAAAGACCACGCTGGCGGCCAAGCTCGCGCTGTGGCTGCGCGAGCAGGGCAACACCCCGCTCCTCGTCGCCGCCGACCTGCAGCGGCCCAACGCGGTGCAGCAGTTGCAGGTGCTTGGCGAGCGCGCGGCCGTGCCCGTGTTCGCCCCCGAGCCAGGTAACGGGGTGGGCGATCCGGTCGACGTGGCGCGTCGCTCGCTGGACGAGGCGCGGCACCGGCTGCACAACGTCGTGGTCATCGACACCGCGGGACGGCTGGGCATCGACGAGGAGATGATGCATCAGGCCGTCGCCATCAGGGATGCCGTCGAACCGGACGAGATCCTGTTCGTGGTCGACGCCATGATCGGCCAGGACGCGGTGATCACGGCGCAGGCATTCCTGGACGGCGTCGGCTACGACGGCGTCGTGCTGACGAAGCTGGACGGCGACGCCCGCGGCGGCGCGGCACTGTCGATCGCCCAGCTCACCGGCCGTCCGGTGATGTTCGCCTCGGCGGGCGAGAAACTCGAGGACTTCGACCTCTTCCATCCCGACCGGATGGCCTCGAGAATCCTCGACCTCGGGGACGTCCTCACCCTGATCGAGCAGGCCGAGCGGAACTTTGACGAGGACCAGGCGACCGCCATGGCCGGCAAGCTGGCCTCCGGCGAGGGCTTCACCCTGGAGGACTTCGTCGAGCAGCTTGCCATGGTGCGCAAGCTCGGGCCGATCGGGAACCTGCTCGGCATGCTGCCTGGCGCGGCGCAGAACCGCGAAGCCCTCAGCCAGGTCAGCGACAAGGACCTGGACCGCGCGGCGGCGATCGTGAACTCGATGACGCCCACCGAACGGCGCAACCCGAAGATTATTAACGGGTCCAGGAGGGCCCGTGTCGCAGCCGGGGCCGGCGTCACCGTGGGCGAGGTCAACAACCTGATCGTGCGGTTCCTCGAAGGCCAGAAGATGATGCGCCAGATGATGGGTGGCGGGATGCCCGGCATGCCGGGGATGCCCGGCATGCGGCGCGCGCAGAAGGGTGCCCGGCAGAAGGCGAAGAAGAAGCAGAAGGGCGGGCGCCCCGGTGGCGCACCCGGCGGCAAGTCCGGCAGCAGCCGGCCGGCCGGCGGGAAGCCCGCCGTGCCCGGCGATGCGCCTCCAGGCGGCACCGGCGGATTCCCGGGCGGATTGCCCGGCAGCGTCCCCGGCGGGTTGCCCGGCGGCCTCCCCGGCGGCCCGGGCGGAGGCCGGACGTTCCGGCTTCCGCCCGGGCCGCCGCACGGCGGGCCTGGCGGCCAGCCGCAGAACCTGCCGCCAGGGCTGCGCGGGCCGCTGCCAAGCCGCCGCGGCCGTTCGGGCAAGAAGGGCAGGTAGCGGCCCCGCGTCCGGTACCTGGCGGCCGCGGCCCTCCAGCGCGAATGGCAATTACGCTCCAGCGCAAGCGTCTGGCACAATGTGACCGCAACTGTCGGCACGGCGAGACCCTCTCTGACTCGCCGGGCCGCACCCATCCGGGCGGCACGGCCGGTCCCCACCCGGCATCCTTGCCGCCCGCACCCGAATCCGCTGGGAGAAGACCACAGCCGTGGCTGTCAAGATCAAGTTGAAGCGCCTGGGCAAGATCCGGGCGCCCTATTACCGGATCGTCGTCGCCGACGCCCGCACGAAGCGGGACGGCCGCGCGATCGAGGAGATCGGCAAGTACCACCCGAAAGCCGAGCCGTCATTCATCGAGGTCGACTCGGAGCGGGCACAGCACTGGCTGTCCGTCGGAGCAAGTCCGATACCGCCAGGGCCGAGCCCGCGGCCAAGGCCGGGCCGGCTGCCAAGGGCGCTACGGCGAAGGCCGACAAGCCTGCCAGGCAGGCAAAGGCAGCCGACCAGCCCGAGAAGGCGAAGGCAGCCGGCCCGGCCAAGGCAGAGACCGCGGCTGACGCCGGGGCCGACGCAGCCAAGGCTGAGGGCGGGGCCAAGCCTGAGGCCGGGGCCAAGGCTGACACGGCTAAGGCTGAGGGCGGGGCCAAGCCCGAGGCTGGCGCCAAGGCTGACACCGCTAAGGCTGAGGGCGGGGCCAAGCCCGAGGCTGGCGCCAAGGCTGACACCGCTAAGGCTGAGGGCGGGGCCAAGCCTGAGGCCGACACGGCCAGGGCTGCGGCCGACACGGCCAAGGCTGAGGCTGGCGCCAGGGCTGAGGCCGGGGCCAAGGCTGACACGGCCAAGGCTGCGGCCGACACGGCCAAGGCTGAGGCTGGCGCCAAGGCTGAGGCCGGGGCCAAGGCTGACACGGCCAAGGCTGAGGGCGGGGCCAAGCCCGAGGCCGACACGGCCAGGGCTGCGGCCGACACGGCCAAGGCTGAGGGCGGGGCCAAGCCCGAGGCTGGCGCCAAGGCCGATGCCGACACGGCCAAGGCTGAGGCTGGCGCCAAGGCTGCGGCCGCCACGGCCAAGACCGACGCCAAGGCTGGCGCCGCCAAGAACGAGCCCAAGGACGGGGCCAAGGCAGACGCGGCGGCCAAGCCGGCGGCGAACGCCGCTGCGGAGTCCAAGGCTGACACCACAGCCGAGGCGGGCAGCGGACCCGAGGCTGACGCCGCAGCGGAGCCAGCGAGCGCCAAGGCGCCCGGTGAGCCGGCGAGCGGAGGCTGACGTGCTCGAGGAGGCCCTGGAGCATCTGGTCAAGGGCATCGTCGAGTATCCCGACGACGTCCGGGTCGAAAGCCGCGGGCTGCGCCGGGGCCGGGCGCTGGAGGTGCGCGTCCACCCTGAGGACCTCGGCAAGGTCATCGGCCGGGGCGGCCGGACCGCGCGGGCGCTGCGGACGGTCATCGGATCGCTGGCCGGCAACCTCTATGTCCGGGTCGACCTGCTGGACGTCGACGAGATCCGCTAGCCGGGCATGCAGCTAGTCGTCGGCCGGATCGGCAGGCCGCACGGAATCCGCGGTGAGGTGACCGTCCAGGTCCGCACCGACGATCCGGGCCGGCGATTCGCGGCGGGCACGGTCCTGGCGACCGAGCCCGCCGCCCTGGGCCCGCTGACCGTGATGTCATCGCGGTGGCACTCGGGCAGGCTGCTCGTCAGCTTCGCTGGATCGACCGACCGGAGTCACGCAGAGAGCCTCACCGGCGCCATGCTCGTCGTTGACTCAGCCGAGGTGGGGACGCCGGAAGATCCCGACGAGTTCAACGATCATGATCTGATCGGGCTGGACGTCCTGACGACTACCGGAGATCTGGTCGGCACCGTCAGGGATGTCCTGCATCACGGCCAGGACCTGCTGGTCGTCCAGCCGGTGGCGGGGCAGGCGCCCGAGGCCCTCGTGCCGTTCGTCACCGCGATCGTGCCCGAGGTCGACATCGCGGCCGGGCGGCTGGTGATCGACCCGCCGCCCGGACTGCTCGACCCGGATCGGGCCGGCGGCCCAGGACAGTTCCGGCCGCGCTGACCAGCGGTCAGGCTGACCGGCGGAGGTGGCGAGGCTTGTTCGGCGGGGATTGACCAGCGGCCGTGCTGCCTGGTGCCCCGGCCGACAAAATGACCGGGCCGGCAGCCGGCCGGACAGACAATGGCGGCCAGAGCCGGCCGCCGGCCCGCCGCCCGGCCAGCTTTGCTGGCCGGCTGGGCCAGCGGCGGCCCGCTACACCCGATGGATGTGCACATTGGTCGTGCTATAGGCCTATCAATGTGCACATCCATCGGAACCGGCGGCGGGCCGGCACGGGAGGAGGTCCCGATATGCGCATCGACATCATCACGATCTTTCCCGAGTACTTCGGCCCGCTTGAGGTCTCGCTGATCGGCAAGGCGGCCCAGCGCGGCGACATCACGTTCCATGTGCACGACCTGCGCGACTGGGAGCCCCGGCTGATCTTCGCCTGCGGCCGGTATGAGGGGATCGACGCCCGGGTGGCCGAGGACGCCCGCGGGCGGATGCCGGTCGACGAGGTGAGCATCGGGGACTATGTGCTGGCCGGCGGGGAGACGGCCGCGCTGGTGATGACGGAGGCGGTCAGCCGCCTGCTGCCCGGGGTCATCGGCAACGCGCAGTCGGCCGCCGATGACTCGTTCGGCGGCGGCAGCGGACCGATGGCCGGGCTGATCGAAGGTCCGGTCTACACCAGGCCGCGGATCTGGCGCGGGCGCGAAGTGCCGCCGGTCCTGCTGTCGGGGGACCACGCCGCGATTGCCAGGTGGCGCCGCGACTGCGCGCTGCGGGCCACGGCGGCCAATCGTCCCGATCTCGCGGCCAGGCTCGCGGCCGGGCAGCCCGCCGACGCTTTCGCCGCTGAGAGCGGGGCCAGCGCGCTGGACGCCCGCGACAGGGAGCTGCTCTTCGAGGCTGGCTTTCCGGTCAGTGGCGAAGATGTGGCACACTGAAAGCCGCCGTCCCCGCACAGGCTGACTCAGCAGGGGCGTGCCCGGGGGCTCGCCGGCCCGCCGAACAGACCGAAGCCGCGCTCTTGCAGGCGTGCGCGTGATGAACGACTGAGGAACCAACAGCGATGCACACCGCCATTGCCGAGCTTGAGCAGGCGCAGATCCGTTCTGACATCCCCGAATTCCGGCCCGGTGACACCCTCAGGGTGCACGTGCGGGTGGTGGAAGGCAGCCGGTCGAGGATCCAGGTCTTCCAGGGCGTCGTTATCCGTCGCCAGGGCGGCGGTGCGCGCGAGACCTTTACCGTCCGCAAGATCAGTTACAGCGTGGGGGTGGAGCGGACCTTCCCGGTGCACAGCCCATCCCTTGACAAGATCGAGGTAGTCACCCGCGGCCGGGTGCGCAGGGCCAAGCTGTACTACCTCCGCTCGCTGCGCGGCAAGGCGGCACGGATCAGGGAACGTCGCGACGTATCGGCCCGTTAGGAGCGCGCACAGCCGTGACAGGAGTCGGCCCCGTCGCCCAGAGTCGGCCAGGTGCCGGCCCCGGCACCTGGCGTCGGCCGTGCGCGGCAGGACCGCGGTCAGCCCGGCCGCGCCTGGCGCGAGCCCCACGGACATCAGGTTCAGCGTGGCCGCGCCCGGATCGCCGGCCGCGGCCAGAACGCGAGGATTACGGAATGTTCTGTTCGGTTAATGGCAATTTCGCCGGGACCGGCGCGCGTGGACTTTCCGCGGCCCGCGGAGCTGGCATCGTTGACACTCGCCGGCCGGGCTAGGCTCGAAGCCGATGATGGACGATCAGAACACTCATGACTGGGCCTTGACCGAGACGGGCCACGACGGAAAACCGGGCAGGACGGGCGCTCCGCCCGCGGACCAGAGTCCGGCCGCCGACCCGCTTCTGCCGGGCCAGTCACCGTCCGGAGAGCTGCCACCCGCCCCGGCCGGCCCGGCCGCGGATGACGCTGCCCAGGACGGCCAGTCCGGCCAGTCCGGCCAGGACGCCGATTCCGCTGCCCCAGGGCGGCCGAAGCACAGGTCGTTCTGGCGCGAGCTGCCGGTCCTGATAATTATCGCCCTGGTTATCGCGCTCCTCATCAAGAGCTTTGTCGTGCAGGCCTTCTATATACCTTCGCCGTCCATGGAACAGACGCTCGATGTCGGCGACAAGGTCCTTGTTAACAAGCTCGTCTTTGACTTCCGCTCGATCCAGCCCGGCGACATCGTCGTCTTCAACGGCGAGGGCTCGTGGAACACGCTGCCGCCCGCCGTCGTGGCCAGCTCCAATCCGCTGGCGCGGCTGTACGACCGGGCGATCCTCCCGCTGTTCCGCTCGATCATCGGGCTGTTCGGCACCGCGCCCGGGCAGCAGGACTACATCAAGCGCGTCATTGGCGTTCCTGGTGACCATGTGGCCTGCTGCACAGCGGGCCTTGTCACCGTCAACGGCGTACCGCTGCGGGAGAACTCCTATCTCTTCCCCGGCAACGTGCCATCGACGTCGCATTTCAGCATCACCGTGCCGCCCGGGCGGCTGTGGGTGATGGGTGACCACCGGTTCGTGTCATTCGACTCCCGCGGGCATATCAGTTACCCCGGCGGGGGGACGGTTCCCGAGAGCCAGGTAGTCGGCCGGGCATTCATGATCGTCTGGCCGCCGAGCAGGTTCCGCATCCTGCCGATTCCGGCTACCTTCGGGCAGCCGGGGATGGCCGGCAAAAGGGCCGCGGCGACGAGCTCCGGAGCGGTCAGTCAGTCGCTGGCAGTCACCCCCGCAGCCCCGTTCCTCCCGCTCGAGATCGGCTTCGCCGGGGCAGTTCCGCTGACCTTGCTGCAGCGCGGCGTCCGGCGCCGGATGCGCGGGCGCCGCTGGCGCCGGGCGTCACGGTGAGGCCATGCCCACCTCACAATGGCGGCATCCCGGCCTTACTCCCCGGCGGACCGCAGGGCTGACGGGGTACGAGCGCGTCCTGGCCCGGGCGGGACTGGCTCCGGTGGCCGGGATTGACGAGGCCGGCCGGGGCGCTTGCGCCGGACCGCTGGTCGTCGCCGCTGTCGTCCTCGATCCGGCCGGGATGTCCGGCCTCACCGAGGTCGCGGACTCCAAGGCGCTGTCACCGGCCGTTCGGGAGATCGCCTACCTGCAGGTGACGAGGTTGGCCGTCGCGTGGCACGTGGTCGTGATCCCGTCCACCGACATCGACCGGCTGGGCCTGCACGTCTGCAACCTGGCCGGGATGCGCCGCGCGCTGGCCGGGCTCGCCTGCCGGCCCGGATACGTGCTTACCGACGGCTTCCCGGTGCGGGGCCTGGCCGTTCCCGCCCTGGCCATGTGGCAGGGGGACGAGGTGGCGGCCTGCGTGGCGGCCGCGTCGGTGGTGGCGAAGGTGACCAGGGACCGGATCATGACGGCCATGGAGGAGCGGTACCCGGCGTACGGGTTCGCCGCGCATAAGGGCTACTCCACCCGCGCGCACATGCGGGCGCTCGCCGCATACGGGCCCTGCCCGGAGCATCGGCATTCGTTCGCCAACGTGATCGGGACGATGGCCGGCCGTGCTGCCGTAGCTGACGGGTCTGCCGTGGCGGACGGGCCCGTGACGGCCGGGGCTGACCTGACTGGCGGGGCCGACGGGGCCGGCGGGGCGGAAGAATGCGCCGATGGCCGGGCAGCCGGGCCCGGTGGCTGGGCCGACGATGCCGATGGCCGGACAGCCGGGCCCGGTGGCTGGGAAGCCGGGCCCGGTGGCTGGGAAGACGGGCCGGGCAGCCGGGAATGGGCGGTAGCTGGCCAGCCGGGCGGGTAGCTTCCATCGGTCCGGCGGCGCGGACCGGGGACCGGTCCGATGCTGGAGGAGAATGGCCCTATGGTTGACCTCATCGCCGGCCGTGCGCCCGGAGACGGGGCCGGTCAGGAGGGGAGAGCATGAGCGCTGAAGATCTCGAGAAGTATGAGACCGAGATGGAGCTGCAGCTCTACCGCGAGTACCGCGATGTCGTCGGACTGTTCAGCCACGTGGTCGAGACCGAGCGCCGGTTCTACCTGACCAATCAGGTGGAGCTCAACGTACGGACGGCCGACAACGGCGAGGTCTTCTTCGAGGTCGCCATGCAGGATGCCTGGGTGTGGGATATGTACCGGCCCGCGCGGTTCGTCAAGAACGTACGCGTCGTCACCTTCAAGGACGTCAACATCGAAGAGCTCGCCAAGAGCGATCTGCAGCTGCCCGACGAGAAGGA
>WNGE01002411.1_pt1 | contig 22901 bp, 16 predicted proteins | sample 5400651 | NCBI WGS metagenome assembly WNGE01 (sample SAMN13153370, study PRJNA577476) | soil metagenome | isolation source: 60 cm soil or saprolite under grassland replicate 2 | place: USA:California | collected 2016-06-15
ACCTTTTCTGCAACATTCAACTCAATTACAAACTGTCCTTTATTCGGATTAGGATATAATTTGAGCGTTAAATTGTTTAGTGTAATTGCAGTACTGCTGCTGACGGTGCTACTTCCAGTTGTTTTAAAGGTAATGGAAGTTGAGTAAGTTGTCCATACGCCTTTACATTTAGCTCTAACATGCCAGTTATAAGTTTGATTTGCTTTTAAAGAAGTGATCTTTACTGCGCGTATATTTCCTGTAAGCATCGGCACATCTACCCATTTTGCACCCGGCGCAATACTCTTGTATTGCAATTGCCATTGCTGTGGATTAGCAACCGCGCTCCAGTTTACTTGTGCGCTGCTTGAAGAAATATTTGTAGTAGTTAAATTACTTCCGTTCTGGCAAGTATAACATGTGGTTTCATCAATAACACCGTTACAGTTATCATCAACTTTGTTACCGCAAACTTCTACTGCCGCAGGACTGATGGCGGGATCGTTATCATTGCAATCACCACTCGTTGCCGTTAGCTCGGACGCAAGCTTATACCCCGAAGGTCTTGAGCATTGGGTTAGTGAACTATTGCCGTAACCATCATTATCTGAATCTTTGTACCAAACAGTAGTTGGATTCAATACCGCATTGTTATCATCACAATCACCACTGGTTGCGGTTAACTCTGATGCCAGTTTATAGCCCGCTGGTCTCGTGCATTGTGTTTGGGTAGTGCCGTCACTGTAACTATCATTATCTGCGTCTTTGTACCAAACAAGCGCAAGATTAATGGCGGCATTATTATCATCACAATCACCGGTAGTTGCAGTTAATTCTGATGGCAGTTTATAATTTGTTGGTCTTGTACATTGCGTTTGTGTGGTTCCATCGCTGTAGCCATCATTATCTGCATCTTTGTACCAAACCAACGTAGGATTTACGGATGCATTATTATCATCACAATCACCGGTAGTTGCCATTAACTCTGATGAAAGTTTATACCCTGCAGGTCTTGCACATTGATGTTGGTTAGCGCCATCACTATAGCCATCATTATCCACATCTTTATACCAAATTGTATTTGGATTGATCTCTGCATTGTCATCATCACAATCATTACCATTTGCTACGTAACCTTTTGGAGGAGTTAAAGCGCACAAAGTAATCTGATTATTCGGATCACCATATCCATCGTGATCATCGTCCCAATAAAAAGTAAAAGGTGAATGAACCCGGGGATCGTTGTCATTACAATCGCTGCCGTAAGAAGTAAGCGCATATCCTGCCGGCACATCGCCGTAACACAGCGTTTGCTGTCCATTATCATACCCATCTCCATCGTTATCTATGTAAAGGTTACCTGACTGCCATACGTTGGCATCATTATCATCGCAATCGAAATTATTGCTTGAATATCCATATTGAACAATCAGGGAGCAGAAGGCAGTAATTACATCATTGGGGTCTCCATATCCATCATGATCTTTATCACGATAGTACCATTTGGGTGAACTTATGGCAGGGTTGTCGTCGTCACAATCTCCAGGCAAAGCAAATGGCACATAACCTTCTGGTGCGGAGCAACCGGCAACAGTAACATTAAGATTACCCGCGCCATCGCCATCTTTGTCCTGCGCGAATAGTTGCTGCACACCTTCATCAACTTCTCCATTACAGTTATTGTCTAAACCATCACATACCTCAGGAGCGCCGGGATACATTGCACTATTTATATCAACGCAATCATCAACTCCTACCAGTTCGCTTGCTGCAAAATATGATGAGCCAGGCCGGCTGCATTGCCTGATGTCGTTAAACTTATCTCCGTGTCCATCGTGATCGGCATCGGCGTACCAGACCTGGTTGGGATGCTGTAGCGGATCATTATCATCACAATCACTGCCGCCTAAAACCGTTTTTTTATAGTCCGCAGATGGCGCATAACACTGCGTTACAGGAGATCCCGCATAATAGCCGTCGTTATCTGCATCTTTATACCAATTTATCGGTGCACCAATGCCGGCATCATTATCATTGCAATCTATGATGGTTAAGGAAATGACCTCTGGCTCCGCGGAATAGCCTGCAGGACGGCTGCACTGTATGATCGGCGTAGGGTCTGAAATGTAATGATCTCCATCCTGGTCTTTGTACCATTTTTGATTAGGGTGTTCAATGGGATCGTTTTGATTACAGTCGAGTAGTACGAAAAATTCGTTTATACCAGTCCCATTACAACAAACTTCATCCTTAAGAGAGCCATTCTCCAATAGTTGAGTACGTGACACATAATGACCTGGGTTTGCACATTGATTCACAGTAAATCCACCAGCGGTATATCCATCATCATCAGGGTCACTATACCACTGTTGATTTGGCTGAGAGTAACGGTCATTGTCATAACAATCTAGCTGAACCAGGTTAACTAGTTCTTTTTCGCGTTTATATCCTATAGGACGCTCACATTGTAGTTTAGTTGTCCCATCAGTATAACCGTCGTTATCCTCATCCTTATACCATGTAATATATGGAGCAACAGACGGGTCATTATCATCACAATCATAATCATTGCCTACGTATCCGAGTGGGCAGCCAAAATCAGTACACAAGGCTGTGCTGGTTGGATCTCCATATCCGTCCCCATCCACATCCGCATAAACAACAGTTTGGCCTATTGTCGTTGTGCTAAAAGCAAGCAATAAAAAAGTAAAAAAGTGTTTCATAATTTATTTATTTAATGGTTGAATGATGAAAGATTTTATTTGAAGGATTTCATATTCATCTCGATGTTTCCAATTTTTTTATCGTATGACCAAACCACAATAATTATCAGCAAAAGCGAAAGCAGGATGATGATAACAGTTGGTAAATTTTTTTTCAGCATAAAACATAAACAGTAAAATTTCCATCGAACCTAAAGTAGTAGTAACGCAGTACGAAATGCAAGTTTTTGCGGGGACAAAAAAGTGACAAGTATCCGAAGCGGGGATTACAAATTGTAAATGTGGAGTTTGTGAAAAAATGAAAACTCAAAGATGAGAGGTGAACGGTGAGAAGTGGAAATTTGTGAATTGCTGCATAGAGGTAGAATGTACAAGTGTGCGACGCAACAGTCGATGCCAAAAGCGCTGCAGCCGGCAACCAAAAAATAATATCACAGCTTAGTAATAAACTCTTCTATGTTCGAATCTGCATTCAAATTGAAACGCTGGCGCAATCGTTGCTTTGTTTTATTAACACTGTTGGGTGATATACCAAGAAGTGAAGCCATTTGTTTGGTGGTCAAATGTAGCCGGCTAAGTGCGGCCATGCGTTGCTCCGCAACAGTAATATCGGTTACTTTTTCTTTGAGCTTTAAAAAGAAAGCGGGGTGAATTTTTTCGAAAAGCATTTTGAATTTTCCCCAGTCATCTTCGGTTAAGATAACCTGGTGTGTAAGTTCTTCTATCAATTGTTGTTGCTCAAAGCTGTATGCATTTTCTTTTACCTGTTGTTCCAGCTTTTCAATAAGATCCGATTTCTCAATAATGTTATGAGTGAACATTTTCAACTGTTCCTGTGCTGCCGCCACTTCTGCTTCGGCTGCGGCTTTCTCCTGCAAAGCAAGCTGCCTGCCATGCCTTATTTTAAGTCGTTGCCGGTTTAAAAGCAATAAGGCAATTGCAGCGACAAGGATTATAGCGGCGATAATAAAATTTCTTTTAGTTTCCGCTGCCTCTTTTTCTTTTTGAAGCCCCAGGATCTTTATTATATTTTGTTCATGCTCCAATTTAATACGCACAATTTCTGCCTGGCTTATTGCCATAACTCTTTCCGTGGAATCGCGTAAATGAACAGCTAATTGATTATAGTGATAAAAGCTGTCCAATTTTCCTATTGAACGATAGGCCTCGCCCAATGTATTATAAATCTCATTGAGAAACGGTTGCCTTGATTGTTGTTTGGTAAATAACTCCAAAGCTTCTTTTGCTTTTAATAAAGCGCTGTCTTTTTTTCCTTCCTGCAAATTGATGAGGGCCAACCATTGCATGGAATAGCCGGCATTATCAAGAATTCCATTTTGTTTACTGATAAAATAATCATAAGCTAACAGGGGCTTTGCCTCTTCAAACTTTTTTTGGAGAAAAAATACTTTGCCTTTGTTGCCTTCACCAATGCCTTCCCATATTTGATTGTGATTGGTTTTTGCTATTTGTAATGATTGCTCAAACGCAATTATAGCTGAATCATATTTTCCCAATTGCTGGTACGACATCCCGATGGTATTCCAGCCCATCATTCGTCCTGTTCCATCAGGATATGCCGTATCAATGCCATACTTAAAAGCCTCTAACGTATTATGAATGCTTTTTTCATATTCGCCTGTGTGGTACATTATTTCTCCTAATATCCACCAGGTGTATGAGTCATAGGGATTAATTTTTTTACCTAACTTTTCCAATAACTCCACTGTGTTTAATCCGTACGTGGCTGCCGGTTCAAGCTTTCCTGCGAAATAATTCATTTCACCAAGATGTCTCGAGGCAAGCATCGCCAGTTCCATATCATTTACTTCATAGGATTCATATAAAGCTTGCTTCAATAATGTATCAAGTACACCATAATCCTTTGGCGTGTATTTCAAAAACATTAGTTGCGCTTTTACCAGTTTATAACGTATCTGAAATTTTTTGCCTGCTTTAGCGCCTTTTTCCCGGAGCTCATTTAAAGTCGCAGATACATCGGATGAATCCATGGAGTGAAGCTTTACTGTAAAAGTCCAGAAGTTATTATTGTAGGGATCTGTTTTTGCGGAAAGCTTTTTTACCCATTCACCAATAAATGCGGGATCCTGTGCAAATGCGGAAAGATTTGTTTGAAGGAAAACAAATACGAATAAAAACAGGTATTGAGTTGAATGCCGCAGCATAATGTATAAAAAAATATTAGCTGATGTTATCTGAGGAGAGCACGAAATTCTTCACGTAAAAATTATTTTATTCGCGCATTCTCACAGGGTAATTACGAAAATTAAAAAATTCTCTTTAAAGATAATAAAAATAAAGTCCCAACTTTTGAAACTCTATGAGAGAAGTTATAATTACTAAATATTTTTTAAGAGCCGACCTGCATTTCGGCTATCATCGTTCGTTGCGTTGCACACTTCAGCAAATATGGCGTCAATGAAAACAATATTTTCAATCTGAATTCTTCAAGCCTGCGAATGGCCTCACTTAGAGTGATAAAAGATGTAATCAAATAATATCAATCTCTTCATTACTTTTTTGCGGTTGAGGAATAATCCTTGGGATTCTTTGTTCCAGTAACATCAGGTCAGCTAAAACGATTGCTGTCACTGCTTCAAGCACAACCGGCACACGTAACGCAATACAAAGATCATGGCGACCTTTTACTGAAAAATTTTCAACAGTATTTGTTTCCCAGTTTAATGTTTGCTGTTCTTTTGGTGTAGAGGAAGTTGGCTTTATTGCAATACGAAACACCAATTCATTTCCATTGGTAATGCCGCCCACAATACCACCCGCATGATTAGTTCTTGTTTTACCCGAGACATCTTCGATCGCATCATTGTGCTGGCTGCCAAACATTCTTGCTGCTGCAAACCCGGTTCCAAATTCAACACCACGCACTGCAGGAATAGCAAACACAGCATGTGCAAGTAAAGATTCCACGCTATCAAAAAATGGTTCCCCCAAACCAATCGGTAAACCATTTACATGACATTCAACAATCCCACCAATAGAATCTTTAGCATCAATTGCTTTTTGCAAACCTTTTTCCAAATCAGGTTCACCACCAATTTCTGTAATAGAAGCTTTCACTTCTATTCCTTCTTTATCAAAAGTTTGAAGAAGTCGTTTTGCAATCACTCCTGCAGCAACCAAACATACAGTCAGCCTTCCGCTAAAATGCCCGCCACCACGATAATCTTCAAAACCGCCAAATTTTTTATTCGCTACAAAATCTGCGTGTCCTGGTCTCGGTACTGCTCTCTGTTTCTGATAATCTGAAGAACGTGTATTGGTATTCTCAAAAAGAATAGTAATTGGTGATCCGGTAGTAACATTATTAAACAGGCCACTTTTAAAAATAGGCATATCACTTTCCTGTCTTGGCGTTGTTCCTTTTTGTGTGCCGCCCTTTCTTCGCTCAATATCTTCTGTAAAATCTTCCATACTTAATGATAAGCCCGCAGGCACGCCATCAATATTGACTCCTACTGATTCTCCGTGAGATTCACCAAAAATATTTACGCGAAATATGCGACCAAAAGAGTTCATGAAGCCCCCATCCCCTAAAGGGGAGTTTAATTAACAATGATTATTGAACATTGAGTGTCGAATATTGAGCATTCAGCTTTGCTCCTAATAATTGAATATGCTCATAAAAATTCGGATAAGATTTATTTACCGCTTCTGCATCATCAATTATTGTTTCGCCTTCTGCTTTCAATGCTTCTACTGCGCAAGCCATTGCAATTCTGTGATCATGCCGTGAATGTACATGCGCACCTTTTACACCTGTTCCTCCTCTGATATGCATTTTATTTCCCTGCAACTCAATTTCAATTCCCATCTTGCCAAATTCTTCCTGCAGTGTTAAAGCACGATTACTTTCCTTGTGCGTTAAACGATACACACCTTCAATTACCGTTGTTCCTTCACAATAAGATGCTAATGCAACAAGCGGAGGAAAAAGATCGGGACAATCAGTTGCATCAAAATGAAATGCTTTTAGTTCCCCTGGACCTACCTGAATTTGTTTTTCTTCAATTAATATTTTACAACCACAATCCATTAATGCTTTCAACACCGCTTTATCGGCCTGCGTTGAAGCAATATCTAACCCTTGTACAGTAATATTTCCGGCAATAGCTCCGGCAATCAATAAGAATGCACCACCACTCCAATCACCTTCCACAGTATAATCTGCAAAGCTGGATTGATCGCTTACAAAATCGGATAAGAAAGTAAATTCTTCATAATCTTTATTAAGCGGCGCTTTCAATCCAAACTGTTCCATCACAGTTAGAGTGAGATCAACATATGGTTTGCTTTTGAGATTGTTTACTTTGATCGTGACGTCTTTTGCATCAGAAGCTGCATAAGCCATCAGCAATCCCGTTAAAAATTGAGAGCTTAATGAGCCATCAATCTCAATATTCTTGGGTTGCAAAGGACCTTTTAATTTCAAAGGAAGCTTACCATTTTTTGAAGTTATTTGCACATCCAATTGCGGCAACACCTCATCAAAAAAATCCATTGGTCTGCTTAATAAACTTCCTTCACCTTTAATCGTAATTTCTTTTTCACTTAACGCAACAATCGGTGCAAACATACGAATGCCTAAACCACTTTCTCCGCAATTCACTGTATTAGTAACCGGGTTCACACCTTCGCTGATAATTTGCAATGATCCATCTTCTGATTCATTTGCTGTAGCGCCCAATGCTTTGATAATACCTAATGCAGCTTTATCATCATTGGAAATTCCGGGATTGCGAATAATACTTTCTCCTTTTCGTACCAATGCTGCCGCACATGCTCTTTGCATAGAACTTTTAGAAGCAGATGCATAAATGCTTCCCGAAATTTCAGATGGTTGTATTGTTACTTGCATAAATCCTATTCCGTCTCAGGCGGAGAAGTTTTTATTTTGACAACTGTTGTACAATTGGTTTTAACTCTTCTATTGTCAACGGCTTCATAATCCCCTTTCCAATTTTTTCCAGCAACACATAATTAATTACATCTTTCACCCTTTTCTTATCCGATAGCATTACCTGCAATGCTTTGTCTGCATCAAATTTGTAGAAGGCAGGTAAGTCATATTGAACAATTAGTGATGCTACTCTTTTTGCATCTTTAAAACCAATTAAATGTTCACTTATGTAAGCCGCAATCACCATTCCAATAGTTACAGCATGACCATGTGGTAATTGATACGTATTTTCAATTGCATGACCAATGGTATGACCAAGATTTAAAAGCTTTCTGTCTCCCTGTTCAAACTCATCTTCCTGTACCACTTTTGATTTTAGTACTGCATTGCGCTGAATAAGTTTACTGAGCAAAATATTTTCTTTTTGAAAATCTCTTAACTTATGTTGCTCAAGTAATTTAAACAGTGCAGCATCTTTTATGCAGGCATGCTTAATGATTTCGGCAAAACCGTTGATCCATTCTTCTTTGGGTAATGATTTCAGTAGTGAATAATCATACAACACAAATGCGGGCTGACGAATTAATCCGACCATATTTTTATAAACACCAACATCAATACCATTCTTGCCCCCGATTGCTGCATCCACCATTGCCAGTATAGAAGTTGGAACAAATCCAAATTGAATTCCACGCATGTATATTGACGCAACATAACCTGTAATATCTGTTACCACACCGCCACCCACGCCAACGATGACTGATTTTCTGTCTGCACCGTAAGCGATAAGTCGTTCAATAATGGAATCTGCTGTTCGCTGATGTTTGTGCTTTTCTCCCGCCTGTATAACAATCGTCTTCCAATCTTTAAACTGGTTTTGATTTTTATCAAATACATTTTCATCGGTGATGATGACTGTATTATCTTTTGATGTCAGTTTTTTGAGATAATCAAAAGATGCATCGAAATAAAAATCTGTTGAACTATTGCTGAAATTGAATTTTATTTTTTTCATGCTCGCATTCCCGCCTAAGGCGGAGAATATGATAATTATTGGAAGTTTTATGATTGCTGAATAAAGAACAAAGCGTAAAAGAGTGCGACGCAACGATGCTCAATTATCAATAGCAGACGGGACTATAAAAAATTTTCCTCACCATTGGCGTCAGACACTTTTTTGAGTGTGCAGACATCAATTCACCATTCACTACTCACCATTCACCTTAACTATTCATAATCTTATTCTGATGATTAATACTTTCCATGTGCACTGCATCAAAATATTTTGTAATGAATTCTTTACTAAGGCCAATCTTCTCACCTTTTTGAAATGCTCTTTCAAGAATTTCATTCCAGCGATTAGTTTGTAAAATGGTGATGTTGTTTTCTTTTTTATACTGGCCAATCCTCTCGGCCACCCTCATACGCGTACTGAGTATCTGCATCAGCTCATCATCAAGATGATTGATCTGCTGGCGCAATTTTTCAAGCGCTGCATGATACTCGGCAGAAGGAATATCTTCTTTACGCCAAACAATTTGATCAAGCAATTCAGCCAAACGCTCAGGGGTCACCTGCTGCTTTGCATCGCTCCATGCTTTATCAGGATCAATATGGCTTTCAATCATCAATCCATCATAATCAAGATCAATCGCTTTCTGTGCAACATCAAGTAAAATATCTCTGCGGCCACAGATGTGTGAAGGATCATTTATCATCATCGTTTCGGGATAGCGGCGTTTCATTTCGATGGCCAGATGCCACATAGGTGCATTGCGGTATTCAGTATTGCCATAAGAAGAAAATCCGCGGTGTATCAATCCGATTTGTTTGATGCCTGCTTTTGCAACACGCTCCAGACCGCCAATCCACAATTCAAGATCAGGATTAATTGGATTCTTGATAAGCACGGGCACATCCACACCACGCAATGCATCTGCCACTTCCTGCACACTAAAAGGATTCACTGTAGTGCGTGCACCAATCCACAAAACATCAATTTCAAAATGCAGTGCATCTTCCACCTGCTTTGCAGTTGCTACTTCAACGGTAAGCGGCAAGCCCGTTAACTTTCTGGCCTGTTGCAGCCAGGGCAGGCCTTTGGTGCCAATGCCTTCAAAACTTCCCGGTCTTGTCCGGGGTTTCCAAATACCGGCACGCAGCATATCAATTTTGCCGGTCTTCTGTAAACGCACAGCAGTTTCAATTACCTGCTCTTCGGTCTCTGCACTGCATGGACCGGAAATAATTAATGGACGTTTTTTCCATTTCTCCTGCACCAATTCTTTGGATACTGTTTGTGTTGCTTGCATAATCGTAAAACTTTTTTTATTATGAGATTAGGGTTATGTTTTGCCCCCATCCCCAAAGGGGAATTTAAGTTTTATGTTTTGTGATTTTTGTTTTTATGATTTTTGTTTTGAATTTTTTTATGTTCCCAACTTTAGATTTCTACGGCATCGTCTCTTGTGTCACTCTCTTTTACGTTCCGAACCTTATTCATCTTTAATCAGTTTCCACATTTTATCTTCAACAAAGAAGTAACATTTTATCACTCTTAATTTTCAAATTCATTTTCACATTTTCACATTTCTACATTCTTTAATCAACATTTTCCACTGAATATAATTGCATTGTTCCCACTTCCAGCGCAGATAAAAATCCATATCCATAATAATCTTTCATACAACAACCCGTATCAATATTCAGCGATCCTCTTTTATGCACCAAAGCCAAATTTTTTTTCACCTGTTGTAAAGGTGTCGGTGTATGGCCGTGAATAATAATTCTATTGTCCACTCTCTTCTTATCAACTTTCATATTCCTTATCCATAACATTGAAAATTTATCTTCAAATAAATGCTGAACATCAAAATTCAAACCTGCATGAACGAAAATGAAACCATCTGTTTCAAAATAAAATTTCGTTTCATTGAAAAAATTTTTGTACTCATCATCCAGCTCGCTGAACCTCGATATTTCAAAGCTCTCCAATGTTGCTACACCTCCATTTACAATCCAGCTCTCAAAATCGTTAAAACTTTTTTCAGAATCTATAAAGAGTTGTTCATGATTTCCTCTTAAAGTATTGACCTTATAATTTTCATTCTTTAATTCTAAAATAAGATCAATAACTTCTTTGCTTCGTTGTCCTCTGTCTATATAATCTCCCAGAAAATAAAGTTCATCTTTCTTCTCAATTTTTATTTCCTCTAACAATAATTTCTTAGCTGTATTTGCACATCCATGTATATCTCCTATCGCAAAAATTCTCGGCATTTTTATTCAGTATCATAATATCTCAATATCCAATTTCCTCATTTCTTCATTTCTTCATTTTCAAATTAGCATATTAACGATTCGCCTCATTCATTCTTATTCTTCTTCCTTTATAATTTTTTCCATCAATCGCTTTTATCATCTGGTTAGCAGCATGTTTATCAATTTCTATCCAGCTATTCATTTCTTTCATATCAATTCTGCCAAGCACATCTTTTCTTAGATCGCTCATGTCAAGAATAAATTGCAAAAAGCTTGCTTTATAAAACCCATCTTTTGTGCCGAGGTTTACAAACAATTTTGTAAAATCACCATCACCACCGGGTTCCCTGCCTCTTCCGTCTCTTCTTCTGCCTTCATCTCTTCTGCCTTCTACTCTTGCATCATATCTTCTTGTGGCTTGTTCTCGCGTATTAAGGTCTTCAGCATTCTCATAATATTTTAAAAACCTGTCAAACTCCATTGCTGCAACACGTTTCAATACTTCTTCTTTACTCACTTCAGCAAATTTTTCTTCAAGCATGGGCACATAAGTTTCATAATCACCATGACTGATATCGGCCTGCAACAACTTATCCATAAAACTAAAAAACTGCTTTCTGCACGCATCTTTACCGCTCGGTATTTCCAGCTTGTGAAAAGGCGCCTGTACCATCGTTTGAATTTGCCTGAGTTTATACAATTCTTTTGAATGTAGAATGCTCATGCATATTCCCTGCAGACCTGCGCGACCAGTTCTTCCGCATCTGTGTGTGTATACTTCCAAATCGTCGGGCAGTTCATAATTGATAACATGTGTTATTCCCTGCACATCAATTCCTCTTGCTGCCACATCTGTTGCAATCAATAGTTGCAAACTCTTATCGCGAAATTGCCCCATCACTTTATCACGCTGTACCTGCGTAAGATCACCATGCAATGCATCTATCTCATAACCTTCACGCGTAAGCTTTTCTGATATTTCCTGCGCATCTGCTTTGGTTCTTGTAAAAATAAGACCATAGATGCCAGGATTAAAATCAATCAACCGCTTTAAAGTTTCATAACGACTATGTGCTGGGGTAACGTAATATTGATGATCAATATTTATGTTTGCCGTGTTTAATTTGCCAATCGTTACCTCGAACGGCTGCTTCATGTAACGTTTACTTACTTTACGAATTTCCGGCGGCATTGTTGCACTGAAAAGCCATGTGCTCTCACGTTTTGGTGTATTCTGCAGAATAAATTCAATATCTTCCTGGAAACCCATGTTCAGCATTTCATCTGCTTCGTCCAGCACCACATATTCAATTTGTTCGAGATTGATAGCCTTACGTTCAAGCAGGTCTATCAAACGACCTGGAGTTGCCACAACAATCTGCACACCTTTTTTTATATCGCATATCTGTGCGCCAATACTTGCACCACCATATACAGCTACCACATGCACGCCCCGAATATGTTTTTTAAAGAGCTCTATTTCACTTACAATTTGTATGCACAATTCTCTCGTTGGACATACAACCAACGCCTGTGGATATTTTTGTTCTACGTTTATTAACTGCAGCAAAGGCAAACTGAATGCTGCTGTTTTACCTGTTCCCGTTTGTGCCAGTCCCACAAAATCTTTTGTGCCGCTCAATAACACAGGAATTGCCTTTTCCTGAATGGCGGTCGGCTTTTCAAATCCTAATTCTGTTATAGCCTTTACTACACGTTCCTCTAATCCTAATACTTCAAATGTTGTCATCACTTTTTAAAATTTGCTGCAAAGGTAAATCATAACTATGATTGATATAATTTGAACAACCACTGATTAATATGATTTAAATAATCACTGATTAATTTCATTTAAATGATTGATATGACTCTTATACCATTTTCACATTTTCACATTTCCACATTTCCCACATTTTCAAGTTACTTCAGTATCCTCTTAATCTTATTTGCATTTTCAATGAGCTCTGTTAAATACACTATATTTTCTTTTTCCAAACATGCTTTGAATTTTCTCAACTGTGATATATGTTCATTCAAAACATCCAAAACATTCTCCCTATTCTGCATAAAAACGGGGACCCACATGGCAGGATTGCTTTTAGCTAAACGAACCGTGCTTTCAAAACCCGCACTTGCCAATTCAAAAATCGCATTTTCTTCCTTTTCCTTTTCAAGCACAGTATTCGCTAATGCAAATGATGTAATGTGCGAAATATGACTTACATAAGCTGCATGCACATCATGAGCTTCCGCATCCATATAAATAATGTGCATTCCGAGGGCACGATAAATTTTCTCAACAATTTTTTCTGCCTCAGTATCTGATTTTTCTTTTTCACAAATTACGCAGGCGCGTCCTGCAAATGCATCTCTTATTGCAGCTTCAGGTCCGCTGTATTCTGTGCCCCACATAGGGTGCGTTGCCACAAACCGTTTGCGCATCGGATGATTTTCCAAAGCCTTACACAATGCATATTTTGTAGACCCGGCATCTGCAACGATTTGCTTGTCATTTATCATATCCATAATCTGTTGCATAACAGGAATGGTTACATCAACAGGAATAGCTACATAAATAAAATCACTTTTTTTTACGGCTTCTTCCAATGGTAATGCTTCATCAATCAATCCTAACGCCAATGCTTTTTTCTGGCTCGCTTCTGTCCGGCTTACACCAATAATATGTTTTGCAAATCCTTTTTCTTTTAATCCTATTGCGAATGAGCCACTTATTAAACCAACACCCACTATAGTTACAACCCCCACTATGCCTTCCGTTTTAGGTGGTGAAACTTGTAATAGAGATTCTATATATTTATTCATATTATCATTCATAGAACAGCTTTTTTTAAAGCCCCTCCTTGGGAAGAGTTTGAGGAGGTTGTTATTCTTTTTATCGCTTCTTCAAATTTTTCTATTGACCCGCATAAACTTACTCTTATATATTTCTCACCTGCACTTCCAAAAATTCCTCCCGGTGTAATAAATACATTACTGCTGTATAACACATCATCGCTTAATGCATAACTATCTTTATAATCTTCAGGAATTTTTGCCCACATAAACATTCCAGCCTGCTCTTTTGCATAAGAACATTTTAAAACATCCAATAACTGATAAACTTTTTCTCTTCTTTCCTTGTAAATTTTATTTACACTGTCATACCATTCTTTACCAAGGCTCAAAGCCTTTGCGGCCGCAAGTTGTACAGGAAGAAACATGCCGCTGTCCATATTACTTTTGAAACGCAATACTTCATCAACTCTTGCCTTAGCTCCGCATAAAACACCCACTCTCCAGCCTGCCATGTTCTGTGATTTGCTTAATGAGTTTAATTCTATTGTCACATCTTTTGCTCCCTCAATACTTAATAAACTTAATGGCTCTTCATTAAGAATAAAACTATAGGGATTATCATGACATATAAGAATATCATGCTTTCTACCAAACGCAATCAATTGTTCAAATAAGTTTTTTGATGGCAATTGTCCTGTTGGCATATGCGGATAATTCACCCACATCAATTTCACCTTTGATAAATCAGTTTGCTCCAATTCTTCAAAATCCGGACAATAATTATTCTCCTCTTTTAACCCATAATCTATACAAACTCCACCTGCCAATTTCACGGCGCTTCTGTATGTTGGATAACCCGGATTAGGCACCAATACTTCATCACCTTCATTTAAGTATGTCATAGAAATATGCATAATGCCTTCTTTGCTTCCTATGAGTGGTAATATTTCTGTATCTGCATTCAGCTCCACACTATACCATCGTTTATACCAATCAGCAAAAGCTTTTCTTAAAACAGGTGAGCCTTTATAACTCTGGTAAGCATGCACATTTGGTTTAACACTCTCCTCCTGCAATACTTTTATCACTTCGAAATGTGGCGGCAAATCAGGACTGCCAATTCCAAGATTAATAATATTCTTTCCCTGATTATTCAGCTCGTCTATCTCTCTCAGCTTCTGTGAAAAATAATATTCTCCTATTCCTTCTAATCTTTTTGATGTAGTTATCATAAACAAAATATTCAACTTAATCTATCGCTTATATTTTTACAGTTTTACCTCTTTTGTATACTCCGTACAATTTTATATCCTGAGCTATTGGTTTGATGGATTCCAGCACGTCATAAAACTGCTGAAGGGTTTCAAACTCCATATCCACACCAAACATATATCGCCAGGTGGTTTCAGGAATTGGAAAGCTTTGCAGTTTTGATAAGTCAATTCCTCCTTCGGCAATTTTTGTAAGCACTCTTGCCAAACTTCCTCTTGAATTATCAGTATGGAATGTGATGGTAGCTTTATTGGCATCATTACTAAATTGGGCATCCTCTTCCTTCTGAAGAACTAAAAAGCGTGTGTAATTATTTTTTACTGTATGAATATCGGGCGCAATCACCTCAAGGCGATAAAGCTCCGCTGCAAGTACACTTGCAATAGCTGCAATATGTTTGCTTTTATACTGATGAACACTTTTGGCACTCAATGCAGTGTCCTCTGTTTCTACTATTTTCCAACTGTAATTATCAAGGAATTTAAGACATTGCTGAATCGCCATTGGATGAGAATGCACTTCATGAATATCTTCTAACTTTACGCCCGGATTTACCAACAGGTTTTGCCGTATCTCCAGATACACTTCCCCAATAATGCTCAAACCACTTTTTCTCAAAAGATTATAATTGGCCATAATGCTGCCGGCTATTGAATTTTCAATTGCCATTATAGCACCATCGCTCTTACTTTTATCGTATGCAACTTTTACAACTTCATTAAATGTGGGGCAGCAAACCAGTTCCACATCTTTACCTAAAAATTGTTGGGCAGCAACCTGGTGAAAGCTGCCTTCATAGCCCTGTATTGAAACTTTTTTAATCAGGTGTGTAACAGAAGCACCATTAAGTTTTGTTCTTTTCTTTATATTCTCCATAATCAATTTCTTTTAAGGTATTCAGAGTTTAAGTAAAAAAAATCCCGGCTGCTGACCGGGATTGTATGTTGATTGTTTCGTAAACTTATGCTTTGGCAAATACAACCCCGTCTGCTTTTGTAAAGTAGAAATAAAAAAAGTAAAAGAAATTGTATTTGCTGATTGTACTCACGGCTTCAAATGTAAAAAGATTGTATGGGTACACAAATTTTTTTTAAAAAAAATAAACAAGTGTTAGTTTATTGATGGGCCTATGCTAATTTGAAAATGCTATTGAGTATTAAATATTGAGTATTTTTTAAACGGGTAACTAATACTTAAATAGTTGTACGAAAGCTTGATAAAAATAAAAAGCCCTTCCGTAGAAACGGAACGGCCTCTAACGATTGCTTGCCATATGAAAAAAATTAAAAACTATTTACCTGTCAGCAAGCATTGATCACATCAAATCCATTCGTCACCTATAGTTTTATAAAAAATTATTTCTTAGTTGTATCCTTATGAGTTGTATCCATGTGCGAGGTATCAGCAGGCATTGTAGCGCTGGTATCAGGAGTTGTCATTGTTGAGGTGTCTGTACTTGTTGTACTTGTATCTGAAGCGTTAGTGTTACTGGTACCACCACCGCAAGCTGCGAAAGCGCCAAGCGCTAATACGAATAATAGCTTTTTCATGTTTTTGACTTTTTTTGTGAGTGAATTTTGGTATTAATACTTTCTTTCAAAAAAGGTAACCCTGCCTAAAGGTTTTTTTCAGGAATTTTTTAAATAGGTTTTGGGTTACTTTTACGTTTACATTGGTATTAAAAAGGGATTCAGTGAAACAAGAGATTAATGAGCAACACTTATTGAGAGGATTGGCAGACAACGATTCGAAGGCTATTGACACAATATATAAAGACAACTTTAATATGGTGCAGGCTTTCATCCTAAATAATAATGGCACCTACGACGATGCCCGCGATATTTTTCAGGAAGCAATGATTACACTGTACGAAAAAGCAAAAAGTGAATCATTTGTTTTAACCTGCCAAATTAAAACGTACATCTATTCTGTATGCCGGCGAATCTGGCTTAAACGGTTGCAGCAAATGGGAAAATATATTACTTCAAGCGAAGCCCTTGAAGATACGGTACCTGTGGAAGATGATCTGGAGATTCATGAAAGAAGAAATGTTGAATTTGCAATAATGGAAAGAGCGTTGAGCAGTTTAGGTGAACCTTGTAAAAGTTTAGTTGAGGCTTATTATATTCATAAAAAAGGCATGACAGATATTGCAAGGCAGTTTGGCTATACAAATGCAGACAATGCTAAAAATCAAAAATATAAATGCCTCATGCGTTTAAAAAAATTATTCTTTGCGCAATATAATATAGGAGAGTGAGATGGAAGATATACTTTTATTGGAGGCTATTGAGCGTTACCTGAATGGGGGTATGCTACCGGAAGAAAGAGCGTATTTCGAGCAGCTTCGCAAAAATACGCCTGAAATTGACCAGATGGTAGTAGAGCATAAATTGTTTCTGCACCAGATGGATAATTTCTCAGAATACAAAGCCCTTAGGAACACTTTACACGAAGCACACAATAATCTTTTAGTGAAAGGTGAAATTTATGAAGGCGGCGAAATATCTGCCAAAGGCCGCGTGGTACAACTATGGAATAAGTATAGAAGAATTACTGCTATAGCAGCGTCTATCGCAGGTATTACAGCTATAGTTATAAGCGCATTGTTTACCTATTTTGCACCGGCACGTAATCAAAACCTGGAGCAACTGAATCGGAAGGTTAATAACCTTGAAAAAACTACTAATGCTTTAAATAGTGAGATAAAAAATAAACAACATGTGAATATTCCGGTACCGGAGTTTAAGAGTGCCGGCACTGGTTTCTTAATTGATGGTAAGGGTTATATTGTTACCAGTGCGCATGTGCTTACAGGCACCGGCGCTGTTGTTGTAAACAATAAAGGCGAAGATTTTAATGCTAAAATTATTAATATAGACCAGTTGCTTGACCTTGCTGTTTTAAAAATTGATGACAGCGATTTTAAACCTTACAATTTTTTACCATACAGCATAAAAAAGTCCAATGTTGAATTAGGAGAAGAATTATTTACACTGGGTTATCCAAGAGATTCAATTGTATACAACATGGGTTATTTAAGTGCAGCGTCTGGTTATAATGGCGATACTGCCAGTTGCCAGATTTCTTTAAGTGCCAATCCCGGTAATTCAGGAGGCCCGGTATTTAATAAGAATGGAGAAATAGTAGGCATACTAAGCGCTAAACAAGCAGAGGCTGAAGGTGTGGTTTTTGCCATAAAAGCAAAAAGCATTTTTAAAATGATTGATGAATTGAAAGAAACAGATACTACTGTTCAAAAAATTAAAATGCCTGTTACTGCTACGCTTAAAGGCTTGAACAGAGTAGAGCAGATTAAGGAAGTGGAAGATTGTGTATTTCTTGTAAAGGCTTATAATCAAAAATAAATACAGTTGGTTTTGGTGAACATAAACAAGTTGCCCTGCTTAATGCGGGGCTTCTTATTTGGATGATAAATTGTGAGTGGTGAAGTATATTAATACAACAATCATAATTGCTATTCACCGTGTTCAATAAAGTTCAGTCCCGATAGTCATCGGGAGCAAAAAGTGAGTGACTCACGAAGTTTCGAAGCAGACACAACGAAAGCTAAATAGTAGTACCGGCGTTGGTAACAAAATAAAAAATCCGAAATTTTTAATCGCAAATCTGCATCCTCAATTTGCAATTTGCAATCCTCAATATTTATATTTTAGCTTGTCCATAAGTTATTAGGATATTCTTCTGTAGCCACCAGTTTATCAATATTTGCCTGCACAACCGGCGCATCTTCCTTATACGTTACACCAAACCATTTGGCGCTTGTAGGCACAATTTCAATTACGCCTCTGCCTGACTTTATAAAATGATCAGCCATTGTTGGAATTAAAAATTCTGCTTTGATATTATGCAGATTTAAATCAAGGAACTTGCTAAATTCTTGTTCACACATTTCAATATAAGAAGGAGCAAAACAAAAAAAGTTCATACTCACTTTTGTGTCGGGCGGCAATTCAGTGAGCGTGTTATTTTCTTCATATACTATCCTGTTATCTGTTCTGAAAATTTTTAATCGCTCATCAATAGCTGTCATTTCATTCTTGTCATTGGTGGAAATAACGCCGCGGCTAACACTGCCATATTCACTGAGTGTATTTGCAAGTTCATACGCAATTACCGCAAACCGCTTATCATTGCATTTGTGCACTGTAAATTCATAAGCCTTAACAAAAGCATCCCTGCCATAAAAATCATCTGCATTTATTACTGTGAAAGGTTCATTCACAACTCCTTTGCAACATAATATAGCATGTGCAGTGCCCCATGGTTTAATTCTTTCTTTAGGTATTTCTCTGTTCCCTGTAAATGAATTAAGTTTTTGGTAAACATAACCTGTCTCAATTTTTCCTTTTAGCTTAGGTTCAAAAATTGCTTTGAAATCATCAGCAAAATCTTCGCGAATAATAAAAACAACTTTCTTAAAGCCTGCGGTAACAGCGTCGTAAATAGCATAGTCCATAATGGTTTCGCCCGATGGTCCAAACGACTGAATCTGTTTCATGCTTCCATAACGGCTGGCTATTCCTGCGGCAAGAATTACAAGTGTTGGCTGCATAGGTATTTCTTTTTAAATTTTGCGAAACTAAATGTTTACAATTAAGTACACAATAATTATTACTTATTTTATAAAGAAGGGAAGAGGCACTTCATCCTGAAGAAATATTTACACAAACAATCAATGCAGTTTGGCATCTTCAAAAAAAAGAGGCTGTTTGTATTGAGGAAAGAATGTGACTATTTTAAGAGTTTTCAGTTTGAGCCTGCAGTTTTCAGTTTCTATTTACTATTGATCATTTTGTTTTTTATATTTTATCCCAGATTAGTCATTAGCCAAAATTTCTAATGGCAGCCGTTAGAGGAAATATAGAATGGTATTAGTTTTTAGCAATGCAAAGACGAAAATGGTTTGAAGGATTATTTGCTTCATCCGATGAATTGAAAATGCCCTATAACTTCTCAACTTAATTCTCTAATGACAAATTTGGGTTTATTTTTTGAACCTGCTGTAACGCTTTATTCGCCTTGCATTGCCCGTCCGTACCTGCACAGTCGGAGGTCGCACTCTTCAACTTCTAAATTTTTATTGAGTAATGCAACTAAGGTGTCGTCTTAGCTTTTGTGAGTAAATAAAGAAGAGGAATGGCAATAAAAAGACAGAAAAAAATTATGCTATTGCCTTTACCAGGGAGGCTTTGTTTTTTTCTTTAATTATTACCCATAACAAAAGACCGCCTGTCCAACCCACGGAAACACTTATGATTTTAACCACATCAAGAATAGCTTGCTGGTGTGTAGAAAAGAAAAGCGCTATTTTGAGGAGCGTTTCGATAAAATATGGAATAAAAGAATACAAGGAATTAATTATTTTGAAACACAAAGTTCATAAGAAATCTTGTGTTGAACAAAAGTCATGTCATTGCATTATATATTTAAAAAGAAATTAATTAATTACATTTCACTACTATTGCTATACAAAAGGAAAATAAACAAAATATTGAATAAATTTTTTTGAGCGTGACATAAATTTTTTATTGTTTGTACTGGAAAATTTTAAAAAAATCCTTTCAAAAAATTTTTAAAAAAAGTGAAAATATTTTATTGCAGAATTTCGGAATTGCCGTTTTATGGTCAGAATGTACAAGAGAGTGACACAACAAAAATGCCCAAAGACATAAAACTATTTCAACCCAATGAATAAAATCATTTAAATCATGCTAATCATAATTAATAAAACAAAATTCTCACTGTTTGATACAATAACCTGTTTTGCATAGCGGCGTTATTTTCATTGTATCCCTGCAAACCAAAGAGGCCGGCCACATTGCCTTTATTAATAGCAATTTCAAGATAGCCCGCCGAATTAAACCATGCAAGATTTTCTCCCGGCTGAACAGATGCATAGTGATCACTGATTTTTTCTATAAACTCACTATTGCGCATCAGCACAATTTTGAATTTTCTGTTTTGTCTTATTTCTTCGAATTCCTTTTTGGTAAGATTGACAACCACGTTTTCAAAGTTGTCAATAAAAATAATCTGGCTCTCGATCCAATCAGGTCCAATTGTTGAGCGCATAGGATATTTTTCATCAATGGTTGAGATGACAGCAGCTATCTTGTATAGGCTTTCTCCATTCACCATTTTTTGTATCGTCTCTGCTATATTTTGTGTACACTCAAGTAAAGTGGTTTTATTATTTGCGTTGCTGATAGAAAAAATATTTTTTGGTTTAGTGCCCGTTATCATCGTGAGAATGCCATTGTCGGGACAGATAATGTATTGCTGACTGTATTCAGCCAGCAGAATGTGTTTGGGTGAGCGTTCAAAAAAATTGATAATAACAATATGAAAAGTTTGCGGCGGAAAATATTTAAAAGCGTTCTTACAAATGTATGCGGCCTGTTGGTAATTAGAAGGTGAAAGATGATGCGTAATGTCTGCAATGGTGCAGGAAGGAACAGCAGTGATGAGCTGGCCCTTTATTGCGCCGGTAATGTAATCGCTTTGACCAATATCTGTTGAAAGGGTTAGTGAAGGCATGTAATTTTACTGTACAAATATGAAATAATTACTTTATCAACTCTCCGTTTTTAAAGAAGAACTTTCTTACAAGTTTATCTGCAACAGATGGTGCAAACCTGTTAAGCAATACAGTGCGTTTATCAGCGGCACTAAAAACAAGCGTTCTTTTTCTTTTTTCAATTGCCTGTAAAATATGCGTGGCACACTCCGCGGCGCTCATCATTTTGTTTTCATCCATTGGTGATTCGCCTTGCGGTTTGGCATTTTTATTTAATGCAGCATTGCGAATATTTGATGCAGTAAAACCAGGACATACCCACATTACGTTTACGCCACTCTCTAACAATTCTGTGCGTAATGATTCAAAGAATCCGTTTACCGCAAATTTTGATGCAGAGTAACCAGTTCGTCCTGGCAGACCGCGATAACCTGCTATTGACGATACACCTACAATGGTGCCATTTTGTTTAAGCACATAAGGCAATGCATATTTTGTGCAGTAAACTGTTCCCCAAAAATTTATATCCATTACTTTTTTTAGTGTTTCAAGTTGTGTTTCGCTGAACAATGCACCCATAGATATGCCTGCGTTGTTGATGAGTATGTCAATGGGGCCAAAAATTTTTACTGCATGATTGATAAAATTCCGGCAATCTGTTTCATTGCTTACATCAGCGGTGTATGTGATCAATGATCCACCGGGATAAGATGTTTGCAATTGATATAATTTATCATTATTTCTCCCACAAGTGGCAACTTTTGCGCCGTTAAGCAAAAATGCATCTACCAAAGCTTTACCAATTCCATCCGAACCTCCTGTAACTACAACCACTTTATTCCTGAAAAAAGACATACCAATTAATTTGTGAGCAAAAGTAAAAAGTAAAATCCTGTATCACCGATAAGATTATGAGTGGGTTGTGGAAAATTATATTGCAAAAGTTTGGCGCAATATTGTTTTCACCTATTTTTGCACCCTCAAAATAAAAGGGTTACAAGCAATATCTTGTAAGATCTCGTAGCTCAGCTGGTAGAGCACAACACTTTTAATGTTGGGGTCTTGGGTTCGAATCCCAACGGGATCACTTTTTCACCCTGAAAGCCTTATCTGGTGCAGGCGCAAGAAAATGGGTAGTAAAATTGGTAGTAATTGCAGAACAGAAAAAAGGGCACTGGCTAAACCAAAATTTTCCGCATGGTGCTAAAAGTGGTGAAGGATTTGGCAGATCACATAAGTTCGATAGTGGCGAACTTATGCCCGCTTCACCTGATGAATCCGCTAATGCCCGCCTGATAGCTGAAGAAAACGATTTAATAATACGGGTGATTGAAGAAATAGAAAAAAGTATAAGGCAGTATGAAAATACCGCCCGTTCCCTTTCTTTTTT
>WNGE01002946.1_pt1 | contig 22890 bp, 22 predicted proteins | sample 5400651 | NCBI WGS metagenome assembly WNGE01 (sample SAMN13153370, study PRJNA577476) | soil metagenome | isolation source: 60 cm soil or saprolite under grassland replicate 2 | place: USA:California | collected 2016-06-15
CCGATCGGGGACATCAAGGAGATCGAGGCCATCCGCGAGGTGTTCGGCGAGCAATGTCCACCGATTTCGGCGACGAAATCGCTCACCGGTCATTCGCTGGGGGCCGCCGGCGCGCAGGAGGCGATCTATTCCCTGCTGATGATGAACAACGGCTTCATCTGCGAAAGCGCCAACATCGAGAATCTCGATCCCGCATTCGCGGGCGTGCCGATCGTGCGCGAGCGGCGCGATGAGGTGAAGCTCGGCTGCGTGTTGTCGAACTCGTTCGGTTTCGGCGGTACCAACGCCTCGGTCGTGTTCAAACATCTCGATGTTTGAGCGATGCATAACGGTCAATTCGGACCCGCACGAGTGGCGGGCGCCAGTATGGAAAGTTCGGGCGCTATGACGCAGTTGATGCAGGGCAAGCGCGGGCTGATCATGGGCGTGGCCAACGACCACTCGATCGCGTGGGGGATTGCCAGGACGCTCGCTGCTCACGGGGCAACCCTCGCCTTCAGCTATCAGGGCGAGGCACTCGGCCGACGCGTCAAGCCGCTGGCGGAATCGGTGGGCGCCTCGCTCGTGCTACCCTGTGACGTCGAGCACATCGACTCGCTCGACGCCACATTCGCCGCCATCGCGGAGAAATGGGGGTCGCTCGATTTCCTCGTTCACGCCGTCGCCTTCTCGGACAAGAACGAGCTCAAGGGCCGCTATGCCGACACCACGCGCGAGAATTTCGTGCGTACTATGATCATCTCCTGCTTCTCGTTCACCGAAGCGGCGAAACGCGCGGCGGCGCTGATGCCGGCCGGCGGCGCGATGCTCACGCTGACGTATAATGGCGGCCAGCGGGCGATGCCGAACTACAACGTCATGGGGGTTGCGAAAGCGGCGCTCGAAGCGTCGGTGCGCTATCTCGCGGTCGATTTCGGCCCGGCCGCTATTCGCGTCAACGCCATCTCCGCGGGACCGATCCGCACGCTTGCCGGCGCCGGCATCGGCGACGCGCGGCAGATGTTTGCCTTCCAGCAGCGCCACTCGCCGTTGCGTCGGGGCGTGACGCTGGAAGAGATCGGGGGCGCCGCGCTCTATCTGCTTTCGGATCTCTCGACGGGGGTCACCGGCGACGTCCACTTCGTGGATTCCGGCTATAACGTCATCGCCATGCCGCATCCCGCCTCGCTCAAGGACGAGACCGCAGCGAACGAGCGCGCTATCGCAAAAGACGCGGCGCAGTAGTCTGAGATTTGCGCGGTCGGTGCAAGCCGGTTCCCGCCGTCGCGGAGCGGCGATAGGCCGTTGGTGAGCAAGTGCCGCGGCTCAAGCCGGTTCGGCAGCGCCAGAAGCCAGGAAGCTCTCGATTGCACCGCGCGAGTGGCCCTGGCGCTGCAGGACAGCGACGGGGCCGGGCTCGTCGAGCGCCTGCCAGAGCGCGAGTTCTGCGGCGTCCGCCGGGCGAGCGAGGCCGGGCATGCCGGGAGCGACGAGGACGGGCCATTGTGTCGTCGAAAGCGGCGGGAGCGCGCTCTCTCCCTCGAGCGCGGCGAGCAATCGATCAGGGTCGGCGAAGAAGGACACCAGCGCGGCGTGGCGACCGGATCTGAGCATGCGGGCTGGATCGTCGAGGCAAGCGCCGCCCAGCGCAGCAAAGGTCGTGGCGGCTGCTTCGGCCCGCAGCACGGCCCGCTCGAACTGGCACAGGCTGAGCGCGTGCGAAGGGTTGGGCAGCCGTTGCGCCAGGAATTCGAGAAAACCGTCGGCCTCGGCAAGGAAGAAGGAATTGGTTCCGCCGCCGCGGTCCACCCATTCGCCGACCAGGTGACGGCGCTCCTCCGGTGGCAGGATCGACAGCGCCAGGCGCGCCCCTCTGGCGGCGCGAGCCTCGCACCAGGAGCGCTGGATGCGCGCGGTGAATCGAAAGCCACGCGACGCCAGCACGCGCGACACCCGGCTGCGCTCGTCGCCGAAGAGATCGAGGTCGGCGAGCTGGGCCGGATCTGCGCGCTCGCCGGCACGCACCATCCGACCAAGCGCGGTCTGCACACCGATCAGTGACATGAGCGATCGCACCGAGATGGGCCGCGGCGCTGCCAGATCGCACGCGCGCGGGTGAGCTCGTGGACGATTGCGTCGGTGCCGAGACGAGGGAGATGTTCTTCCAGCACTTCGAACACGACCCCGCCAACGGCGGGAACGCGCGGCAGCGTGTATTCCAAGAGATCCCAAACCGGCTCCGGGACGCGGCTGTCGTGGGCATCCATCCAGAAGCCGTCGTGCCAGGAGCCTCCGGCGATGTGGATCTCCGCCACCCGGTCGAGCCGCATGCGGTCGATCGCGGCGAAGGGATCGTGCCCGTGGTTGAGCGCGTTGCACCACACATTGTGCAGGTCGAGCAGTTGCAGACAGCCGCCACGATCGATGATGGCGTTCATCAGCCCGACATCGTCACCGATCTCCGGATCGCTCGGGAGATCGGGTAGGTAATGGGCCGCGTTTTCCAGCAGGAATGGCACACCGTAGCGCTGGGCGATGGCGGCACTGCGGTCAGCGACGAGCTCGGCGGCCTCGCGGGTCGCCGGCAGCGGCAGCGGCACGCCGGTATTGAGCGAGTGTGCATCCTCGCCGGCAATAGTCTGGAAGCCGAGATGCTCGCTGTGCCAGAGGAACGGCCACCGGCAAAGGACCTCCGGTGTGACCTCGACAAAGTCGACGGCCCCGCCGCGATAGATCTCCGGCGGCAGGTCTTGGAAATACGGCAGCCCGATGCCGAGGGCAGTCAAATGCGGTGCAGGCTATTCGTGGACGATGGATATCGCGCCGTCCTTGGCAAGATCGGGCGGCGGCGGGTCGGAAAGGAAGTCAACCCGCAGTAAGGCAATGCGGCCGCAGTGATCGCAGCCTGCCATGCCGCCAACTTTTGCGAGAATGCGTTGGATTGCCTCCATCTTTTGGTCTTTAGGGTTGAGCGTGACCGTTGCCGAACTCAGGCGACCAGCAGCCATAGCACTCTCCTATTGCGAGTATAATGATAACTATACAACTTTTTATATCATAAATCCATGAATTGTTTTTGACGGCAAGACGCAGCCGAAATGAAAAGGCGGCCCGCAGGCCGCCTGTCCAACCCCCTGCGCGAGGGCAACTAGTCCGCCCCAGCCGCCTCGCGCTGCTGATCGCCGCGCTGCTGCTCGCCTTCGGCCTTCTGCTTCGCCTCCAGGTCCTCGCCGGTCGCCTGGTCGACGACTTTCATGGAGAGGCGCACCTTGCCGCGCTCGTCGAACCCGAGAAGTTTTACCTTGACCTTGTCGCCTTCCTTGACGACGTCGGTTACCTTCTGCACCCGGCGCGGAGCGAGCTGGCTGATGTGCACGAGCCCGTCCTTCGCCCCGAAGAAGTTCACGAAAGCGCCGAAGTCCATCACCTTGACCACGGTACCTTCGTAGATGTGACCGACCTCGGGCTCGGAGGCGATCGACTTGATCCAGTTGATCGCCGCCTTCATGGCGTCGCCGTTTGCGGACGCCACCTTCACCGTCCCGTCGTCGGAAATGTCGATCTTGGCGCCGGTTTTTTCAACGATCTCGCGGATCACCTTGCCGCCGGACCCGATCACCTCGCGAATCTTATCGACCGGAATGTTGAACACCTCGATGCGCGGCGCGTGCTCGCCGAGCTGAGCCCGGTGCTGGACGAGCGCCTTCGCCATTTCGCCGAGGATGTGCATGCGCCCCTCTTTCGCTTGGTCGAGCGCAACCCGCATGATCTCCTCGGTGATGCCGGCGATCTTGATGTCCATCTGTAGCGAGGTCACCCCTCGCTCGGTGCCGGCGACCTTGAAGTCCATATCGCCGAGATGATCCTCGTCGCCGAGGATGTCAGAGAGCACCGCATAGCGCTTGTCCTCGAGGATGAGGCCCATGGCGATGCCGGCGGTTGGGCGTTTGACCGGAACGCCCGCATCCATCAATGCCAGCGAAGTGCCGCAGACGGTCGCCATCGAGGAAGAGCCATTCGACTCCGTGATCTCAGACACCACACGCAGTGTGTAGGGGAATTCGTGGTGGGGCGGCAGAATCGGATGAATGGCGCGCCAGGCGAGCTTGCCGTGGCCGATCTCGCGCCGACGCGGCGCGCCCATCCGCCCGGTCTCGCCGACCGAGAATGGCGGGAAGTTGTAATGCAGGAGAAAGGTCTCCTTGTACGTCCCATGCAATGCGTCGATCCACTGCTCATCCTCGCCGGTGCCGAGCGTTGCGACCACCAATGCCTGCGTCTCGCCGCGGGTGAAGAGCGCCGAACCGTGCGCACGGGGCAGCACTCCAACCTCGCAGGCGATCGGGCGCACCGATTTGACGTCGCGGCCGTCGATGCGCTGGCCCGTATCGAGGATGTTCCAGCGCACGATCTTGGCTTCGAACGTTTTGAAAACATCGGCAACCTGCTGCGCGGGATAGGGCGGGTTCTCCACGCCCTCCGGGCAGAAATGCGCCACCACCTTGGCCTTGGCGGCATCGACTGCCTGGTGGCGCTCCGCCTTATTGGCAATGGCATAGGCCGCGCGCAAATCATGCTCGATCAGCGCGAGCATGTCTTTTTCCAGTGCCGAGGCGTCGACGACCTGCAGCTCGCGCGGTTCTTTCGCCGCCTTTTCCGCAAGCTTGATGATGGCGTCGATCACCGGCTGGAAATGACGGTGGCCGAACATCACGGCGCCGAGCATGACCTCTTCGGTCAGTTCCTTCGCTTCGGATTCGACCATCAGCACCGCGTCCTGGGTGCCGGCGACGACGAGATCGAGCTGGCTCTCCGTCATCTCGTCGAGCAAGGGGTTGAGCACGTATTCATTGTTGACGAAGCCGACGCGCGCGGCGCCGAGCGGACCCATGAAGGGTGCGCCCGAGAGCGTCAGCGCCGCCGAGGCCGCGATCATCGCCAAAATGTCGGGATCGTTCTCGAGATCGTGCGACAGCGTGGTCACGATCACTTGCGTTTCGTTGCGCCAGCCATCGGCGAACAGCGGGCGCACCGGGCGATCGATCAGGCGCGAGACAAGCGTCTCCTTCTCGGTAGGGCGGCCTTCGCGCTTGAAATAGCCGCCGGGGATTCGGCCAGCGGCGTAGAATTTCTCCTGATAATCGACGGTGAGCGGCAGAAAATCGACGCCCTCCCGCGGTTCCTTGGCGGCGACCACCGTCGCCAGCACTTTGGACTCGCCGTAGGTAGCGACCACGGCGCCGTCGGCCTGGCGCGCGATCTTGCCGGTCTCTAGGACGAGCTTGCGCCCTCCCCAGTCGAGTTCAACACGATGGATATCGAACATTGCGGTCTTCTTTCATGGTTTTTGCGAAGGCGCGAAAGCCATGAGCAAGACGGCGAGAGGCTGCCGTGTGCGGCCATACCGCAAACCGAGACAGCGTCCGGCGATCCTGCCATGGCCTTCGAGCCTTCCATCGAACGGATGGGCGATCATTCGGCCCATCTTCCAAACCGGCAACGGTTCGCTGCCGGCGCAACAGCGGATTTGTCCCGGTATCCGCTGCAAAACGCGCGACCACGCCGCGCATAATTCTTCAACGGCGAATACCCAGCCGCTCGATCAACGACTTGTAACGCGCTGCGTCGACACGGGCGAGGTAATCGAGAAGTTGGCGACGCTGGGACACGAGCTTGAGCAATCCACGCCGAGAATGGTTGTCCTTGACGTGGGTTTTGAAATGCTCGGTGAGGTTGTGGATGCGCTCCGAAAGGATCGCCACCTGCACTTCCGGCGACCCCGTATCACCGGCCTTGGTCGCGTAGGTGTTGATGACTTCGGCCTTGCGGCCGGAGGTTATCGACATCGGGTTATCGTCCTTGTCCTGTCAGGGGCCACGATCGGCGGCCGGGCCGGGATGTCGTCCAGCGCGGTCGCCACAAGTAGGTTGCGCGGGCCAACGCCCGCGCACCCTGGGCAATATCGCAAAACCCGCCGCGACGCCAGCGGAAATTCGGGCGGCTTACTGGCCGCCGGAAAAAGCCACGACCGTCGGTTAAGGGCTTGGCTAGCCGCTTTTCGCTGTCGTCAGCCACGCGGCAGATTGAAGATGCGCCGCGGGCGCAATTCGCCTTTCTCTACCTGCGCCAGCGCGATCAGCGCGCCACCCGAGGAAACCGATACCCAGCCTCCCATGACCGGCGCATCGCGCCCCCGCAGCAGCACCGCCTGACCACGTGCCAACCGGCCGGCATCACTGGAGCTCACCTGCAGGGCTGGCAAGGCCGCCACCCCGGTTTCGACCGGCAGAAGGGCTGCTCGCTCGATCGCGGGGGCTTCCCCGGAGCGAAGACGTTGCAGTGCGTCGAGGCTCACGGCGATGTCCTCGCCGAAAGGGCCTACGCCGGCGCGGCGCAGCCCCGCGACATGACCGAGGCATCCGAGCGCGCGGCCCAGGTCGCGGGCGAGCGCGCGCACGTAGGTTCCCTTCCCGCACTCGGCGAGGAGCATTGCGTGATCCGGATCAGGCGTCGCGATCAATTCGAGACGGTGGATCTCGACCTGGCGTGGCGCGATGTCCACCGCCTCGCCGTCGCGTGCGAGATCATACGCGCGCTCGCCGTCGATTTTGACCGCCGAGAAGCGTGGCGGCGCTTGTGCGATTTGGCCGACGAAGCGCGGCAATAGCGCAGCGAGGGCGGCCGCACTCGGGCGCTCGGCGGCGCTTGCAGTGACGCGGCCTTCGGCGTCGTCGGTGTCGCGCTCCTCGCCCCAGCGCACGGTGAAGCGGTAGACCTTGCGCCCCTCCATGACGAAGGGGACGGTCTTGGTCGCTTCCCCGAGTGCGATCGGCAGCACGCCAGAGGCGAGCGGGTCGAGGGTGCCGGCATGGCCGGCGCGCTTCGCTTGGAACAGGCGCTTCACGACGCTTACCGCGTGGGTCGAGCTCATGCCCACAGGCTTGTCGAGCACGACCCAGCCGTGCACGTCCCGCTTCTCGCGCTTGGGCGTCTGCGCCGGCGCCGCCTCAGCGTTGACCCGCGTCAAGTGTCGTCGTCCGTCTTGTTGTCGAGGTCGCGCTGCACCGCCGGCGTTCGCAACAACTTTTCGATTCGCTCGGCTTCATCGAAACGCTCGTCGAGGCGGAACCGGATCTCGGGGGCAAATTTCAAGTTGACGCGCCGAGCAATCTCGCCCCGCAGGAAGCGTTTGTTGCGTTCGAGCGCCGCGAGCACCGCGTCGGCGTCGCGTCCGCCCAGCGGCACAACGTAGATGGTCGCGAGCTGCAGGTCAGCCGTCATCCGGACTTCCGGAACGGTGATCAGATGGCTTTGGACCACCGGATCGTGCACGGCGCCACGCGTGAGCATGTCCGCCAGCGCATGGCGTACGAGCTCAGCGACCCGCAGCTGACGCTGCGAGGGCTGGTGGCTCGTGCCGGGATCGCGCTGATGACGTCGGCGCGTCATGATCGTCCTAAATGCTCTTCATGCCCGGGATCGATCCGTGCATCGAACGTGTTGCGAAGAGATCGTGTCCGGCGGTGACGGGCTAAACGCGCTTTGCGCGCGAGAAACTTGAACTCACAGCGAGCGTTGCACCGTCTCCACGCGGTAGCATTCGATGACGTCGCCGACCTTCATGTCCTGATAGTTTTCAAAGGCCATGCCGCATTCCTGTCCGGCGATCACCTCGCGCGCATCGTCCTTGAAGCGCTTGAGCTGGGAAAGCTTTCCCTCGTGCACGACAACGCTGTCGCGAATGAGGCGTACATTGGCGCCACGCTCGACCACTCCGTCGGTGACACGGCAACCCGCCACGTTGCCGACCTTGGAGACCTTGAAAATCTCAAGAATCGCCGCGCTGCCGAGCATGGTCTCGCGCACGGTCGGCGCCAGCAAGCCGGACATCGCCTTTTTGACGTCGTCCACGAGGTCGTAGATGACGTTGTAATAGCGCAGCTCAATGCCGGCGTGTTCGGCCGCCTCGCGTGCCTCCTTGTGGGCGCGCACGTTGAACCCGATGATCGGCACGCCGGACGCCTCGGCCAGGGTCACGTCGGATTCGGTAATGCCGCCGACGCCGGAATGAATTACGCGCGCGCCGACTTCGTCGGTGGCAAGCTTCTCGATAGCGCCGATCACCGCTTCCAGCGACCCTTGCACATCGGCCTTGACGATCAATGCCAAATCCTTGCGGCCCGAGGATTTGAGCTGGCTCATCATCTGTTCGAGCGAGCCGCGCATGCCGGTCGCGCGCGCGGCGATCTTGTCGCGCCGCTGCCGGGCACGGTAGGCGGTGACTTCGCGGGCGCGCCCCTCCGACTCGACCACCGCCAAGCGGTCGCCGGCCTCGGGTGTGCCGTTGAAGCCGAGAACTTCGACGGGCGTGGAAGGCGTCGCCGTCTCGACCGGCGTGCCGGTATCCGAAACCAGCGCGCGCACACGGCCCCACTCGGCGCCGGCTACGACGAGATCGCCGCCCCGCAAGGTGCCACGCTGCACCAGCACGGTGGCGACTGGTCCGCGGCCGCGGTCGAGCTTGGCCTCGATCACCGTTCCTTCGGCCGGCCGGTTTGGATTGGCTTTAAGATCGAGGATTTCCGCCTGCAGTCCGATAGTTTCGAGCAGCCGATCGATGTTGAGTTTCTTGGTCGCTGACACCTCGACATCGAGCACTTGGCCGCCCAGCGATTCGACCTGAATCTCGTGCTGGAGCAGTTCCGTGCGCACCCGTTCCGGCTTGGCGTCCGGCCGGTCGATTTTGTTGATCGCCACGATCATCGGAACTTTCGCCGCCTTGGCGTGGTTGATCGCCTCAACCGTCTGCGGCATGACGCCGTCGTCGGCGGCCACTACGAGCACGACGATATCGGTCACTTTGGCGCCGCGCGCACGCATGGCACTGAAGGCGGCGTGGCCGGGTGTGTCGATGAAGGTGATCTTGTTGCCTGAGGGCGCGGTGACTTGGTAAGCGCCGATATGCTGGGTGATACCGCCCGCTTCGCCTGCCGCCACGTTGGTCGAACGAATGGCGTCGAGCAGCGACGTCTTGCCGTGGTCGACGTGGCCCATGACGGTCACGACCGGCGGGCGCGGCACTAGAAAGGCTGGATCATCGGCGACGTCGAACAGGCCTTCTTCGACGTCGGATTCAGCCACGCGCTTGACCGTATGACCCATTTCCTCCGCCAGAAGCTGGGCTGTGTCGGCGTCGATCACGTCGTTAAGCTGCCCCATATGGCCCTGCTTCATCAGCAGCTTGATCACATCCGCGCTGCGCTCGGCCATGCGGTTGGCGAGCTCCTGGATGGTGATGGTTTCCGGGATGGTGACCTCGCGGACGAGCTTTTCTTTTGGTTCGTCGGCCGTGTGTCCCTTCAACCGTTGCACGCGGCGGCGAAAAGCCGCTACCGAGCGCTCGCGCTCTTCGTCGGCGCTGAGCGCGGTCACCACGGTGAGCCGGCTGCGATTCTTCTGCGCTCCGCTGCGAGGCGCCCTCGGCGCCGGCGCGGGTCGCGCTGCGCCAGGACCGCGGCGTGTGCGCGGAACATCCTCCTCGTCGGGCTCGAGCGCGGGGCGCGCGCCCGGCCTTGCAATCGTGATGGCGTCCTCGCCGAAGCGTTTCTTCGCTTCCTGCTCGGCCTTGAGTTTGGTCTCGAGGTCGTGCTTGCGGCGCCTCTCTTCATCGGCCTTGCGCGTTTCGGCGGCCTCGCGCTCGGTTCGCTCGGCGGCTTCGCGCATGCTGCGGACGAATGCTTCCTCTTCCGCAATCTTGCGCTCTTCCGCTTCGCGCAACCGGGCGTCGTTGAGCGCGTGGACGCGCGCCCTCTGTTCTTCTTCGGTCAGGCTCCGCAACACCATGCCGCCGGACGGCTTGGAGGGCGGAGGCGATGTGGTCTGGGTGGTCGCGGCGGCCGCCGGTGTCGCGGTCTTGCCAGTCGTCGGACGCTTGGCAGGAGCAGGTGTGGCCGCATCGGCCTTCGCCCGGGTCGGCGCGCGGCTTTTCACCTTCTCCACCACCACCGCCTTGGTGCGGCCATGGCTGAAGCTCTGGCGCACCACGCCCTGCTCGACACCCCGCCCTTTCAGGCTCAAGGTCTTGGTCGGGGTGACGCTCAGCTTCTTTTCGCCAGTTTTTTCCGTCGTTTCAGCCATTCCAATCCCAACTCCGAGCTCGCGCCCCGTTTCATTATGTTCCCGCCTCGCACATCGGCCGCGTTGCCGGCGTGACATCCACCGACCGGGAACCCGTTCGGAAACGCTGGAGGCGCGCGGCACGCGCCAGAAACGTCTCGCTTTCAGGACCGGCGAGCAGGGCTGCATGTATCACATTTGCCCGCCCCAATGCCAAATCCAATTGCGCCGAGGTAAATGTATCGACCACGACGATTTCCGCCGCGTCCGCGCGCCGGCGCAAGGCGGCCGCGAGCTTTTTCACGCCATCGGGAGCCGCCTCGACAGCGTCGAGAAGTGCCACCACGTGGGCGCGAGTGAGCGCCGCTTCGACATTGGCAAAGCCGATCGCGACGTTGCCAGCCTTGTGGCAGATCGCGAGAGCGTCGAGCGCGGTCCGTTCGATCAGACGCTCCGTCGCCTCCACGAAATCGGGAGCAAGGCGCACGTCACGCTTGAAGGCGCGCGCAAAGGCCTTACGCGTGATCGCGGCGCGCAAGGCCTCGCGTGTCGCCGTGATCCAGATACCGCGTCCGGGTAGCCGGCGCTTGAGGTCCGGCACCGGAGTGCCGTCCGGCCCTATAACAAAGCGGATCATCTCGTCGATGGGTCTGATCGCTCCCGTGGCGGCGCAAAACCGCTGCGTCCCTGCCGCGCGCTTGCGTGGCCCAAGATCGAGTGCGTCATCGTGCGGTCGACCAAGCATTCGATGTCCTCAGGCCGGTGTCGCGGTCGTCTCGACGATGCCGTCGTCCTCGGCGGGAGGTGGCGCCAAATCTTCTTCCTTGATCCAGCCGGCCTTGACGCGCGCCTGCATGATCAGGGCTTCGGCGTCGTCGCGCGACAGATCGAAGCCGTCGAGGGCGCCGGGATAGCGCACCGTCTCGCCGTCCTTGCGTTCGCTCCAGCCAAAGAGGTCGTCGGTGGCGCAGCCCGCCAGGTCCTCGACCGTTTTGATGTCGTTCTCGCCCAACTTCACCAGCATGGCGGTGGTGATACCCGGGATGTCCTTGAGCGCGTCCTCGACACCGAGTTGTTTGCGCCTTTCGTCGAGCTCGGCTTCCTCTCGAGCGAGATAGTCGCGGGCGCGCGTCTGCAATTCGCCCGCGGTCTCTTCATCGAAACCCTCGATTGCCGCGACCTCCTTTTCGTCCACCATGGCGAGTTCCTCGACCGAATTGAACCCCTCGGAAGCGAGCAGTTGGCCGACCACCTCGTCGACGTTGAGCGCCTCGATGAACAGCTTGGTGCGTTTTTCGAATTCGGCCTGGCGGTGCTCCGACTCTTCCTGCTCGGTGACGATGTCGATGTCCCAGCCCGTAAGCTGTGAGGCGAGTCGGACATTCTGTCCGCGCCGGCCGATCGCAAGCGAGAGCTGCTGGTCGGGAACGACCACTTCCATACGATTGCGATCTTCGTCGAGCACGACCTTGGCCACTTCCGCGGGCGCGAGGGCATTGACCACGAAGTTGGCGGGGTCCGCGGTCCACGGAATGATGTCGATCTTCTCCCCCTGTAGCTCGTTGACCACAGCTTGTACGCGAGAGCCCCGCATGCCGACGCAGGCGCCGACCGGATCAACCGACGAATCCCGGGAAATCACTGCTATCTTCGCGCGCGAGCCGGGATCGCGCGCCACCGCCTTGACCTCGACGATTCCGTCGTAGATTTCCGGCACTTCCTGTGCGAACAGCTTGGCCATGAATTGCGGGTGGGTACGCGACAGAAATATCTGTGGCCCACGCGGTTCGCGGCGCACATCGTAGATGAAAGCGCGGATGCGATCGCCGTTGCGGAACGTTTCTCGCGGCAACAATTCGTCGCGGCGCACGATTGCCTCGCCACGGCCGAGATCGACGATCACGTTGCCGTATTCGACCCGTTTGACGATGCCGTTGACGATATCGAAAATGCGATCCTTGTATTCCTGGTACTGGCGATCGCGCTCGGCTTCGCGAACCTTTTGCACGATCACTTGCTTCGCCGACTGGGCTGCAATGCGGCCGTATTCGAGCGGCGGCAAGGCTTCGGCGATATAGTCGCCGACCTGCGCGGCGGGATTGCGCTTTTTTGCATCCTCGAGTGCGATCTGCGTCGCATCGTTTTCAACTTGATCTACCACCAGCAGCAGGCGTGAGAGCCGCATCTCGCCGGTCTTCGGATTGATCTCGGCGCGCACTTCAGTCTCGCTGCCGTAGCGCGAGCGCGCCGCTTTCTGGATCGCATCCTCCATGGCGGTGATGACGATGCTGCGGTCGATCGCCTTCTCGCGTGCGACCGCGTCGGCGATTTGCAGCAGTTCCAGCCGGTTGGCGCTCACGGCCATCGGTCATTCTCCTTCGTTCTGAGCCTCGTCCCGGTAATCGACCGGCGTAGGCTGTCTGGGTCGAGCTTCGGACGTCTGACGGCCCTCGGCCCTTCGGTCTCTGTTCTGCGCCCGCTGTCGCCGTGCCGCACGTTCCGCCGCTTTGCCGCGCCGGAGCGATTCGGCAATCAAGCTGTCGGCAAGGACAAGCTTGGCTTCCGCCATTTCCTCGATCGGTAGCAGAACTTCGTTTGCTTCACCGGGTGTGGCATCGTCGTGGCGAAGGCGTGCGGCGTCATCCTCCACCCCCAGCAGCACGCCGCGAAACCGCCGGCGCCCATTGATCGCGGTCGCCATTTCCACCTTGATGCGATGCCCGACGAAGCGGGCGAAATCCGAGCGCCGCACCAGCGGGCGATCCATGCCCGGCGAGGATACCTCCAGTCGATAGGGCCGATCGATCGGATCGGCCACGTCGAGCACCGGCGAGAGCGCGCGCGAGACCGCCTCGCAGGCCTCCACCGTCATCGTGCCGTCCGGGCGCTCGGCCATAATCTGCACCGTGCAGCCATCCAGCCCGGAAATTTTCACCCGCACCAGGCGATACCCGATACCTGCCAGGACGGGCTCGCTGATGGCGGCCACGCGTGCGGCGATACCCTGCTCCGCGATCAGGCGCGGCTCGCCATTTGCCTCAATGGTGTCGATCGCTGGCGTCATTCAGCTCCGCCGGGCAAACCTTGTTTAACTGCCGTCTCGGTTCGACCGGGCACATAGGCCCAATTTCGGTAACAAAAAAGAGCGGGTCCCGGGGGGAACCCACTCTCAAAAACCGACCGGACCACATCCGGCCGTTATGAGACATCCAATAGTTGGACAAGCGAAATATAGCGATTTGCAGCGGCTGCGCAAGGGCCGCAGCCAAACTAAGCTTCGATTAACTAACCCTTCCTTCAGATTCCGTCCCTAACCTGCCGACTACGCACCGCGTCAATTTTTCTCGAATCACGTCGCTTTCGGACCTGAGAATGTCCGCGCACGCCCTGCACATTCCAGAACTGGACGAGCTGATCGCGCGCGGTTCACGCGAGCGGCAGGCCGAAACGCTCGAGCGCGTGACCGCATTTTTTCTCGATGGGGCGAGCCGCTTCAATGAGGATCATGTCCAACTGTTCGACTTGGTGTTCACCCGCTTGATCGATCACATTGAGAATACGGCGCGCAGCGCCCTGTCCTGTCGGCTTGCGCCTCTCGGCAATGCGCCGGCCGCGGCGGTGCGCCGTCTCGCGCGCGATGATTCGATTGCGGTTGCTGGTCCCGTGCTGAAGCAGGCGCGGCGCCTATGCGAAACCGACCTCATCGACATCGTCCAGAACAAGAGCCAGGCGCATCTGCTCGCCATCTCCACTCGGGCCCATCTCGCCGAGCCGGTGACCGACGTGCTCGCGCGGCACGGAGAGCAGGAGGTGTTGCGCAGCTTGGCCGAGAATCGCGGCGCACGCCTATCCCGTGACGGCTTTTGTGTTCTGGTGGAGCGCGCGAAAACCGACGCTGTGCTGGCCGAAAAGCTCGTGCTGCGGCCCGACGTTCCGCCGCGGCTGCTGCACGAGCTCCTGCTCACGGTCACCGATGCCGTGCAACGGCGGTTTATCTCACGGACCGTACCCGACAAGCGGTCCGAGATTGGACAGGTCTCGGCGAAAGTCTCGAGCGAAACAGAGGGACCTATCGAGGCCCGCGACTACTCACACGCGCAGCGCAGGGTTGCGGCGCTACATCGAGAGGGCAAGCTCGACGAGGCGCGCCTCGTCACGTTCGCAGAGAATGGAGAATATGAGCCAATGATCGCCGCATTGGCATCGCTTTGCGCGGTACCTATCGAAGTGGTGGATCGGCTCATGGGCGCGGAGCAGCCCGACCCGGTGCTCATCCTTTGCAAGTCGGCGGGTTGGGGCTGGACGACCACCGGCGCTATCCTCAAGGTACGGCCATGCAGCGCGCGAGCATCAAGCGAACATTTCGACACCGCCCGCGCCGATTTCGATCGCCTGTCGGTCACTACCGCCCGACGCGTGGTGCGGTTTTGGCAGGTGCGATCAGATGACTGACCGCGAACGACCGACAATGGGTAAAGTTAAAGCTCAAGCGTTTTTCTGCCTCGTGCGCCGTCGCGCATCGGACTGCTGGCCTCCGTGCGTCCTGCGGAAAGACAGATAGCAGGGCGCGCGGCCTTTACGCTTTGCCTTGGCTTCGTAGCGGGTGCCGGAAAAGCCGGGCCACGCGCGGCGCCAGTCGTCGGCACGCTCTGCCGTCCAGGTGAAGTGGGGCGATTGGATCACACGTTTCAGTGTCCAGGCCGCATAGTCCGGGACATCGGTTGCAAAATGGAACGCGCCGCCCGGCCGCAGAATGCGTGCGATCGCGGAAATGCTCTCGTCCTGGACGAAGCGTCGCTTCCAATGCCGCCGTTTCGGCCATGGATCCGGGTAGATTAGATCGACGCACGCGAGCGAAGCCGCCGGCAACCATTGAAGCAGAGATGTCGCGTCATCGAAATGCAACCGGATATTAGAAAGCTTCTTCAGCTCGATTGCCACGAGCGCCTTGGCCATTCCGTTGACGAACGGCTCGACTCCGATGAAACCGGCGCGCGAGTGCTGTTCGGCCTGCGCGATCATGTGCTCTCCGCCGCCGAATCCGATCTCGAGCCGGATCTCGTCCACCGGATTGGGGAACAGGGCTGCGAGATCGGCCGGCGCGGGCGCGGCCAAGTCAAGGGCGAGCAGCGGCAACAGACTATCGAATAACTGCGCCTGACGCGGCCGCAAGGCATGACCCTTGCGACGCCCGAAAAAGGCGCCACGCCGGGCCTTCGCTTGGTCGGATGTGGACATGGCGGTCACGACACCCGCCATGGTGGACCCCCCACGCCCGTGCGTCGACGGGCTTAGGCGACCGCGGTCCTGATGTCCTTCACCAGGTCGGTCTTCTCCCAGGAGAAGCCGCCGTCCTTCTCCGGCGCACGACCGAAATGGCCGTAGGCGGCGGTGCGGCGGTAGATCGGCCGGTTCAGCTTGAGCGTGCGGCGGATGTTGGTCGGCGTAAGCCGCAAGATCTCGGGCAAGGTTTTTTCGAGCTTCCTTTCGTCGACCTTTCCGGTCCCATGCAGATCGACCAGCAGCGACATTGGATCGGCGACTCCGATGGCATAGGCGATCTGGATGGTGCAGCGTTCGGCGACACCAGCGGCGACGACGTTCTTGGCGAGATACCGCGCGGCATAGGCAGCCGAGCGGTCGACTTTGGTCGGATCCTTGCCAGAGAAGGCGCCGCCGCCGTGCGGCGCGTAACCGCCGTAAGTGTCGACGATGATTTTGCGGCCAGTCAGGCCGCAGTCGCCGTCAGGCCCGCCCACAACGAAATTGCCGGTGGGATTGACCAGGAAATCGCTGGTTCTCTTGGGCATCCAGCCGTCCGGCAGCGCGGAAGCCACGGCATCGCCAATCAAGTCCTTGACCATTGCCGGCGAGTACTTTTTGCCGTTGCGGGTCTCGGCATTGTGCTGAGTCGAGACGACCACCTTGGTGCACCCGATCGGCTTGCCCTCGACATATTGCACGGTCACCTGGCTCTTCGCGTCGGGTTGCAGATCGAACAGCTGCTTCGAACGGCGCTTCTCTGCCAGGACCTTCAGGATCTTGTGCGCGAAGTAGATAGGGGCCGGCATGAACGAACCCTTCTCGTAGACCTCGCTCTCGGTACAGGCGAAGCCGAACATCATGCCCTGGTCGCCTGCACCCTCTTGCTCCTCGCCCTTCTTCTTTTTGGCGTCGACGCCCCGGGCAATGTCAGGCGATTGGCCGTGCAGCAGCACCTCGATGTCGGCGCCATGATAGGAGAATCCGTTCTGGTCGTAGCCGATGTCACGCACCACTTTGCGCGCGATCTCACTGATCAGCTCGCGGTTAACCACGACGTAGCTGCCGTATTTGATGAATAGCGGCGCCTGCCCGCGGCCCTCGCCGGCAATGACGATTTTGTTGGTGGTGCAGAGCGTCTCACAGCCGAGCCGAGTATTTACCAGGCTGTCGTCCGCGATACCGAGGCTAATGTCGTTCTCGATGAATGCGTCGAGGATCGCATCCGAAATCTGATCGCAGACCTTGTCGGGATGACCTTCGGAAACAGACTCGCTGGTGAACAGATAATTGGCGTGTGACACTGAAAAGAACTCCCCTCCGCAGGCGCGATGGCAACGCTCACCGGCTGGTTAAGCCTGGAGTGTTTCTTGCAGCGTCCCCGCACGGGGTCAAGGTGTGGGCGAAGCGTGGGCCGACCCACGAGAACCGTGGCCCGGCTGCCTTTTGTCTGCCGCCTCAGTCATCGTCACCGGCGATCTCCTCGACGAGATCGACAATGCGGCGCCTAAGCTTGGGTTCCTTGATGCGCATGAAAGCCTTGGTCAGGGAGAGCCCCTCGGAGGTGGCGAGGAAATCCGAGACATAGGCGGGGGAGGGCGCTTCTTTCATTCCATCCGCCGAGCTGTGCAGGTTGGGCGCTCCTTCAAAGAAGAACGCCACCGGCACCTGCAGAATGTGGGAAATTTGCTGCAACCGGCTTGCCCCGATACGGTTCGTGCCCTTTTCGTATTTCTGCACCTGCTGGAAAGTGAGGCCGAGCGCGTCGCCGAGCTTCTCCTGGCTCATGGCAAGCATCATGCGGCGCATGCGCACCCTGCTGCCAACGTGCTTGTCGATCGGGTTTGGAGCCTTTTTGGCGACGGCCATAACAATCTCCTATGGAACCCGCTAATGTTCCCGCTGAGCGGCCGGAACGCAATCGCATTCCGAGTAAAATCGGCGAGCACTGCAAAAAATTGTTGAAAGATAAACGTTGCTGAAATCGCAGTAAGCCTTTGACAGGACAATGTAATTTCCTACTTGTTACGATTGTAACCTGGAAGGCGGAAGTTGTAATCGGGTGGTGCCTACTGCAACCTCGGATTGACAAGCTGCGCCGGCATCAGCGCGATCCGCGGCGCCAGCGCGAGCGCATCACCCACAGGAGGGCGATGCCGACCATTGCTCCCACAGGTCCGTCGCCCAGACGGGCATAGGGCGTCGGAGCGATAGCCTGCGGCAGAGGCGCATCGAGCACGCCCTCGCTGCCGAGCGGCAGCGATTTGATAATTCGTCCCAGTGGATCGACCACCGCGGAAATTCCGCTATTCGCTGCCCGCACCAGCGGGAGCCCCTCTTCGATCGCGCGTATGCGCGCCTGCTGAAAATGCTGGTACGGACCGGCGCTCGCGCCAAACCAGCCGTCATTGGTGAGGTTGAGCAGCCAGCCGGGGCGCTCCCCGGTTCCGACCACGGATGGCCAGCCGAGATATCGGCCGACGTGGCGATAAAGCCATCCCTCCTGGTCGCTGCGCGGAACCGCGTCGCCGGGAAAAATGATCTCGTAACAGATCAGCGGCAGGAAATTCGGCGCTCCCGGCGCGGGCTGATTGCGGCGACGGTCGCCGGGGATGAATCCGCCGCGCACCTTGGTGAGCTGGATGAGACCGAGCCGCTCGAGCAGATCCTGAAACGGCAGGTATTCGCCAAAAGGCACGAGGTGGATCTTATCGTAGACCGAAAGGATCGAGCCGCCGTGGCCGATCACGTAAATCGAATTGTAGGCGCGCGTGACGACGGCGCCGGGCGGGGTGTCCGGCGGGCGAATCGCGCCGGTAATCAGCACCTTGTCCGGCGGCAGGAGTCCCGCGATCTGTGCAAGCGCATCGGTTTCGCGCACGAGGAAGAATGGGAACGCCGATTCCGGCCAGATCAGAATGGTTACGTCGCGCAGGCCGCCCGGCTGATCCGACAGCGCGAGATAGCGCCTCATCACCTCCTGCTTCTGCGAGTAGTTGAATTTCTCGTCTTGCTGCAGATTGGGCTGCATGATGCGAAGCCGCACGCCCTCGACGAAGCGCGGGGGGGTGCGCTCCAGCCGCATGACCCCGTAGACCGCCAGTGCCGCGATCGCGGCCGCGCTCAGCGCTGAAGCCAGCCACGGCCAACTGGTGTCCGCGCGGTTATCGGCGAGCACGGCCGGTGCCGAATAGACCGCGACGGCGAGAAACGTGAGGCCCCAGATGCCGACGAGGGCCGCTCCCTGGGCCAGCCAGAGGGGAGAGATCAGTTCATAGCCATAGGCATTCCAGGGAAAGCCGCTGAACAGGTGACCGCGCAGCCACTCCGCAATCGTCAGCGAGACCGCGAGCGCGAGCACACGTGTCGCACCACGCGTCCAGATCAGTCGCGCCAGGACGAGCCCCAGTGCCGTGTAAACGGCCATGGCGGCCGGGAGTGCAGTCACCGCGAATGGCAGGAGCCAGCCGAACGTCTTGGCGTCCACCAGAAATGCATGGCCGATCCAATAGAGCCCGGCGAGAAAATAGCCGAAGCCGAACCACCAGCCTGCAGCCGCGGCCGCCAGCAGTCCGCGCAGGCCGGCTCCGGTTGTGCCGTCGACGAGCCAGACCAGGATCGGAAAGGTGATGAAAGGGAGCGGCCAAATATCCGTCGGCGGCAGTGCTAGCGTCGACGACGCGCCGGCGAGAAAGGCGATGAGAATGCGCCACCATCCCTCGGCCTGTACGATCGTATCGGCGAGGCGGCTGAGCGTCACGGCCGGTGGGCGGATTTGGATGGTGCCGTATCAGAGGAACGCTTGTCGGCTTCCTCGCCGGTCACTGGCGGCGAGGACGGGGATGCGCTCGGCAGCGCAGGCGCGGCCTGCCGCCGTGTCACGTGCCGGCCGCCGTTTTGTTTGTCGAGCCCACGGTAGACCCTGCTTCTTCACGCGTCGCGGGTCGGCATCAAGGATCTCGAGCTCGAAAGGGCCGGGTCCCGGAACAAGCTCCCCGCGCACGGGCACGCGGCCGATCCGGGTCGCGACGTATCCGGCGAGCGTGTCCACTTCCTGGGTCACATCGCCAACATCGAATTCGGCACCGATGATCGCAGTGACGTCCTCGAGACTCGCGCGAGCGTCGGCTAGAAACGAGCCGTCGGACTGGCGTACCACGCCCGGCGGCGTATCCTCGTCGTGCTCGTCGGCGATGTCGCCCACGATCTGCTCGACGATGTCTTCGATCGATACCACACCGTCGGCGCCGCCATATTCATCGACCACGAGGGCGAGATGGATGCGGGTCGTCTGCATCTTGGCGAGCAGATCGAGGACCGGCATGGAGGGCGGCGCATACAGAATTTCACGTATGATCTTTGCCGCCGAAAGCGGCATCGATAGATCGACGGCCTTGAGATCGAGGCCGGCGGGGAGCGGCTTTTTGCGGCGCCGGTTGGCCGTTCCGCTAAGCGTGGCGCGCACGGTCATGAAGGCGACGAGGTCGCGGATATGGACCATGCCGGTGGCGTCGTCGAGGGTCTCGTCATATACGACGAGCCGTGAATGGCCGGCACTCTCGAACACCTTCATGAGCTCGCCCAGCGCGATGTCCCGTTGCACGCCGATAATGTCGGCGCGCGGCACCATCACATCCACGACGCGGCGCTCGCGCAGTCCGAGGATGTTCTTGAGCATGGTGCGTTCGGCCGGCGAGAATCCGGTGTCGCCGGCACCCTCGAGCACATCCTTGAGGTCGGCACGGATGGTGCTCGACTTCCAACGGAAGATCGTCCGCAGTGCCCGCGTGAACCAATTGTCGGCGCTTTCGGGCGCGCCTTGATTCGCCTGTGGTATGAGCGCGGGTAGATTGCGGGTCGCGCTCGGGTCGCTCGAACTGGGGGGGTCTGCGTCAGGCATGGAGACTAGATAGCGCTGCGCGCAATGTAGGGATCGGGCACGTCGAGCCGAGCAAGGATTGCGGTTTCGAGTCTTTCCATTGCGGCCGCCTCCTCATCCGCCACGTGATCGTAGCCGGCGAGATGCAGAAATCCATGCACCGCCAGATGGGTAAGATGATGCGCAAAGGGTTTGTGCTCGGCGTGCGCTTCACGTTCCGTCGTCTCGTAGGCGATCACGATATCACCGAGCAGGCGCGGTATTCCACGAGCGCCGCGCGGTTCGTGGGCGGGAAAGGACAGCACATTGGTCGCTGCATCCTTGCCGCGCCAATCGCGGTTGAGCGCGCGGATCGCTGCATCGTCGGTCAGTACGATGGCAAGTTCGCCCACGGCGGCGGTTGACGTCGCCGATGCCGCCTCGCCGATCGCCCGGCGAAGCAGCGTCTTGACGCTGCGTTGCGCGGTCCAGAGCGGGGATGCAATCACGATGTCGACCGCAGGCCGCACCCTCGCCGCCGCGCGGGCGATCGTGCGCGCCGTTTGCGTGCCACGAATGTCATCCTCCTTCCCCGCTCGCGGGGAACGCCACGCAAGCCGCAGAGACCTCATTCCTTGATGTCGCGTCCCCGCGCTGCCTTCAGCGCTGCCTTGTCGTATGCGTCGACAATCCGCGCCACAAGTTCGTGCCGGACGACGTCCTCGGCGGTGTAGACGATGTGACCAATTCCTTCGACGTTCCTAAGAAGTCGCGTCGCTTCCGCGAGGCCGGAGGTCTGTCCAGGCGGCAAATCAACCTGGCTCGGATCGCCGGTGACAATCATGCGGCTGTTCTCACCCAAGCGCGTGAGAAACATCTTCATTTGCATCGCGGTGGTGTTCTGCGCCTCATCTAGGATGATAACCGCGTTCGATAGCGTGCGCCCGCGCATGAAAGCGAGCGGCGCAATTTCGATCTCGCCGGTCTGCAGCGTGCGCTCGACGATCCGCGGGTCCATCAGGTCGTACAGCGCGTCGTAGATCGGGCGCAGATAAGGATCGACCTTCTCACGCATGTCGCCGGGCAAAAATCCGAGTCGCTCGCCCGCCTCGACCGCCGGACGCGAGAGGATGATGCGATCGACCTCTTTGCGCTCGAACAGCTGCACCGCGTGAGCGACGGCGAGCCAAGTCTTGCCTGTGCCCGCCGGCCCGGTTCCAAAGACCAGCGCGTGGCGACGCAACGCGCGGATATAAGCGTCTTGCGCCGCGGTGCGCGCACGCACGGCGCGCTTGCGCAGGTTGATCTCCTCGAAGCTCGGCCGCGCGGTCGCGGGATCGTAGTCGAACAGGGAACCCTGCGCGATTGCCAATCGGATCGCGCCTTCGACGTCGCCGGACACCAGCTCATCGCCCCGCCTGAGCTGCTCGTAAAGACCTTCGAGTACCCGGCGCGATCGCTCCACGCCGTCGCGCGAGCCGGCCAGGGTGACGTGGTTCCCGCGTTGCTCGGCGACCACGCCGAGTCTGCGCTCGATCAGGGCCAGGTTCTGTCCATACTGGCCGAATAACAGAGATGCGAGCCGGTTGTCGTCGAAGGCCAGCACGATCTGAGTGGCAGCGTTGTCGCTGGTGGCGGACGAAGATACCAACGATCCGCTGTCCGATCGGGGGGAGCGCAACGGTTCACGCCTCCATGAGCATCGGTTCTACACCCGCGGCGGATTCCTCAAGCGCGCCGAACAAGCTGTTAGTCCCGATTTCCGTGACCGTTACCGCCGCAATGTGACCGATCGTTGTCTTCGGGCCCATGACCTGAACCGGCTGCAGATATGGGGAGCGCCCGACGATCTGGCCAGGATAACGCCCCGACTTTTCGAACAGGACATCGAAGGTACGGCCACAGCATTGCGCATTGAACGCGGCCTGATGACGGTTGATCGCCGCCTGCAGGCGCTGGAGCCGTTCCGATTTCACGGCTTCTGGTATCTGATTCGGCATGTCCGCGGCCGGCGTTCCAGGCCGAGGCGAGTATTTGAAGGAGAAGGCATTGGCGTAGCCCACCTCATCCACCAGCGACAGCGTTGCGCGAAAGTCCTCCTCGCTCTCCCCGGGAAAGCCGACGATGAAGTCGGAGGAGAACGCCATTTTTGGTTGGGCGGTGCGCACGCGCGCGATGACTTCAAGATAAGCGGCGCGGGTGTGGCGGCGGTTCATGCGCTTGAGGACGTAGTCGGAACCCGATTGCACCGGCAGGTGCAGGTAAGGCATCAGGCCGGGTAGGTCGCGATGCGCCGTAATCAGGCTCGCGTCCATGTCGCAGGGATGGCTCGTGGTATAGCGCAGCCGCGCGATCCCGGACACATCGGCGACACGCTCCAGCAATCGCCCGAGGGTCCAGGGCGCGCCGTTGGGTCCTTCGCCGTGATAGGCATTAACGTTCTGGCCGATCAACGTGACTTCGCGCACTCCCGCGTCGGCCAGCCGCTCGACCTCGGCGACAATCTTCATCACCGGCCGCGATACCTCGGCGCCACGCGTGTACGGCACGACACAGAAGGTGCAGAATTTGTCGCAACCTTCCTGGACCGTGACAAAAGCCCTGACACCGCGCGCGCGTATTGCCTCGCGGCTCGGCGCCTTAAGGACGTCGAACTTGTCCTCGACCGGAAATTC
>WNGE01010320.1_pt1 | contig 22887 bp, 25 predicted proteins | sample 5400651 | NCBI WGS metagenome assembly WNGE01 (sample SAMN13153370, study PRJNA577476) | soil metagenome | isolation source: 60 cm soil or saprolite under grassland replicate 2 | place: USA:California | collected 2016-06-15
TTGGCACTTTAAGCCGGCCCTTGGAATCGATTCGAGCTGTGTAATTGCCGCGCAACATGGAGTCTGGTTTCGGGTTGCAAGAGAGACGGCTTTATGGTTTGCGCTGCTTTCGTGTTCGATTCGTGCCGCTGAGTCCACCTCACTCCACTTAACTCCACGGCGCATACTACGCTCGTATTTATGGGCTGTCAAGACTTTTTAAAGTTTTTTCAGCCCCGCAGGAAACGAGGCGTACGCCTTTCGATGTCCTGTTCGGCGGTTGGCTGATGGATCCTAACCGACCGATTTCGTCGCGGCAACTTTTCGATAAAAAGGTAGGGTGACTTCCCGAAAGGTTAGAACCCGCGCGAACTACACATGGCGCAGTGGTCACAGGGCTTGCCGCTGGGGTCGACGGAGCATTTCTTTTCGTTCTCGAAGAACTCAACCAGTTCTGTGACGGCTGCTTCCTCGACGCCGAAGCGTTCCTGACTTGGGTGTTCGACGAATTGCGGATTGCGGATCTCGGATTGCGGATTCTCTTTCTGACTTTGCGGGGCAGTCTCGCCATACATGCTCGACATCGGCGCAAGCCATGGCGATTGTGTTGGTGGAACGAACTGAGGTGATTTTTCCGGAGATGCAGAGGATGGAGGTGCTATCGAAGACGATGAAGCAAGCGGCGGTCCCGACGAAACGAAATCTATCACGCGCGCTCGCCGTGATTCTGTCGGCTGCGCGCCAAAAACAATCTTTGATTCGATTCGGTCGAGTTTGTTTTCGAGATCGTGAAGCCCTTCGCGTATAGCCGCGAGTTCTTCCCGGACAGGCGCGCCGTTTTTTGAGGTAGCTGCTGAACTGACAGATTTTGATGAACCGTCGCTGGTACCCTTCACTCTCCGCGCAACGCGTTCAGCTATCAACTTTGCTTGATCTTGATCGGTAATCACTTCGAAAAACTGCGAGCTTAAAATCGTTTAGACGCGGGACTTGTCCCGCTACTTAAAATCGTTTAGATGCGGGACTTGTCCCGCTACTTAAAATCGTTTAGATGCGGGACTTGTCCCGCGACGCTGGCATAAGTGCCAGCTCTGAACGGCGTATTGTCATCTTGTCAGGTCTTCCAATAGATCGATGCGATCGACAACGCCCACGATGGCTGAATCGATCGCCGCGCCTGCTTTTCCCGTCGCCACCGTTGAGGCGCTCCAGCCTTCCTGCACTATTAGGACGGTGTCGCCGACGCCAGCATCAACGGCATCCAACGCCAGAACGGTATGACCGGTCGCCTCACCTTCGGGTGTGATATGTTCGCACAGCATCATTCGCGCGTTGTCGTAACGCGAGTTCTTCTGCGTAGCTACGACGTTCCCTAAGACCTTCGCGAGAATCATTTCTGTGGCGCAAGTTGATAACTTGCGCACGCAAGATAACATCTTGCGCTACACGTTTACATGTTTGTCAGAATCAACAATTCCTACGATCGTGCAATCGGTTGGTGTATCTTCGCGCTTGAAGGGAAAACTTGCTTCCTTTCCCCGGCACCAGAAGACCAATTCACCGACGCCCGCTCCGGCGGCATCTATTGCAACCATGGGCTTACCCTGTGGCGCAAGATCTTTGTTGAGGGATTGGACAACGAGCAGCTTCCGACCGTAAAGCGAATCGTTCTTGACCGTTGCTACTACTGTGCCGATGACTCGCGCAAGTTGCATATCATTGATTCACATCGACGGTGTCAATCACCCCAACGATTGCCGCGTCAACGGGCGTATCTTTCATATTTTGCGCCAGCCGCGCGCTTGAGCCGGCAACCACCAGCACCCGCTCGTGAAACCCGGCGCCCACCGTGTCCACGGCAACCACATAACCGCTCGTGTCCGTGCCGTCAAGATTAATCGGCCGAACAATTAGCAGTTTCTTGCCTTGCAGCCGCTCATCTTTTTGTGTCGAGACGACTGTCCCAATGATGCGAGCAATGATCATGCCCGGCTTTGCGCGCTAATCGGCATCGCGTCGTCAACGCTGCCGTGTGGGCGCGGAATCACATGCACGCTGACCAATTCGCCAACGCGGCGCGCGGCTGCTGCGCCCGCGTCCGTTGCTGCTTTCACCGCCGCGACATCGCCGCGCACGATCGCCGTAACAAATCCGGCGCCGATCTTTTCGTAACCAACCAGCGTGACGTTGGCGGCCTTAACCATCGCGTCGGCCGCTTCAATCATTGCCACCAAACCTTTGGTTTCAACCATACCGAGTGCTTCTTGCATTCAGTTTCTCCTGTGAGAAGTCAGGGTTAGTAAATCGTAAATGGTAAATCGCGAATAGAATATCACCGGGGCTTCCAGGTAGTGTCCCTTAACTCGAAATTCATTTTGGTTGCCACAGCATCAATAACTGCGTCAGTCCTCCCATAATTCCCCAGAACACTGAGGCTACAACAAAGTAAGGAATGACAAACGGCTTGTCCAGGCACCAATTTACCCAGCGATTTGTCAGCGAGAGCTTAAACAGGGCAGCGCCACTGATGATTTCAAGAATGGCAATAGACACAATCCACGGCATCGGAGATTACCGTCTTCTATTTACGATTACGATTCCCTATTCACGACTCTTTCAGTCGCGCTGCTTCGCTCAACAGCTCTACTAATTCATCGCGACTTAACGAAACTTTTCCAGTGCCATTCGATGACGAATATGAACGTGAGATCGGCCGATCCCCGCTTGGACAGGCAAGGCTTGTCTCGTGCAGGTAGCCGCAAGCCTGACAGCGAGCCCCTTCGTCGAGATATCCGGCAGCCTCGCGCACATTGATTAATTTTTCAATCGCGGCAGGTGACAAATTGCGCGAACCGCCCAGCACACGCGAAAGGATCGCAATCTTCGCCGTGTGCTCAAGAGTCTCAAGTCGATCGAAAGCTTGCCAAAGGTCTGCGCCATACGCGACAGCGCCATGGTTCGCCATCAAAAGCGCGTTATGATGCTTTACGAGCGGGCGCATGGCATCGGTTAGTTCTGCAGTTGAAGGCGTTCCGTACTCTGCCAGCGGTACACAGCCAAGCGTCAGGATCACTTCAGATAGAATTGGTTGATCGATTGGAAGTCCGGCCACTGCGAACGCCGTCCCATGAGGCGGATGCCCATGACAAACCGCGCGCACATCGGGTCTCTCCTGATAAATCAGCAAGTGCATCGCCAGTTCGCTGGATGCGCGACGATCATTCAGAGGCCGTCCTTCGAGATCCGTCACGGCCAGCATGTCTTCAGTTGTCCGGCCTTTGCATGTCATCGTCGGCGTCGCTAGCACGCGTCCATCATCGAGCCGCACGCTCACATTGCCATCTGACGAGACTACATAACTGCGCTCGTACATCAGTTGGCAGATTCGTATGAGGTCGTGCCTGGCGCTTTGTTCGTCCATCCGATTTGCCCTTTAAGGCGAACTACAGCTCATGCTTGTGGTCGGTTCTTACCTGTTCAGTCCGGGAAGAATTTTGCCGGGCATTTGTAACATGAGCGGTCCCGGGCCGGGCCAGAAAATACGACAGAGACTCGAGCGAAGTTGTCAGGTCAACGGTCTTCACTTTTACGCCCAGGCGTGGAGTTAGCGTCGCAGGGGCGAAATTCAACACCGCTTTGACGCCGGCAGCCATGATTTGATTCAGCACTCGCTGCGCCACACGCGCAGGTACCGCAATCACGGCTACATCAATCTCCTCGTCGCGGACCACCTTCTCAATCTTCTTCACGTCGTGAACTGGAATTCTGCAGGATCCGACATGCTGGCCGATCTTTTCTCTGTCATTGTCGAAGAGCGCGACGACCGCGAAATTTGATCTCTCCAGACCGTTGTAGTTCGCCAGCGCAGTCCCCAACCGGCCCGCACCTACAATCCCAACGTGATGCGATTTGTCGAGACCGAGAATCTTCGTCAGATGTTCCCGCAGGTCATCGATGAAATAGCCGACTCCGCGCACGCCAAACTCGCCAAAGTAACCAAGGTCCTTGCGAATCTGCGCTGAGTTGAGATTGAACTGCTCGGCCAGTTCCTGCGACGAGACCGTCTTGATTCCGGCCGCCTTCAACGAGTTCAGGCAACGCAGGTATATGCTGAGCCGGTTGGTGGTAAGCTCGGAGATCTTTTCTCTCTTCATAAGAATGCGCTGCGCTGAAAGTATAGCGCTGATCCGCCTTAGCCGAAAAGGTTAGAGGTTTGCGAATGAAAGTGCCTTCCAGCATAATCGGCGCGATTTCAGAACCACTGTTGAGTGCTAAGGGCGGCTAATATGATTTTGGCTTTGAAATTTGCCAGCGGCACATTCTTGAAAGTTGTTCCCCTCCCGGTGGGAGGGGATAAAGGGGAGGGATTTAGCGGCATAGAGCCCTCTCCCCTAACCCCTCTCCCAACGGAGAGGGGAAACGAGAAAAATATTGAGACAAGGATGCCAGCGGCACATTCTTGAAAGTTGTTCCCCTCCCGGTGGGAGGGGATTAAAGGGGAGGGGTTGAGCGCGCCGCAAAGCCCTCTCCCCTGACCCCTCTCCTAATGGGAGAGGGGAACGACGAAATATACGCTCCTATCATGATTGCTTATCTTTCAGGCACGCTGCTTTCAAAACAGCCGACGGCGGCCATCGTCGATGTGGGCGGTGTGGGTTATGAAGTGGTGATTCCTGTTTCAACGTTTTATGAGCTTGGGGAAGTTGGATCACCGGTGCAGCTTCGCATCTACACGCATGTTCGCGAAGACACTCTTCAACTTTACGGCTTTAACACAGCACGTGAGCGTGAACTATTTTTGCAGTTGATTTCGGTCAATGGCGTCGGGCCGGGGCTGGCAATCAAACTGTTATCGGGAATGAATGCCGACGAGATGATCGCATCCATTCGAACGAATAATCTGGTGCGATTGGTGGCAATTCCCGGAGTTGGGAGAAAGACGGCAGAGCGGCTGGTGGTTGATTTGCGCGACAAGATAGCAGAGCTTTCATCGCCCGCCCTGGAAGAGGCGTTCGCGGCAAAAGCCAGCGCCCGCGCGCCGACATCCGAAGATGCGATACGGACCGACGCTATCTCTGCTCTCGCGAATCTTGGTTATCAGAAATCCGCCGCAGAAAAGGCTGTGAAATCGGCAATCGACGAAGGTGGCGAGCTTTCAGTCGAATCCATACTGCGCCGCAGTTTGCGCTCGCTCGGGAAAACATGATCGGAATAAGACCGGTTTAGACTGCGGACCTATCGGCCGGGCACGCGCGCCGGATTTGTCCGGCGTCCACAAGCATGCTGAATTAATTTCACGGTAGGGTTCAATTTGATTTATAAGGCTGACTCATACTGGGAGCGCGGGCGCCCGCGCCCGCATCGCCAGCGGGCGCTTGGTCGAAAGCAAACGAGAACCTGCGTCGAAGCACGTTTTTTCGCGCTTCGCGCTCATTGCGGGCGCGGGCGCCCGCGCTCCCAGTAAAATGTAGCCTCCCGTTTTTTGAAATTGAACCAGTAACGAATTTCACGGAGAAGTTGACCAAGGCGCGCGTCGCGTTCAGAATTCACAACATCGATGGCAAAAGCAACCAGAGCAGCCGAAGCGCTCAGCGCTACACCAACGGAAGAAGACCGTAGATATGATCTGACTCTGCGCCCGACGCGGCTCGCCGAATACATCGGCCAGCGTAAGGTCGTAGAGAATCTGCGCGTTTATATGAAGGCTGCACTCAAGCGTCGAGAAGCACTCGATCATGTTTTGCTAACTGGTCCACCCGGCCTGGGAAAGACTACTCTGGCGCATATTGTCGCAAACGAAATGGGCGCGCAGTTGCGTTCAACTTCAGGGCCGGCGATTGAAAAGACCGGCGATATCGCGGCGCTGCTGACAAATCTGCAGGAAGGCGATGTGCTTTTTATCGATGAGATTCATCGCCTGCTGCCGGCGCTGGAAGAGAAACTTTATCCGGCGATGGAAGATTTTAACCTCGATCTGTTAATCGGCCAGGGTCCGGGTGCTCGTTCAATCAAACTCGAACTCCCAAAATTCACTTTAGTGGGCGCCACGACGCGTGCGGGATTAATCACTTCGCCATTGCGCGGACGGTTTGGAATCGTCTTTCATTTGGATTTTTACCCACATGAAGACCTGGAAATAATTTGCCAACGGTCAGCAGGCATTCTCAATGTGGAAATTGACGAAGGCGGAGCCCGCGAAATTGCGCGCCGCTCGCGCGGCACACCGCGCATAGTTAATCGTTTGCTTCGCCGCGTGCGTGATTATGCTGAAGTAGATTACGAAGGCCGCATCACACACGATATCGCAAACGATGCGCTTAATCGTATGGAAGTTGACACTTACGGCCTAGATGAGATGGACCGTAAGCTGCTTTTAACGATCATCGAAAAGTTTGACGGCGGGCCGGTTGGAGTCGGCACGCTTTCGGCGGCGATTCAAGAAGAGAAGGATTCAATCGAAGAAATCATCGAGCCATACCTGATTCAAATCGGCTTCCTTAATCGCACGCCGCGCGGCCGAATGGCAACGCAACTGGCTTATCAACATTTCGGTGTGAAAGCCGGACAGCTTCGACCCGGCCTGTTTGATTCTGCTTAGCTCGTTTAGACCCGGCCCTTGTGCCGGGCCCATTAGGGTGGGACAAGTCCCGCCTCTAAACAAAACGCAAATTAGCAATTTGCGCTACCAGCATGAAACGAATTTCACGTCATTCCTTTGGAGTTCGCAACCGCTTACCGTGGTGGCGGATGTTGACACACGCCGTGCATCAGTTTCATGAGAATGATCTATTCACATCGGCGGCAGCAATGAGTTACTTCGGTCTGATGACGCTTTTTCCCGCTCTGCTGTTGTTGCTTGCTCTCAGCAATCAGATAGCCGCCGGCAACGAAATGATTGCACGCATTGTGCAGGTGTATCCCGGTTCGAGTAAGTTCCTGCATGACACAATTCGATCGCTTTCGGGCATCGGTACCGGCATGATCGTCACTTGTGCGGTGATTGTCTTGTGGGCTGGTTCCTGGGTCTTTGCCATTGCTGAACGGGCACTAAATCGCATCTGGGGCACGACACAGCGAACGTTTTTCCATGGCCGCTTGCTGACTTTAGGAATGATCGGAATAGTTGGCCTGTTGCTTTCCGCTTCCGTACTGGTTACTTCGATTTTGGTCGCACTTCAGGAAATTGCGGGCCGGTTATCGCCGAGGCAGTTGGAGAGCTATCGTCTGCTATCGTCAGTCGGCAGCGTCTTCTGGCAAATTGCATTCGCGCTGGTAAGCTTGCTCGTCACTTTCACTCTGTTCGCGATCGTCTATCGGTTCATGCCGAACGGACCCGTTACCCTGCACGACACCATTCCCGGCGCTGTGATTGGCGGATTATTATGGGAAGCGGCGAAATACCTTTTTGCCTGGAGTTTAAATTACTTTCATTACGATCAAATCTATGGTTCCGTCGGCGCGGTCGTAGCGGTGCTGACATGGGGCTACGTGTCCAGTCTGGTTTTGCTCTTTGGTGCCCAGTTGACGGGCGTCTTTCATCGTGAACATATGGAGCACCCCATCGCCGTCCCCAGCGTAAACGTTCCCTCGGCTTCCCTCTCCTGAGTAGATCGCAATCGTGCAGACTTTGCCTTCGGCATGCGCATTTCCGACTTTGATTACCAGCTTCCGGAAGAATTAATTGCCCAACATCCGCTAACTCAACGTGATGATTCACGGATGATGATCGTGGATCGGGCGACCGGGACTTGGAAGGATTCCCGCTTTTCTGCCTTCTCCGACTACCTGCGCCCGAACGATGTTCTCGTGCTCAATAACACTCGCGTGTTTCCAGCGCGATTGAGAGGAACACGCGTGCCGTCGGGCGGTTCGATTGAATTGCTATTACTGCATGAAGTCGAGCCGAGGGTTTGGGAAGCGCTGGCCAGGCCGGCGCGCCGGCTGCGGAAGGGTACGCGACTTTCGTTTGGCGAATCAGAGCTTCACGCAGAGGTAATTGAATCTCTCAACGATGGCAGGCGGCTGCTCAGATTCGAATCGAACGGGGATCTCGGCGGCCTTATAGACCAGCTTGGCGAGCCACCGCTGCCTCCCTACATTAAACGGGAAACAGATTCGAGCGAAGATCGGGAACGCTATCAAACGATTTACGCCAAAGAGCGCGGCGCGATAGCCGCTCCTACAGCGGGATTGCATTTCACCGCTCGATCTCTAAGAGACATCGAAGCTCGCGGCATTCCGATCGTGGAAGTTACCTTGCACGTGGGATACGGCACGTTTGAGCCGGTGCGGGTAAATGATATTAGCCGGCATCGCGTCGCACCGGAACGCATTTCCATTACTGTTGAATCGTCGCTAACGCCGCCTGGGCGAATCTCCGCGTGTTCCGAACAATATGCGACGGTGACGATTGTTCCCGGCTACAGATTTGGCGCAGTCGATGTGCTCTTGACCAATTTCCATTTGCCACGGTCATCATTGCTGATGCTGGTAAGTGCATTTGCGGATCGCGACCTCATTCTCGCGGCTTATCGGCACGCGGTCGCCCAAGGCTACCGCTTTTACAGCTATGGCGACTGCATGCTGATAGTGTGATTTAACGGCAAAAGTGGGGCACGCACTTGTAAAAAGCCGTAGGTAACAGGCTATAATCTGCGCCACGCTTTTCGGTTTCGCGACGGATTGGTATTCGGCTTATGGCGGTTCTCAAGAAATTTCGTCCGCGCTGGTGGCCTAATAGCCGTCAGCCATCGCCTCATCTAGGCCAGACCAACATTGCGCTGGTTCCGCCGATCAACGCGCGTTATGATCTGAGGCCGCTGACAATTGCCCAACTTGATGAGTGCTGGCATCTAGATCAACGTTGCTTTGTCGATGGAGAAGCCTACAGCCGCGACACGTTTGAATACCTTCTCACCGCGCCGGAATCTGTCTCGTATCGCGTCGTTACCCAAAACAGCGCCATGGCTGGCTTTGTGATCGGATTGCTGGAGCCCGATCATACGGGCCATATCACAACGATTGGCATCGCACCAGAACATCGGCGGCGCCGTTTAGCGAGTTGCCTGATGGAAAGGGTCGAAGAAGGATTTCGCCAACGCGATGTGCGGATCGTTCGACTCGAAGTTCGCGCTAGCAATATCTCCGCCCAAAAGCTCTACTTGAGCCTGGGCTATTCGGTAACGCAGCGCCTGCCAAAATACTACTCAAACGGTGGCGATGGGCTGCTAATGGTGAAGCCAATCGCTTAAGAACTTTGGGAAATTACTTATCCCGAGAGTCGCTAACTCCTGCGTAGTTCCGTTAGTACTTGCTTGGCAACCGCTTTTAGAGTGTCGAATACGCCGACGCCGCTTGAGGCCACCGCTTCAATCACCGGCTCGCCCTTACGCTGCAACTCCGCCGCAATGTCATGAGACGGAATTACATTGGGTAGGTCGCGTTTGTTGAGTTGGAGCGCGTACGGAATTTTCATGAGATCGTACCCGTGGGACCGAAGATTTTCTTCGAGGTTGTAGAGCGACTCAATATTCGCGTCCATGCGCTCTTCCTGCGAATCAGCGACGAAGACCACCCCGTCAACGCCTTTGAGGATTAGCTTTCGCGATGCTTCGTAAAACACCTGTCCCGGCACCGTGTACAAATGGAAGCGAGTCTTAAAGCCGCGCACTGTTCCTAATTCCAGCGGCATAAAATCGAAAAATAAAGTTCGATCGGTTTCTGTTGCCAGGCTAATGAGCTTTCCCTTTGCCTGCGCTGCGGTGGAATTATAAATATGCTGCAGGTTGGTAGTCTTTCCACAGAGACCAGGACCATAATAGACGATCTTGCAGTTGATCTCTCGTGATGCGTAGTTAATAAAAGTCATAAGGATTCGGAATCTGGCGGGGCCGTAGAATCTTTCACGCCTGTGAAAACAGACTATCGATGTCTTCGTCGGTAATCTCGCCGAATGGAAGCGGTTCGCTCCCAGCCGATAGAGATTCGCGTTCGATCTCGGTAAATGCAGTAGCCAGTTCGTGAGAAACTTGCTTCGAACGAAGTTTGACCAAACCGAGGCTGGATCTCTGGTCAAAGACAACCACGAGCAGCACGCGACCGATCACGCTGATATGAATACTTTCGCGATCGCCCTCGTGAGATAAGGTCGGAAACTCTCTTTCGCCGATCAGTTTTGCCATTCCACCCGTAGCCGCAACATTACCGGCGACCAAAGAAGCCAGGCTTGTCGTATCAAGATCGGTCAGATCGCCATGAACGGCAATCTGTTGGCCGTCTTTGTCTACCAATACGACCAACCGAGCAGCGGCATCGAGGCGAAGGCGAGCCAGGACAGCTTTGAGCTGGTGATATCGCTGCTCGCGGATCAAGATTGGAGTTTCAGCCATTGAAGAGTTTCCGATCGCGACTTTGATAATACGTGGAGGGGCGGTTAGGCAAAGAAAGCAAGAGAGCCGCGCTTAAATAGCACAAACAGGAAACAACCTGTTTTTTCCATCTCGCCGAGCTTAACCGTCTGCGAGGGCAACGCCGAGCTCACGAGTCACATTAACACGGGGCATCCAGACGCATCAAGCATTTTTCATTGCCAACACAACGCTGTTAAAGGTTGAAGATAGCGGGCTGTCGCGCCCGCAAACCCTATTCTTTCGTTGAATTACACGGTCATGTGTGCTAAGCTGCTGGGCGTTTTTTGTAGCGATTTTAGAGTAGTCGTCCTCGAAACGAGGATTTGCGAATGAGCAGTCCCATCGCTAAGAGTGTGAAGAAGTTAGCTTCACGTTCCGCCTCGCGGCACGCGTCTATGTCGTCATCGTCTCGCAAGCGGGTCATGGCGGGCAAATCGACCCGTCTGAAGCCGGCTACCAAACGTTCACCTGCCGGCAAGGCGCGAGCTCATAAAGCAACGAAGGCTAAAGCCGCTAAGCAAAAACCGCGCACCCTACTATCTCGAGCAACCAAACGAAGTTCTACAAAGGCGCAGGCCAAGTCCAGAAAACCCGCGCAGGCAAAGCGCGGCGTCGCTGCCGCACGACCGAAGAAGGCTCCTACTCGAGCCCTCGCGCCGCAAAGAAGAATAATCCTGCCGCCAAAGAAACCGGTAACGCCACCTCCACAACCTACTCATGACGAGGCGGCTGCGCTAAGCGCGTTTGAAGCTGCGCACAAAGAGTTTACCCGGGGGCGTTTTGCCGAAGCCCGTAACCAGTTCAAGACGCTCGTGGATAAATACGCTTCCGTTTCCGAAGTGACCGCGCGCGCGCGTACTTATCTTGCGATAGCAGAAGCGCGATTGCGCACGGAGTTGACTCCGCCCCGGGACGCCGATTCGCTTTACGACCGTGGCGTAATTGAATTGAATCGCGGCGAATATGTTGCCGCTCAAGAGCTTTTTGAGCGCGCACTAAAACGAGAACCAGATGCGGCGCACATTCACTACGGACTGGCCGCTAGTAGAGCCCGGCTCGGCGCGATTGATACCGCCCTCAGATCACTGCGACGCGCTCTCGATCTTCAACCAACCCTTAGGATCAGAGCTCAGCGCGACCACGATCTGAATCCGCTCCGAAGCGATCCTGAATTTGATGTCCTCGTATTTGCTGCTCGTGAATAGCTGTTTCATTGAGCCTCGATTATCGACGATAGTCCCCTTACGCCTCTGTGGGCTGTTTCAAAGCCTTTAAGTTTCAGGTATGATGCCTGCCAGGCATCACCACAGAGCCACACCGGAGACAATAATTGCCAAATATGGAAGGGAATCGCGGCCTGAAGCTAGTCGCTATCGGTGGCGGTACAGGTCTGTCTACTCTGCTGGCAGGGCTGAAGCCATTTGTGGGAGAACGCGGCGATGGTTCCTGGTTGCAGTCCCTGTCTGCGATTGTAACTGTTTCTGACGACGGCGGAAGCTCCGGAAGATTGCGCGAAGAATTACGAATGTTTCCGCCGGGTGACATACGCAACTGTATGATTGCACTGTCAGAAGATTCAACTTTACTCGCCAGGTTGTTCCGGTATCGCTTTGGTGGCTCTGGCGATCTTGCCGGCCATAGTTTCGGTAATTTATTTCTGGCAGCATTGACCGCAGTCACCGGCGACTTCGTTGAAGCAGTCCGACTCTCTTCCGAGGTGTTGGCGAGTAAAGGTCACATTTACCCCGCGACAATAACAGATGTTCGGCTGGTCGCTGAATTGGAGGATGGGACTGAAGTTTACGGTGAAACGCAGATCACGGGCGCCCGCGCTGTTATTCGCAGCCTGCGTCTTGAGCCGGAACGATGCCTGCCCCTGCCTGAAGCACTGGCGGCAATTAACGACGCGGATCTTATTACCATCGGCCCGGGCTCACTCTACACGAGCATTCTCCCTAACATACTGGTCGCGCAAGTTGCCGATACAATCTCCGAATCTCAAGCCATCAAGGTTTTTGTCACTAACCTGATGACACAACCTGGAGAAACTGATGGGTACGACGTACGTCGACATGTGGAAACTGTCAAGAGGTACGCTCCACAAATTGAATTCGATTATGTAATCGTGAACAGTCGCGCCATCAGCGAAGAGCAAGCAGCCCTGTACCGCGCTGATGGAGCCTATCAAGTCAAATTGGGAGATGACTTCGGAAAAGCAGATCTCGGGATTGAAGTTAAAAGCGCCGATCTATTGGATAAAGGTGATATGGTCAGGCATGACTCGCATCGGTTGGGGCAGGTCGTACTTGCTTGCAGTGAGCATCAACAGCCAGCTGCCCTCGCTCACATTTAGTGCGCCGCGAAAGCTGGTCCCAGACAAAGAAACTCAATGAATGACAGCCCAAATCAAGCGAACCAGCCGTTGTATGTCCTGATCATGGCAGCAGGACTCGGTACGCGTATGAAGTCGCGCCACGCCAAAGTCTTGCACGAGTTAGGTGGGCGGCCGCTTATCGCTCACGTCTGCCGTACCGCAGCGCTACTGAATCCACAGAAAATTTACGTCGTCGTCGGCTATCAAGCCGACGAAGTTTTACGCGCCGCCGAAAAGGAACTCGGAAGCGGTAAAGTGGGTTTTGTTAATCAACCAGAACAGCGTGGCACTGGCGACGCCGTGTTGGCGGCGCGCACCGTTTTGGAAGGCGCGACTGCGACGTTGCTGATTTTGTCAGGCGATGTGCCTCTGATCCGGGCTGAGACCTTACGCGCTCTGATCGAAAAGCATGGGACTGAAAAGGCGACCTGCACAATGCTGACCGTACGTCTGGAAAATCCGAGTGGTTACGGGCGCGTAGTCCGTGATCAAGACGGAAATTTCGTTAAGATCGTTGAGCAAAGAGATGCGAGTGAAGAAGAGCGCGAGATTCGCGAAGTCAATGCGGGCATCTATTGCTTTGAGAACCAACAACTGTTCGCGGCGCTCCCTCGCGTTAAACCCGCTAACAAGCAAGGTGAATACTACCTGACTGACGTGCCCGCAATCATGCGAAATGACGGCGAAACAGTCGGCATCTTTCAACATCGCGACGCGCGCGAAGTTTCCGGCGTCAATACTCGAGCTGACCTTGCCGAGTTCGAGAATCTTTTACGCCGCGGCACAATTCGGCGCTTGATGATCGATGCAGGCGTAACTTTTATCGATCCCTCTCATGCCTATGTCAGCGATGAAGCCGAGCTGGGACGCGATTGCGTGCTTCATCCGGATGTGCACATCGAGGGCAGATCGGTTATTGGCGAAGGCAGCGAGATTCATCAAGGCTCGCGGATTGTCAATTCACGCATAGGCAATCGGGTAATGATTAAGGATCACTGCCTAATCGTTGATTCTGACATAGCCGATGATTGTGCTGTCGGACCATTTGCACACTTGCGCATGAACGCGACCATGGAAGAACGCGCTGTAGTCGGTAATTTTGTCGAAGTAAAAAAATCGCGGATCGGACGCGGCACGAAATCTATGCACCTGACCTATCTTGGTGACGCGACTATTGGAGAAAACACGAACATTGGTGCGGGTACAGTAACGTGCAATTACGATGGAAAAGAAAAACATCCCACGATTATTGAAGACCACGTCAGAATTGGTTCCGACACGATGCTCGTTGCGCCCGTGCGAGTGGGCAGCGGAGCCGTAACCGGCGCCGGATCAGTCGTCACCGAAGATGTACCTCCGGATACCTTGGTGGCAGGGGTTCCTGCGAAAGTGAAAAAGAAACTAAAGGAAGATTCCAAGTGATGCGAGACTTCGAGTGCCTCAGATGGATTTCCTCACTGCTTACTGCCAACTGACATGTGCGGAATAGTCGGATACGTCGGAAACAAACAGGTCGTACCGCTGATCATCGAGGGCCTGCGCAAACTCGAATACCGTGGCTATGATTCCGCGGGCATCGCTGTCGTAGACGAAAATCACAAGCTGGAAATTCGTCGCGCCGAAGGCAAACTGCGAAATCTCGAAGAGGCCCTGCGGCAACGACCTCTCGATGGCAGCTATGGCCTCGGCCATACCCGCTGGGCTACCCACGGCCGTCCTACCGAAGAAAATGCCCATCCGCATCGTGATTGCACCGGCCGTGTGGTTGTCGTGCATAACGGCATAATCGAAAATTATCTGCAGCTAAAAGATGAGCTACGAAAAACCGATCATCAATTCGTTACTGAAACTGATACGGAAATAGTTGCGCACTTGATAGAAGAACATTTGAAGCATGGCGACACTTTTGAAGGCGCTATTCGCAAGATGGTGCAGCAATTGCGCGGCATCTTTGCCCTCTCGATGCTTTCTGCGGAAGAACCCGACACTATCATCTCAGCCAGGCAAGGACCGCCGGTCGTGATAGGTCTCGGCGACGGTGAATACTTCGTAGCTTCGGACATTCCTGCAATCCTGCAACACACCAGAAACATTTTCTTCCTCAACGATGGCGAGATCGCGGTAATGACGAAAAAGTCTGTGCGGGTCACGGATTTCGCGGGCAATCATGTGGAGCCGGTGAAGCAAAACATCACCTGGGATCCCATCGAAGCTGAAAAAGGCGGCTTCAAACACTTTATGCTCAAGGAAATTTACGAGCAGCCGCGCGCCGTACGCGAAACCGTTGAAGGTCGCATCTCGCACAATACCGGCCGCGTCTTTCTCGACGAAATGAAGATCAGCGAAGCTGACTTCAAACGGTTTACATCAATCAAGATCGCCGCCTGTGGCACGTCTCTGCATGCGGGTCTCGCCGGAAAGTACATGATCGAGCAACTCGCCCGCGTTAACGTCGACGTCGATTACGCCTCAGAATTTCGCTACCGCGATCCGGTGTTGGATGAAAACACTTTGCTGCTGGTGATTTCACAGTCCGGAGAGACCGCCGACACGATCGCCGCCCTACGCGAAGTTAAAGACCGGGGCGTGAAAGTGCTTTCCATCTGTAATGTTCAGGGCTCTATGGTCACGCGGGAAGCCGATGGCACGATTCTCACCCATGCCGGACCTGAGATCGGCGTAGCTTCAACCAAAGCGTTCACCTCACAAATGATCGCGCTTTATTTACTTGGGCTGTATCTCGGACAGCTGCGGGGAACGCTGAGTTCGGAAGAAAGTCTGGCCCACGTGCAGCAACTCGCAGAACTGCCTGTAAAGATGGAGCATCTGCTAAACCGGGACGCCGAGATCGAAGCCCTATCGAAGGAATTTTTCCGCGCAACTGATTTTCTCTATTTGGGCCGGGGCATAAACTTTCCCATCGCGCTTGAGGGTGCATTGAAGTTGAAGGAGATTTCCTACATTCACGCCGAAGGGTATCCGGCCGGTGAGATGAAGCACGGGCCCAACGCCCTAATCGATGAACGCCTACCCGTAATGTTCATCAATACGCGTGAACAAGGTAACCGCGCCTCAGAGCTTCGCTACGAAAAGACACACTCGAACATCGTCGAAGTGAAGGCGCGCGAAGGCATCGTGATTTGCGTTTTGACTGAAGACGATTCAATGTCATCGGTTGTCTCAGATTATATAATCTCGATTCCCGCCTCGAGTGATTTGCTCTCGCCTATTCTTTCCATCATTCCCCTGCAACTGCTCGCATATCACATCGCAGTGCGACGAGGTTGTGACGTGGATCAGCCAAGGAACCTGGCTAAATCTGTAACCGTGGAATAATCAAAATCCGCGCAGTGGCATCATCATTTCTTCCGGCGAGCGCTGCAACCAGTTTTCCGTCGACCGTGAAGCGGTTGTGTAATACAGCCCAGCGTCGCCGCGCAGCGAACTGTTCTTGCCGGGAGCGCGGACGTCTCGTCCGCATTGAGCGCAAACGCGAAGTTCGGCATTTGATTTCAAGAGAGCGATTGGAAGCGTGTCCGCAAGCTTTGCGGACGAGACGTCCGCGCTCCCAGCAGTACGAAACGCTTTGCGTTACAGAAAGTGCGAGATAGACTTGCTGCGTTTCTGGAGGCAGACAAATTTGTCCGATGAAATAGAGACTGGCATCATCGCCGAATCAATCTCACAACCACCGGCTTACGGTCGGTTGCTGAAGCTCTTCGCGCCTGCTCCTGCTCTTCCAATTCGCTTAAAGGATCCGGCTGAAGTTTCCTCGAAATATCGTTATTGGCAGAAGCGCGTGTTGCTGACATCGATAATCGGCTACGCGACTTTTTATTTCGTCCGCAAGAACCTGAGCATTGCCATGCCCGTGATGCAAAGCAGTCTCGGCTTTAAAAAGACCCAGCTTGGTTTGTTCTTAACGCTTCATGGATTGCTTTATGGCTTGTCGAAATTCACAAACGGTTTTCTTGGCGACCGCGCGAACGCCCGAGCATTCATGGCCTTCGGTCTGGGCGCCTCGGCTTTGATGAACGTCTTGTTTGGCTTCAACTCAGCTGTGGTCGTGCTCGGCCTGATCTGGATGGCTAATGGTTGGTTTCAGGGCATGGGCTTTCCGCCCTGCGCGCGTCTGTTGGCGCACTGGTTTCCGCCCAAGCAACTGGCGAGCAGGATGTCGATTTGGAACATCTCGCACTCCATCGGCGGAGGAGTGATTGTCATTCTTTGCGGTTATCTGGTTGTGATCAGCTGGAGGCTCGCCTTTTTCGTGCCCGCGGCAATTGCGTTCGCTTGCGTACTTTTTATTTGGTTCACCCTGCCCGACACGCCGCCTTCTCTTGGTTTGCCTGAAGTTCAAGGAACAGAGCATCACTCTCAGAAACATGAATCGCGCGCTGAGTTCAGACGTTTCGTGATTGATCGCGTTTTCCTCAATAAGTACATCTGGATCGTTTCCCTGGCAAACTTCTTCGTTTACATCGTTCGGTATGCAGTGCTTGATTGGGGACCTACGCTGCTTACCGAATCCAAGCATGTGGTGATTACCCATGCAGGATGGATGGTAGCAGCGTTCGAGTTCTGTGGCGCGTTGGGGGCGATGTTTGGCGGCTGGTTAACTGATCGTTTCCTCGGCGGCCGCGCCGTGCGCGCATGCGTTGTCTATATGGCGCTGGCAGGTGTTTCTCTGTTCGCCTTCTGGAAGATTCCATTACAGTCTGAACTTCTGACCACAGCGTTGCTCGGCTCTGCCGGTTTCTTTGTCTATGGCCCGCAATGCTTGCTCGCAGTTACCGCCGCCAACCTTGCGACGAAGAGGGCCGCCGCGACCGCCATCGGATTAACGAGCATCTTCGGCTATGCGAGCACTGTGCTTTCCGGTTGGGGTCTGGGCGCCCTGGTGCAGCATTACGGCTGGGACGTTGCCTTTGAAGGATTAATCATCGTGAGTGTGATTGGAACTCTGTTCTTCATCGCCGCCTGGCCGGCGAAAGCGCATGGCTACGAAAGCTGAGCGGGAACCCTTCTGAAACTTCCCCTTACTTCAATCAGAAAAAGGCAACCTTGCGGTCGTCTGTTTCCGATCTTAGACTGTTCGTGTACTTGTAGCGCTAAAGCAAACTGGAGCCGGCTATCGGACTTGAACCGATGACCTTCTAATTACGAATTTTCAGTGTCAAGCGCGACAGGAAAGGAGTAATCATGCGAGATCAAACTCGAAACATCGAGACCTTCAAGGTCGGTACCGGCTCAAAGGTGAACGAATTCGATTTTCATAAGCATCAGGGTGAGATGCATGAATCGCACATCAACGAACACGAGCGAGGCTCGGAGAAGCAAGAAACCAGGGCCGAACGAGTAGCGAACTTAACAAAGAAGGCGCATGAGAAGGTCCTGCGCAGGAAGAAGCGGCGCTGAGTGGCACACAGCCTTGCCGAAAGCGGGGCTGTAGCCCGACCGTAAGGGAGGCCTTCGAAGCGCGCCTCCCGCACCAGCAGGCAAGGATGCCTGCGCTCCAATGAACGAAATCACAGTTATCGGCGGTGGATTAGCAGGCGTTGAAGCTGCCTGGCAGGCGGCCCGCGAGAAAGCGCGTGTGCGTTTATATGAAATGCGTCCGACGAAACAGACACCCGCCCATCGCACGGACAAACTTGCTGAAATTGTCTGTTCTAACTCGCTGAAATCAGACGAAGCAGGAACTGCATCTTATTTACTGAAAGAAGAATTACGGCGGGGCAACTCTCTGGTGATGGAGGCCGCAGCGGTAACGCGCGTCCCTGCCGGCGCCGCGCTGGCGGTGGATCGGCAGCAGTTCGCCGAATATATAACTGAGCGCATCGAATCTCATCCGCACATTGAAATCGTGCGCGAGGAAGTCACAACTATTCCGAGCAACGCCATCACGATCGTCGCCACCGGACCACTCACCTCCGACGCGCTGAGCACTGAAATCATGAGGCTGACAGGGGACGATCAGCTCTACTTCTATGACGCGATCGCGCCGATTGTGGCCGCTGATTCAGTCGATCAGTCGATCGCCTTTCGCGCTGCTCGTTATGGCAAAGGCGGTGATGACTACCTCAATTGTCCGCTCGATGAAGAACAATACGCGCGTTTCTATCAAGCATTGATTGAAGCCAACAGCGTCCCTTTACAGCGTTTCGAGGACACGCGTTGGTTTGAAGCCTGTCTGCCCATCGAAGAACTCGCCCGTCGTGGAGTTGATACTTTGCGATACGGGCCAATGAAGCCGGTTGGACTCGTTGATCCGCGCACCGGCCGTCCGCCTTACGCGGCAGTTCAACTGCGACAGGAAAACCTGATGGCCGACGCCTATAGCCTGGTCGGCTTTCAGAATCATCTACGTTATGGCGAGCAGGCCCGGGTTTTGCGAATGGTTCCAGCACTCGAGCATGCAAAGTTCCTTCAGTTCGGACAAATTCATCGCAACACCTACATCAACGCTCCTCGGGTGCTGGCGGCAACCATGCAAATGCGCGCGCATCCAAACATCTTCTTTGCCGGCCAGATTACCGGCGTTGAAGGTTATGTCGAGTCGGTGGCGATGGGTTGGTTGGCGGGCGCTAATGCGGCGCGGTTTGTGAAAGCCGAAGAACTTTTGGTAGCGCCGCCGCGTAGTGCGATCGGCGCGCTGGCGAGATACGTTTCCAGCGCGGAAACCAAAAACTACCAGCCAGTCAATATCACATTCGCATTGCTTGAATCGCTCGACACCGAAACCAGCCGCAGCGTACGACGAAAGCGCGACCGGCATTTGCTGCAAGTTAAGTTGGCCCTGGAAGAGTGGGACAGTTGGCTTCAAGGAACATCGAAGCAGCGCGAGCCAGAGTTTCTAGTGGCGACATGATTGTTCGGGACGTCAATGAGCCATCGAAGATGGCGGCAGAAGGTAGCCAGGGGCAAGCGCGGAGCGCGCTGCCCCTGGTTGATGGAATAAGGGAACGCAGCCCCGGAGGGGCGACGGAAAATTTCTTGCGTGGTGTAAGAAGTGTGAATCGGCAAAAGCTCATCGCGCCCCTCACGGGACGCGATGGACCTTTTTGGACTCTTAGCCAGGGGCGGCGCGCTACGCGCTTGCCCCTGGCTATTATCTTTCGCGCCTACAGCGCTTTCCCTCTGTGCCTTCCACGAAGCTTCTATTCAGTGTTGGTCCTTCTTGGATTGTTAACAGCGCTCTCATACCCACCACTGATTCATTCCCAATCCGGTCGTCAAAAAGAGGCAAAGCCTTCGGCTAACAGCAACACGCCACCGCGTCAGACGTCGAGGCCCGCGACTCAACAAAACACGCAGACGCCGACAAATAAAAATGAATCCAATGATTCCGAAGACATCGTGCGAGTCACTTCTAACCTCGTGCCGGTACCGACTACGGTGGTGGACAATCGCGGCGTGGCGCTCACCAACTTGAAGCTTGAAGACTTTGAATTGCGTGTTGACGGCCAACCAAATCCCATCAGCGATATCAGCCGCGCGGACACGCCGGTGCGTATGGTTATGCTGTTTGATAACAGCGGTAGCCTGAGTGAGTCGCGCGATTTTGAAAAGCGCGCGGCGATTCGATTCTTTCGGAATGTCATGCGTCCCAGCGATCAGGCCGCAGTATACTCGGTCTCGACGAACGTCGAACTCGCGCAGCCCATGACCAACGACGTAGGAAGACTTGAGCAGACAATCGAAAGCTTCGGCAAACCCGAAGGAGCGACTTCACTATACGACGCGCTTTTTGATGCTCTCGCTTATCTGAAGCCATATTCTGGACGGCGAGTTATTGTGATCGTCTCGGATGGCAGGGACACAACCAGCCGTTACGATCACGATTTTGATAACACGCTGCAGCGGTTACTGGTCGATGACGCCCAGGTTTATGTCGTGCAGACGGGAATCTATGACAACGCAAATGTGCGCGATCTGGCGGCGGAACGACGAATGCAGGAATTCGCGGCACAGACGGGCGGTGCAGCTTATATCCCAAAATCAGTCGGCGATCTTGACGACGCCTTTGCGCAGATTTCCGCCGATCTGGCGCAGCAGTATGTCTTGAGTTATTACCCGGCGGCTGACAAACGGGACGGCCGTTATCACGTGATTGTCGTGCGAGTGAAGTCCAGGCCGAATGCGCGCGTGCGCGCACGAAAAGGATTCTTGGTGAAGCAGCACGACCGGGTGTAACTTGTTCTATGCTCGATCAGCTTCTCACGCAATTTCTCGATCACCTGCGTTACGAGCGCAACCTCAGCGCGCACACGCTGCGTAATTATGACAGCGACCTCAGACAGTTTCTCGATTATCTGATTCCATCAAGAGAAGAGCCGGAAGGTGGGCCCGCCTCAAAACGAGTATCGTCCCTTGCTTCAAAGCGGAACGAACCTGACCCCAGAGAGATCGATCACATCACCATACGCGAATGGCTGTCATCGCTGCATTCAAATCAAAACAAGAAGACTTCAATCGCCCGAAAGCTCGCCGCGCTGCGCACTTTTTTTCAGTTTCTGGTTCGCGAGCGCGTAATCGAATCGAATCCTGCAAAACTGGTGGCCACGCCGCGCAAGGAAAAAAAGCTGCCCGTGCATCTATCTATTGAAGACACGGTCCGCTTCATCGAAACACCAGATTCGGAAAGCGATTTTGGCAAACGCGACCGAGCAATTTTGGAGTTGCTTTATGCAACAGGCATGCGCGTTTCAGAGTTAGTTCAGCTTAATCTGCGCGACATTGATTTCAAAAATAAACTGCTGCGAGTTTTCGGCAAGCGAAGAAAGGAACGCATTGTGCCGTTCGGCGATCCAGCGGCGAAGGCTTTGAAAGATTATCTGGCCGTACGCGAGCGGTTCCTCGCGAACGCGCCGCCATCCAGGCGGGACGCCCAACCTCTGATACTGAATTACCAGGGCACGCGCATGACTACGCGCTCAGTTGGCCGGCTGATTGAGAAATATATTCGACGGTGCGCGGGCATTCATGATATCAGTCCGCACGCGCTCCGCCATTCGTTCGCGACCCATTTGCTCGACAGCGGCGCTGATTTGCGTGACATTCAGGAACTCCTCGGCCATGCGCGACTTTCAACTACCCAAATCTACACGCATGTTTCCATGGAAAAGCTGATCGAGGTATACGACAAAGCCCATCCCAAGGCCTGAATTTGAGAATCGCCCTTTTCGTTCGCAGGCTTTAATTGTTTCCACTTTCACTGGGTCAGTACCGTGCGCTATGATTTCGATCGGAGTCCGCGAAGTCGGACTGCTCTTGTCAGATGGAAGGTCAACTCACCCGCAATCCTTTGCCGGAACTGATTTGCGAAATCCGCGGGGCCGGACTGTCGGGCGCCCTGCGATTGACTCGCGAACGTCTAAAGGTGGCCGTTTACTTTGACGGCGGCACGCTGATTTTCGCCTCATCTAACCTCCGTACGCATCGGCTCGAAGAATACTTACGGCGGAGCATCGGCTCAGCCGACAGCCAACTTACTGAATTTCCGAAGACAGTCGCCGATGATGAGATGGCGGCTATGCTGATCCAACGAGGAATCCTAACTTCAGATTCATTGAACAAGATTCGCGGCAATCAAGTTTCCGAAATCCTGCGGCTGGCTTTGTTATGGACGACCGGAAGCTGGAGTTTCGATTCACGAGCTCGCCTGGCGGCTGACCTGCGGGTCGAGCTTGACATGAACCGTCTTTTGCTCGAGTGCGCGCGACATCTTCCCGCGAGTTTCCTCAGGGGCAGGTTTGCCGACCTTGAGGGAACATTCTCTCGGGCGGACAGCGATCGCAAAGTCAGTCTCCTGCCTGAAGAAGTTTCTGTCCTCTCGCGGGCGACGGCGCCCGTTACCCTGGCGGAGCTGGAGGCGCTCAGCGGACTGAATGAAGAGCAAACACTGCGCTCGGTTTATGCTTTGTCGATGACGGGCTATTTGCTTCACAGTAAGCCGCGCCGGGCGCTGTCCGCGACCATGTCAGCTCCCGCGGGACGTCACGATGGATCGCGCTCGTCGAAGCGCCCGGCGACAACTGTTCGTGCCGCTGTTAGCACGGCAATCGAGGATCTGAAAACGTTTTTTTCTCGATTGGAACACGCGAAGGATCACTACGACGTGTT
>WNGE01006031.1_pt1 | contig 22885 bp, 30 predicted proteins | sample 5400651 | NCBI WGS metagenome assembly WNGE01 (sample SAMN13153370, study PRJNA577476) | soil metagenome | isolation source: 60 cm soil or saprolite under grassland replicate 2 | place: USA:California | collected 2016-06-15
GAGCGCACCAATGCCTGGCTGAAAGGACGACGCCGGATCGCCACCCGACGCGATCGCAAGGCCGAGAACTACCTCGCCTTCCTGCACCTCGGCATGCTCCACATCCTCGCGACGTCATTCTGAGACAGGTTCCCGACACCGGTTTTTGTCAAGCAGAAAACGTGCCGAACCTGTGACGATTTGTCCACGCCTCGATCGGCGCTAGGCAGGCGTGACCGCGAAGACCACGACCCGACTAAAGGTCGCGCCGTCGATCTGGACGCCGTAGCAACCAGCCGTAAGAACGCGCACGCTCGAAGGTAGGCCGCGGCTTCCGGGCGGCTGGCCCCGCCACGAGACGCTGTAGTTGTGTATTCGCAGCTCGCGTCCAGGGACCGCGCGGCCGTTGAACCCGAGCCGCTGCGGGCCATCCAGTCGGCGACCCCGAATCAAAACCCGCCCGCGGTAGCTCGGTCGCACGTACCAGAAGACTTTTCCGTCAGCCCAGGGCCCGCCGAACTGGTCGTCGGGCCGCACATAGAGCTGGCCGCCTGATCCGCCGAGGCCGGGGTAGACCGGCCCGCGCCCGATTCCTGAGCCTCCGAAGATGTTGGTACGCGTCCAGTCGATGCGCCGATCGACAGGGCTAACCGGGCAAGCGGCTCCAGGCGCGAGGCGCGGCAGATGCAACGGCCGGTGGAGCGTTGCCCACGGGTCGGAGGCGCCTACGGGCTGGACTACCGCCAGCGCCGCGAGGAGCACGCAAGCAGCGGTGATCGTTCGCCGCACCCTTCCAAGTAAAGCACTAGGTTTCCAAGGGGCTCCCAGGCGCGGGCGACGCCGCGCCAGTCGCGCCGTGTCGACTCGACTCGGTCGGTATGGGCCACATCGGTGCAGGTAGCGAGTGGCACGATGTTTGCGTGTCGATCGTGGTTCGACCGGCCGAGAAGGGGGACGAGGCGGCTCTGACGAGGATCGAGCAGGAGACCTGGCTGCCACATGTTTCCCCGAGCGCGTACCGGTCGCGGCCGTTCTTCGAGAACGTTCGGCCCGAGGAGGTGCTCGTCGGCGTACTCGACGGCGAGGTCGCTGGTTATCTCTGCCTGCAGCCTGCAACGCCGCTGGCCTCGAACGCGCACGTGTTGATGGTGACGGGGCTGGGAGTGGCGCCAAGCGCGCAGCGACGGGGAGTGGCCAGCGGGCTCCTCGAAGCCGCAGAGACCTACGTCTCCGAGCGCAAGGTCGAGCGCCTCACGCTTCGGGTGCTGTCAGTGAACACCGCGGCACGCGCTTTGTACGAACGCCACGGGTATCAGACCGAGGGGGTGCTTCGCGGCGAGTTCCGCCTGCCCGTCGGCCCCGGCGGCGCTGTGGTGCCGGTCGATGACGTGCTGATGGCGAAGGCGATTGCCGCTAACGGACGCGTTCCAGGAACATGAGGACGCGTTCTTTGAGCAGCGCTGCCGCTTCTGCAGCAGTAATGTGCCCTTGGCGCCGGGCCGCGTCTGGGTGAGCATCTGTGCCGGGAGAACGCCGAGCGAGAAGCCCGCGTAGACGAGCTCGCCAGGAAGGCCCTCCGCAGCGGCCACGCCCCGCTCGATGATCGTGCCGAAACCGACCTGCTTGGCGTAGCCGACACCCTCGGTGATGTCCGCGAACGTCTTGCCGTCGTACAGATCCGGCGCGTGGACCCCGTGGCCCGCAGCCCTCAGCTCGTCGGCGAAAGCGAGGAATCCGTCCGTTTGTCCCTGTGCGTGGTGGAACAGGAGGATCTCGGCCATAGGCGCCCACTCTAATCACGGCGCGATCTCGATTGGCGGGCAGACTTACTCGTTAGCCGGAGCGACGCGCTGAGCGAACACCCAGAGCTGACCTTCGGGATCGCTAGCAGTGAAGCGACGGTCTCCTACCGGAGAGAGCTCGAGCTCAGTGACATCCGCTCCCGCGTCCTTCGCGCGCGCATGAAGCGCCTCGACATCGTCGACGTAGACATGGATCATCGAGGGTGGGAATGAGCCGAGTGTCCGCGGGCTGGCGAAGCCCTCACCCGCCTGGCCCAGCATCACCAGCCCGTCGTCGCCGAGCACAAGCTCGTTGTGACTGCGGCCTGCGCCGCCGATCTCCGAGAGGCGAAGCTCGAAGCCGAACTTTTCTTGCAGGTACGCCACGGCTGCTGCAGCGTCCTCGTACAGGAGGTAAGGCGAGATACGCGGGTAGCCGGGAGGTGGATTCGACATCGTTGCCGAGTATGACTCGGGTGCAGTTGTCTGGCCACCTCACGGCTAGGGCCTCGCAAGCTGGAGGATCAGCCCGAGTGAATGCTCCGGCCCCGGCCACAGCTCGCGGACCAAGGCCCCGCTGCCCGAGCGAACGAAGCTGCGGAGAACGAGGGCAACGATGACCGCATCGTCGAGTTGCCCGGCGACCGGAATGAAGTCGGGAACGAGATCGAATGGCAATGCCAGGTAGCCGATGAGACCGAGCAAGAGCAGCTTGCGGCGGCGGGGGACCCGCGGGTCGCGTGCGAGCCGGGTCACGAGGACTATGCAGTCGGGGATGAAGGTTGCGAACGCGCGGGCAGCGTCCCGTCGACCCACCAGGACGAGCCTGATCAGGAAGGCGGCGTAGGCAGCTACCGACACACCAACGCCAACCAGTAACCAGATCCACCAGGGCATCAGGCGGAGGCTATGCGGATTAAGTGTCGATCTCGGTCCGACCCGTTCGTTGTCCAGAGGTAAGTCCGATGCCGAAGTGACGAGAAGGGAGCGACGATGAAATTTCTGCTGCTGGTCTGCTGGGACGCCGAGCGGATGAACGCCCAGACCGAACCGGATCCGACTGACACTCCGGATGAGGAGAGCTTCCCGTGGCTGGACGACCTCCAGGCGCGAGGCATCTGGATTACCGGCGACCAGTTGGCGCCACCGCGCAAGGGCCCGCTCAGTCCGCGTTCGCGAGGGGAAGCCGATAGTTACCGACGGTCCGTTCGCCGAGACCAAGGAGGCGCTCGGCGGCATCACGGGTGCGGCAGCCTCGAGGAGGCCGTCGAGATCGCCGCTGCGCATCCCATCGCCCAGACGGGGACGATCGAGGTCCGGCCGCTCTGGGGGAACTGATCCGAGCTTTATGTCACTCGGACTGGCTCGTCTCCTCGCACTCCAAGCAGATCCAGTCGCCCGCGGGCGCGTCGCCTGCGCTGAGCACAGCCGGCACCATTGTTACGCCGCAAGCGGGGCAAATCGGAGGTCGCTCGTCATCCACGCCGACAGTATGGCCGCCCGGCTAGTGCGACCCACAGCTCGCGCGCACCACGAGCTCGACATCGAGGACTTTGCGACGGGCGCGGAGTTTCTTTCCACGTATGAGCTCGGCGAGCGTTTGCATGGCTTGGATTCCGATCTCCCTAGCCGGAACCGAGACCATCGTCAGCGGCGGCTCGACGAGCGCGGCGGCCGGAGAATCCGTGTAGCCGGTGATCGCCAGATCTGCGGGGACGTCGATCCCTCTCGACTTCGCCTCGTGTAACACCCCCAGGGCGAGGGTCTCCCCGGCAGCGAAGACGGCGGAGGGAGGGTCGGGCAGCTCGAGGAGGCGCTCCAGTCCGGCGCGGCCGGCATCGACGGTGAACTCGTCCACCTCGGCGACGAGACGGCCATCTGCTTCCCCGACAGCTTGGACGTACCCCTCGTAGACCTCCCTCACGTTGGGCCACGACAGCGGAGCGGTCACGATCCCGATCCGCTCGTGGCCGTGTTCGCGGACATGACGCGTGGCCGCATATCCGGCGCCGCGGCCGTCGAAGAGAAGGACATGGCCGGTCCGATCTGGCTGGTCGACGTAAACGATCGGAGGGGTGCCGGCATTGGTTCCGATGCCGCCGACGGAGACGGCGACGATCCCGTCCACGCCGCGTGCGATCAGGCGGCGGATCATCGCCTCGGCCAGTGTCGGCGAGTCGCGGGTATCGGTGACGAGAATGAGCGTTCCCTGTTTCGCAGCTACATCCTCGATGCCTCGCAGCAAAGCGGCTCGGGCAGATGGACCTCAATCAACGCGTGCGAGAGCTGCGGAGCGCCTTACCCCCTGAGGAGCCAGGTTGCCACTGTGCCGGTCACAGCGTCGACCGTTGGCGATTCGAGCGGTGCCTCGGGGTCGTGATGCTCCGGAGCCTGATCGACCTCGCTCCGGGTCAAACGGAGCCACACCTTCCGCTCCGAAATGCTGATCCTCTCGACCGCGGCGGCGGGAACGACATGGTGAGTCTCGTGGAGATGATGCCGGAGACTGATGACGAGATAGCTCTCACCGGGTGCATAGCTCGCCCAGGAGACCTTGCCGGCATCCCCGTCAGTCGCCTCGACCTGAAAGTCTTTGATGCTGTCGTCGTGGCCGAGCATTCCTTCCGGAAACGACCAGAGACGATCGCTCTCTTGCTGGCCCTCGCTCACGAGGCCGAACTTTAGAGCGCGGGAGGCGCCATCGACTAGGCGCGCCGGCCGAGTTGCCGCCGGGCCTGGCGAGTCCGAAGATGCACCTCGTGCAAGCTCCGCTATCCGACGATGAGCTCGCTGACCGCTGGGAGAGTCAGAGGCTCGGCGGTTCAGGGGTCAGCCACATCGACCACGTTCGCGTCGCCTGGGTTCTCCACCGGCGACATGGTCGGCTGGAGGCCGAGGAGCGTCTCGTCGAGGGAACCCGGAAGGGGTCTGACCACTACGGCGTTCCAGAGAAGTTCGACGAGCATCTGACCCGGCGCTGGGCTAGGGCGGTTTCCGATGCCGCCGGCGACGCTCCCTGCTTCCGAGAGCTTCCAGGACTTCATCAAGCGGAACCGGAGCTCCGACGCGGCGATCTCTATGGGAAGCCTCGTGACCCTGGAGAGTGATCAGGGGCGGACGGCTGGGATATTTGCCCGAACGACCGCGCCCGCCCGCTCCCGCGCCGGGAGGGATCAGGTCGCCGGTTCTCCGGCAACTTGATAGCCGACCGACCGCCTTTGTCCGCGAGCGGCTCGTCGTCGAAGCGAGGGATGAGGTGCAGGTGCGCGTGTAGCGGGGGCTGCCCAATCTCCGAGAAGCAATTCCAGATGAGCGTGTAACCATCCGGCGCAAGGCGTTCGTCTTGTGCCTCCTTCGCCTTGACGAGAAGCTCGTGCGTCGCTGCCCACTCGTCGGCCGTGAAGTCGAAGGGCGAAGTGCGATGCGCTTTGGGGATGACTACACCGGTTCCGGGAAGCACGTCAGGCGGGTCGCGTGGATCGCGCGTCGAGGCGTAGAGGCAGAAGTCGTTCTCGATGCAGATCTCGGCCGCACGGAACTGGGTCAAATCGCAGAAGACGCAGACGTTGTCGTTCATGCCTGCATTTTTGCCATCGCTGAATACTCGCCTGGGCTGCGGTTCAGCTCAGTCGTCCGGCCGAGACTCAGCGCCGTCGAAGATCCGCATCGGCAGGGCGGCGAGCGGCTCGCCGCCGTTTCCGGTGACGAGCCAGGTGTCCTGCATGTACAGGCACGCGTGGCCGTCGGCTGAGATCGCGTGGGGGTGCATCGAGAAGACCATGTTCGGGGCAAGCTCGGTCTCGACTCCCTCACCGATCTTCGGGAACTCGATCATCGTCATCCCGATCGAGTGGCCAGTGACGTGGCCGAGCTCGTAGCCGCGGGCGCTGAAGCCCTTCGAGACGGCGCGGTGGACGTCGTGCGCGCTGGCGCCGGGACGTAGCGCCGAGCGCGCGGCCTCGTAGTACTCCTCGTAGGCCTCGAGCATCCGCCTCGCCTCGGGACCGGGCGCTGCCCCTCCGGCCGCGATCGCTCGCGAGACTTCGACCCAGTGGCCGCCCGGCCCCGCAATCTCGAGCGACGGTAGGACGAGATCGCCCTCGCGGATCCGCCGGTCGCGGCTCGCGATCCTGAACTCGGGCTCGGCCTCTCCGTTCTCGCCGACGAGCACCATGTCCATCGTCTGGCGTCCGCAGCCCTCGTCCACGAAGTAGTCCTCGCACGGGCCGAGCAGTTCGGCCTCTGACCGGCCCACCGCGAAGGCGTCGAGAAAGATCCAGAAGCCCTCGGCGTTGATCCGGACGCTGTCGCGCACCGAAGCCAGCTCCTCGTCGCTCTTGACCGCCCGGGCGAGGTCGAACTCGACGTCGTAGGGGACGAGCTCGAGCTCGCCGTCCGCCAGTGCCTGGTAGTCGCGGACGGTCATCACGTAGTCGAGCCCATAGACGCCGACCCGTTTCCAGCCCCGGTCGCGGGCGCGGTCGCGGAGCCACGCGCCCGGCGCGTCGACGAAGACCTGCTCGTCGATCCAGGTCGTCCCGTGCTCGCCCACGTAGCGGGCCTCGACCGGGAAGACGATCGAGGGCTCGCCCTCGAGCGGCAGCAGCACGTAGGCGAACCGGTGGACGATGAGGAAGCCGGACAGGTACCTGACGGCGCCCTCGAAGCCGCTGTACTCGCTGCCGGAGACGATCACGGCGTCGAGGCCGTCACGCACGAGCGCCTCGCGGACGTTCGCGTAGCGGCGCTCGACCTCGGCCGGGCTCACTGTCTCCACGATGCCTCCATTCCTTTGATCAGCGCCGTCACCGCGTCATTCATCGGCGTTGGCACGCTCTGCTCACGACCGAAGTGGGCGATGCCGCCGTTCAGGTAGTCGATCTCGGTCGGCCTGCGGGCCTCGACGTCCTGGAGCATGCTCGCCTTGTGGTCGTAGGCCACGTCCGGCCGCGCTGCGTGATCGATCAGCTCCTCGGGGTCTGCGTCGAGCTCGATCCCCTGCGCCGCCGCGACCGCCTTCCCTTCGTCGACCAGCTGCGAGACGAGCCGTCGCAGCCCGGCGTCCTCGACGACGCGGCCGTGCGTGAGACCAGTTAGGGCGCCGATCGGATTCGTGGCCGCGTTGAAGATCAGCTTGCGCCATTGCGGGCCGCGCGCGTCCGCGACCGCTTGCGTCGGCATGCCGCCCCGCGTGCACGCGTCGGCGAGCTCCTCGATATCGGCCATCGGCGCCGGCTTCGGCTCGAACGGCCCGATCGTCGTGTCACCCTTGACGTCCCACTGCACGTGGCCGGGCCCGACGACGCGCCCCGCCGGGAACGTCGTCCCGCGAATCACGCGCTCGACGTGCTGCGCGAGCGCCTCCTCGTTGCCGACCCCGTTCTGCACCGAGCAGATTGAGCCGTTCGCGAACGCCGCGGCCGTCGCCTCGATCGCCGCGGCCGTGTGCATGGACTTCGTCGCGACGATTCCGAAGTCGCTGGGTGGCAGCTCCGCGGCGTCCGTCGTCGCGCTGAGCTTGCCGACGACCTCGCCCGCTCCGGAGAGGCGCAGCCCGTGCTCGTTGATCGCCGAGACGTGCTCCCGGTCGAGATCGAACGCCCAGACCTCCACGTCGTCGAGCTGCGCGAGGTTCGCCGCGAACAACGAACCGACCGCTCCGCAGCCGACGATCGTCACCCTCACAGGTACGACGCCTCGCGACCCTTGACCAGGCGGTAGACGGCCGTCATCAGCGGTGCCTCGACCTCGCGGCGCTCCGCCTCGCGCACGAGCGCGCCGGTGATGAAGTCCACCTCGGTCGGGCGCCGCGCCTCGACGTCTTCGAGCATCGACGGGTAATGGCGGCTGCCTCGCTGCGTCGCGAGCACGTTCATTTCCCAGGGATCCTCGCGCAAAGAGATCCCTGCGGCGCCGGCAATCCGCTTCCCCTCGTCCATCAGCCCGCGAACGAGGTGGCCGAGATCCGTCGGCTGGTCGAGCTCGGCGAAGTGGTAGTCGTGGGGGAGCCCAGTCAGCGCGGCGACGCTGTTCACGGTCGCATTGAAGATCAGCTTCGACCAGCGCGCGGGCTCGAGGTCGGGCATCGCCTCGGCCTTCAGCCCCGACTCGACGATCAGCGCCGCGGTTCGCTCCGCGAGGTCGACGGGCGCATCCTCGTAGGGCGCCAACCAGGTTGGCGTGTCGAGCACGTACTCGACGTGGTCGTCCGCCAGCTTCGTCCCGCTCATGAACGTGACCGCCGAGAGCTGCGGCCAGGGACCATGGCCGCGGACGACCTCCTCGGCGCCGAGGCCATTCTGAACGGTCATGACGCTGCCGTCGCCGAGCCGGCCTTCGAGCTGCGCCGCCGCAGCTTCGACGTCGTTCGCCTTGGTCGCGACGATCGCAAGCCCGGCCTCCGCCAGCCCGGCGGGATCGGTGGACGCGCGGGGCCTGCCGACAAAGTCCGCACGGCCCGAGACGCGAATGCCGGTCTCCATCACAACGGCCGCGTGCTCGGGACGACGGCAGAGCAGCGTGACCTCGGCGACCCGCGAGAGGTGGGCGGCGAAGAGGCTGCCGATGACGCCGCCCCCGATCACCCAGACGCCTTCGCTCAAGGCGTCCCGCCGGCGAGGATCGTCGTCAGCTTCGAGGAGTCGATGTTCCCGCCCGAGATGACGCAGACGACGTTGCCGGCCCCGCCGTGACCGGCAAGCACCGCCGCGAGCGAGAGCGCGCCGGCGCCCTCCGCCACGACCCTCGCGCGCTCGGCGAGCAGGCGCACCGCGGCGGCGGTCTCGTCAATCGGAACGGCCACGGCGCCGTCGAGCACGTCCCGAGCGAGCTCCCACATCTTCGGCAGGAGCGCCGGCGAGCCGGAGCCGTCGACGAACGAGGGCTCGTAGTCGACTTTTCGGGGCTCGCCGGCGGCAAGCGATGCGGCCAGTGGCGCGCCCGTCTCCGGCTCGACCGCATACACCCGCGCCTCGGGCCGCAGCGCCTTGACCGCGCTTGCGATCCCGACGCTGAGCCCGCCGCCGCCGAAGGGAATGAGCACCACGTCGGGTTCCGGGAGGTCTTCGAGGATCTCGAGCCCGATCGTCCCGTTCCCCGCCATGACCTGCTCGTTCTGGACGGGGTGGATGAAGACGCCTTCGGCCTCGGCGAAGCTCGATTCCTCGATCGTCTGCCACCAGCGTTCGTACGGCACCTTGACCACGCGCCCGCCGAGTCGCTCGATCGCCGCCAGCTTCGTCTCGACCGCGCCTTCGGGCACGACGACCGTGGCAGGAATGCCGAGCTCGCGCGCCGCCCAAGCGACACCCTGGCCCATGTTCCCGGCGCTCGCCGTCACGACGCCCGCCTCCAGCCTGGCGGGGTGGAGTTGCGAGATCGCGTTCAGCGCCCCGCGCAGCTTGAACGAGCCGATCGGCTGCAGGTTCTCGGGCTTCAGGTAGATCGCGGGACCTTCAGAGGGCAGCCGCAGGAGCGGCGTGCGGACGACCTTCCCCCGCAGGCGCTCCTGCGCGCCGCGGATCTGCTCCAGCGGGATCAAAACGGAACCACCGCGCCGACGCCTTCGCTGCGCGCCCGCCGGTAGAGGTACTCGGCTGCCGCGAGGTCCTCGACGGCGAGGCCGAGCGAGACGAAGACCGTCAGCTCCTCGTCGGAACCGCGCCCCGCAGCCGAGCCAATGAGCACCTCGCCGAGCTCGGCCCGGATGTGATCGGGCCCGATTCCCTCCTCCTCGACGGCGCGGAGGTACTCCCCGGACTCGTTCACGGTCGACTCCCTGCGATCGACGAACAGCGCCGCAGCGGCGATCGTCGCCGAGTCGAGCTCCCGCGCCGTCGGGATCGAGGATCCGACCGCGTTGACGTGCGTCCCCGGCGCTAGCCAGCCGCGCTCGACGATCGGCTCGCGGGCCGAGCTGACCGTGACGACGACGTCGGCGTCGCGAACGGCGGCCTCGGCGCTGCCGTCCGCCTCGACCGGAAACGGCGCCTCGGCCTCCGCCGCGAAGGCCTGCGCGTGCTCTGCAGTCCGGCTCCAGACGCGGGCCTGCTCGAACGAGCGCACTTTCGCCATCGCCTCCAGGTGGGCTCGCGCCTGCACGCCGGAGCCTAGGATCGCGAGCACCTTCGAGTCAGGCCGCGCGAGCGCGCGCGTGGCGACCGCGGACACCGCCGCGGTGCGGATCGACGTCACCGCCGAGGCGTCGATCAGGGCGCGCAGCTCGCCGGTCTCGCCGTCGAAGAGCATCACGCCGCCCTGGTGCGCGTCCAGCCCACGCGCCGGATTGCCGGGGAAGATGCAGACGGTCTTGAGGCCGTAGGCCGGCTCGGGCGAGGAGCGGTGCGCCGGCATCAGGCCCATCAGGCTCTGCTCCTCGGGCGGCCGGACGACGAACCGGAGCGGCTGCCAGCTCCCCCCGCGGGCGAGGTCGGCCAGTGCTTCCGCCATCAGCTCGATGCACTCCTCCATCGGTAGCAACCCCTTCACGTCCTCGTGTGCGAGGACGAGGACTTCGCTCATCGGGCAACCTCGTGAGCGGTTCGTTGGACTGCGAGACGAATACCGACCCCAATTCTCCAGCCAAACTGGACGCGTAGCGTGCTCACGCGAAGAGCTCCGCGAGCTCGTCGCGCTCCTGCTCGGAAAGCCGGATCTCGGCGGCCCTCAGCGCCGCGTCGAGCTGCTCGGGTCGCCGCGGCCCGACGATCACCGACGTCACCTGCGGGTGGCTCAGGACCCACGCGATCGCCAGCTCGGCCGGCTCTACTCCGCGCTCCAGGGAGGCAGCCTGGAACCGTTCGAGCCCCTGGAACGTCCTCTCGTTCACGAGGTCGGAGTATGGCTCCCCGCGCAAGGCCATCCGCGAGTCGTCCGGGAAGGCCTGCGCGCGCAAGTACTTCCCGGTCAGCCAGCCGCCGCACAGGGGGCTGAACGGCGTGAAGCCGAGGCCCTTCTGTGCGCAGAGCGGCAGCACGTCACGCTCCGACTCGCGCCGGAGCAGGCTGTATTCGTTCTGCACCCACGCGAAGCGTGCGAGCCCGTGACGGTCGCTCGCGTCGAGCGCCTCATGCAGCTGCTCGCCGTCGACGTTGCTGATGCCGATCGCGCCCACCTTCCCGGCGCCGACCAGCTCGTCGAGGGCGCGCAGCGTCTCCTCGATCGGCGTTTCGGGGTCGGGCTCGTGCGTCAGGTACAGGTCGACCCGGTCTGCCTGGAGGCGCGAAAGGCTGCCCGCGAGCTCACGGAGGATCCGTTCTCGCGAGAGACCGCGATCGGCGGGGTCGCCCGTGACCGACCAGTAGACCTTCGTGCTGAGCAGGACCGGCGCGTCATGCCGGCGACGCCAGCTCCCGATCCAGCTCTCGCTTCGCCCGCCTCCGTAGGACGCGGCGGTGTCGAAGACGTTGATGCCCGCCGCTACGGCTCGGTCCATGATCGCAAAGGCCTCGGACTCGCTCTCGCCTTGGCCGAAAAGCTCAGGAGCCGAGCCGATCCCGCCAAAGTTGCCGCAGCCGAGGACGATGCTCGAGAGCTCCAAATCGGTGCCGCCGAGCCGCCGGTACTCCACCGGCAGAGCGTACTCGTCGAATTCGAAGCGAATTCGTGTGACAATCGCAGCGTGGCCGGCCACGTCGTGCACGAAAACGAGCTGGAGAGCCGCCGTGTCGATGGCGACACGGCCTCACGGGCGACCGCGATCGATGCGTCCGCGGGATCCCGGTTCCTCGAGCTGCATTTGACGCATTACGAACCCGGCCGCTCGCTGCCCCGACGACTCGACGGCGTCCAGGAGATCGTCTACGCCGCCTCCGGCCGCGGGAAGATGTTCGTCGAAGGCGAAGAGCACGAGCTCGAGCCCGGCACCGGCGTCTACCTCGCGCCCGGCGAGTCGTACGAGGTCGAGAACCCCGGACCGGAGGAGCTACTGACCGTCTCGGCGATCGCGCCGCAGACGAACGGAGCGACGCGGGTTGCCGGTCGGCGCACGGTTCGGCTCGCCGACCAGCCTCTGCTGACGGCGAGCGGGGATCGCGAGTTTCGCTACCTCGTCACGCAAGAGGTCGGTTGCCGAGACATGACGCAGTTCTACGGCGTCATCGCGCCGGGCCGAGCACCCGATCACAGCCACGTCTACGACGAGGTGATCTACGTCCTCGAAGGCGAGGGCGTTCTGCACGGAGACGGGGCGGACAAGCCAGTGTCGGCGGGCAGTTGTATCCACCTACCGCCGTTGTTCGTGCATTCGCTCGAGAACAGCGGCGACGCGCCGATGCGGATCGTGGCCGTCTTCCATCCAGCCGGCGATCCGGCCTCGCGCGCATACGAGGCAAACGAATGACGGCGATCGGCGTCTCATTCAAGGACCGATTAACTCTGAGGAGGGCAAGATGAAGAAAGTGGTAGTCGCCGCGGGGCTCGCGGCAGCAGTAGCCGTGCTCGCGACGGCAGCCTGGGGGTCAACCAGTGGGGCGAACAAAGTCGCTTCCGTCGCGAACGCAGACACCGCGCTCGTCAAGTGCGGAAAGACGCGCTCGATCGGGCTGATGGCGCCGTTTACCGGGCCGGCAGCGTCGATCGGGATCAACCAGGTGCACTGGGCGAACTTCTACAAGACCAACTACAACAAGACCCACAAGAAGAAGATCAAGTTCGTCAACGAGGACACGATGCTCGGTTCGGCGAACGGGACGGCCGAGGCGGTCAAGGGCGCTCAGGCGCTCGGTTCGAACGCCGCCGTTCTCGGCGTGGTCGGCCCGGCCGGCTCGAACGAGGTCAAGGCCACGACCGGTGCGCTCAAGGGTGCAGGTCTCGGCTGGGTCTCGGGCTCGGCGACGAACACGACGATCACGACTGACGGCACCCGGAGGGGCTTCTTCTTCCGCACCGTCCCGCCGGACTCGTCGCAGAGCAAGAGCGTCTCAGGCTTCATCACCGGCACGCTCAAGATCAAGCGCGTCTACATCATCGACGACCAGGAGGCCTACAGCACCGGCCTCGCCGACGAGGTGCAGGCACAGCTCAAGGCCGCGGGCGTGACGGTCGGACGCGACGGCGTCAGCCAGCAGCAGTCCGATTTCACGGCGATCATCAACAAGATCCCGCGGAACACGCAGCTGGTCTACCTTCCGTGGCAGCTGCCGCCGAAGGGGCAGGCCTTCGGTCAGCAGATGAAGAGCCTCGGTCGGGCCGGCACGAAGCTGATGGGCTCCGACGGTCTCTTCGATCCGTTGTTCGCTGGGCTCGGGAACAACGTGTACGACTCGTTCTTCCCGGTGAACCCGTCGGACAAGCGGGTTGCGGCCTTCAAGGCCATCCACAAGGGCACCGAGCTCTTCGGCGCACCGAGCTACGTGGCGGCGCAGGTCGTCACGGGCGCGATCGACCGGGCCTGCAAGAACGGCACGGCATCCCGCGCCGAGGTTCGTGCGCAGATCAAGAAGACGAACATCCCGGCGAGCACGTCGCTGCTCGGCCTTCCCGTCGCTTTCAACAAGAACGGCGACATGGTCAAGAAGCCGTTCGGGATCTACCACTCGGTGAAGGGAGTCTTCGTCCGAGTCGCGTAGTCCAGTCGGTTAGGAGTTGAACGCAGTGCGGCCCACCAACCAGGTGGGCCGCACTGGGTTTTATGCGATCTTCCCCCCGTGAACTGGAGCCTCTTCTTCGGCGAGCTGGTCAGCGGGCTGACGCTCGGGAGCATCTACGCGCTGATCGCGCTCGGCTACACGATGGTGTACGGGATCCTGAAGCTCCTGAACTTCGCCCACGGTGACGTCTACATGGTCGGAGCGTTCGTTGGCTTCTTCGTCCTCCAATGGCTTGGCGGCGCGTTGTCGCCCGCGGTGACCGGCTGGCTGGTGGTCGCGATCATGTTCGCGGTCGCGATGCTCGCCTGCGGCCTGCTCGGCGTCGGGATCGAACGTTTCGCTTATAGACCGCTTCGAGAGGCGCCCCGGATCGCGCCGTTGATCAGCGCCCTCGGCGTCTCGATCTTCCTGCAGAACAGCGCGCTCCTGCTCTGGGGGCCGCAGTTTCGCAGCTACGACACGTTCGACCTGGTCGGGGTCAAGAGCTACCACATCGGCAACAACTTCTTCATCTCGAACATCCAGATCCTCACAATCTCGGTGTCGATTGGGCTGACGATCCTCCTCGCGCTGATCGTCTCCCGCACGCGCACGGGGAAGGCGATGCGGGCGACGTCGTTCGATCGCGACGCGGCTGAGATGATGGGGATCAGCATCGACCGGGTGATCTCGTTCACGTTCTTCCTCGGGTCGGCGCTCGCGGCCGCAGGAGGCGTCATGTTCGGGCTCGTCTTCGGCCAGATCTTCTCGCTGATGGGCTTCACCGCGGGGTTGAAGGGCTTCACGGCGGCCGTTGTCGGCGGGATCGGGAGCATTCCCGGCGCCGTGCTCGGCGGCTTCCTGATCGGCCTCACCGAGGCCTTCGCCACGGGCTACCTTCCGGGCGGGTCGGTCTACGCAAACCTCTACGTCTTCGCGCTCTTGATCGGCATGTTCCTCATCCGACCGTCGGGCCTGCTCGGCTCGCCCGTGATCCAAAAGGTATGAATTGAGCTCGCTGGGCGGCGGACCACCCCTCGACGAAGGCGACCTGCCTGCGGCGATCCCGGAGCCTGTGGACCCCGCCGACCGGTCTAGGGTCGGGACGGACGAGTGGGTCGCGCGGGTCGACGAGCGGCGAACTGCGCAGAAGGGCCTCACCGGCGCCGTCGCCCGGGCCTGGGAGCGGCTGCCTGCCGCGGGACGCCTCGTAGTCCTGCTGGGGCCGTTCGCGATCTTCCCGTTCATCACGAACGAGGGCAACCTCTACCGCTACGGACTGATCACGATCATCTACGCACTGCTGGCGATGGGGCTGAACGTCGTCGTCGGTTTCGCGGGGCTGCTCGATCACTTCCTGGCGGCTGCTCGGCGACTACCTCGCGATCGTGACGCTCTTCTTCCTGCAGGCCTTCGTGATCTTCGTCAACAACGCCAACGGCGGCCTGAACGACTTTTCCTACCCGTTCGTCGGCAAGGTCGACCTGACCGGCGGCGCGAACGGACTCGACCAGATCGATCCGTTCAACCTGTTCGGCTTCCATATCACGACGACGAAGGGGTACTACTTCTTCACGCTGATCTCGCTGACCCTGCTGATGATCATGCTCTACTTCGTCAACGGGTCGCGGACGGGCCGCGCCTGGCGCGCTCTGCGGGAGGATCCCCTGGCCGCCGAGGTGATGAGCATTCCGGTCAACCGGCTGAAGCTGCTCGCGTTCATGTTCGGCGCCGCGGTCGCGGGGTTCACCGGGACGATCTTCGGCGCCGTTCAGTCGGGCGCCTTTCCCGGCGACTACGACGTCGGCCTGCTGATCACGATCTACGCGATCGTCATTCTCGGCGGGCTCGGCAGCATCGGCGGGGTGGTGATAGGCGCACTCGTCGTCAACGGCGCCCCCGAGCTGCTTCGCTCGTCGAGCAACGCGCGCTTCCTCTTCTACGGCGTGCTGTTGCTCGCGCTCTTCGTGGCCTTGCGACCCTGGTACAAGCCGGTGATCGTCCTGCTGGGGACGATCGCGTTCGGGTACGCGGTCCACGGGATTGCGAGCGCGGTCTGGTCGCGCGGGACCGCCGGCCACATCGACGGCGCCGGCAGCTTCGGCAGGGCGCTCGAACACTGGGTGCTGCTTCCGAGCCACCCGTCGTCGATCGCCGGCTGGGCCTACTTCGCGCTGATCGTCGCGGCGCTCGTGCTGACGCTCGTCCGCGGCTGGTGGCGCGTCGTCACCTTGATTCCCACGCTCTATCTGGCCGCGTTCGTCTGGGAGAACAAACTCGTCGAGCAGGTGGCCGGTGCGACTCGGCTGATCCTGCTGGGGACGCTGCTCGTCGTGATCATGAACGTGCGCCCCGCCGGGATCTTCGGCACCTCGCGCGTGGAGATCGTCTAAGTGGCCCTGCTCGAGCTCCGCGACGTCTCGAAGGCCTTCGGCGGCCTGCAGGTGATCGACCATCTGAGCCTGCATGTCGACGAGGGCGAGATCGTCAGCGTGATCGGGCCGAACGGCGCCGGGAAGACGACCGTGTTCAACCTGATCACCGGCATCTTCCACGTCGACTCGGGCGAGATCGTCTTCGAAGGTGACAAAATCTCGGGCCTCGCTCCGCACAGGATCACGAACAAGGGGATCGCCCGGACGTTTCAAACCCTGCGGCTGTTCCTGAACATGACGGTGCTCGAGAACGTGATGGCCGCCCAGTACGGGCACACCAAGGCGACATTTCTCGAGGCGATGCTGCAGCTTCCCCGCTCGCGGAAGGAGGAGAGGCAAATTCGGAAGCTCGCCGAAGAGAAGCTCGCGTTTTTCGGCCAGCGACTTGCGGGCTATAGGCACGACCAGCAGGCGTACAGCCTCTCGTACGCGAACCGGCGCCGGCTCGAAATCGCCCGCGCGATGGCGACGAACGCGCGGCTGCTGCTCCTCGACGAGCCTGCGGCGGGGATGAACCCCCACGAGACGCACGAGATCACGGAGCTGATCGGCAAGTTGCGCGACGACGCGGGGTACTCGATCCTCGTGATCGAGCACGACATGCACGTCGTCGAGGGGATTTCCGACCGCGTGATCGCGCTTGACCACGGAATCAAGATCGCGGAGGGCTTGTTCGACGAGGTGGCGACCCACCCGCTCGTGGTCGAGGCCTACCTGGGCGTCAGAGCGGAGTCGGAAGCCGTCTGATGTTGCTCCGGCTCGACAACGTCGACACCTACTACGGGCCGATCCACATCCTGCAGGGGGTCTCGCTGGATGTAAACGAGGGCGAGCTCGTCTGCCTGTTGGGCGGGAACGCGTCGGGCAAGTCGACGACGCTGAAGACGATTATCGGGATCGTCCGTGCGCGTCGCGGGGGTGTCTTCTTGAACGGCGAAGAGGTGAGCGGCCGTCCGCCCAGCTACCGGATCGGCAAGGGAATGGCGATCGTGCCCGAGAACCGCCGCCTGTTCGGGCCGATGTCCGTCAAGGAGAACCTGGAGATGGGCGCCTACCTGCACGGCGGCGGCACGAAGGAGGACTTCGAGCGCGTCTACTCGCTCTTCCCGCTTTTGTACGAGCGGCGCCGGCAGCTCGCCGGGACTTTGTCCGGCGGCGAGCAGCAGATGGCCGCGATGGGCCGGGCGCTGATGTCGCGGCCGAAGCTCCTGCTGATGGACGAGCCCTCGATGGGGCTGGCGCCGATCCTCGTCGAGCGGAACTTCGAGATCATCAAGGAGGTGCACGAGTCCGGGGTCGCGATCCTCGTCGTCGAGCAGAACGCGAACGTTTCGTTGTCGATCGCCGACCGCGGCTACGTCCTCCAGACGGGCCGGATCGTGCTCTCTGGTGCGGCGTCTTCGCTGATCAAGGACGAGGACCTGCGGAAGGCCTACCTTGGCCGTTAGCGTCGACGCGCTGCCGGCGCGGATCCGGCACCGCTTTCCGATCTTCGACCGGCTCGTCTACATCAACAGCTGCTCGCAGGGAGCGCTGTCGGATGCTGTGCGGGACGCGTACGCCCGCTACCTCGACGACTGGGACGAGCACGGGGCGCCGTGGGAGTACTGGGTCGAGCAGCTCGACGCCGCCCGGCGGAGCGTGGCGGGTCTTGTTAATGCCGCGGAGGACGAGGTTGCTGTGACCACTTCCGTTTCGGCCGGCGTCAGCGCGCTCGCGAGCGGGCTCGTGTTCGACGGGGGCAGCGACAAGGTCGTGGTCAGCGACTTCGAGTTCCCGACAATCGGCCAGATCTGGCACGCGCAGGAGCGGCGCGGCGCCCGCGTCGTGCACGTTCCCGCCGAGGCCGACGGGGCGATCCCGCTCGAACGCTTCGACGCCGCGATCGACGAGGAGACGGCGCTCGTGGCGATCACGCACGTCTGCTTCCGCAACGGGAGCAAGCTCGACGTCGCCGGCGTGATCGAGCTTGCGCACGAGCGCGGTGCTCTCGTCCTGCTCGATGCCTACCAGTCCGTGGGGTCGTTTCCGGTCGACGTTCGGACGCTGGACTGCGACTTCCTCGCCGCCGGGGTGCTCAAGTACCTGCTCGGGTCGGCCGGGCTGGGGTTTTTCTACTGCCGTCGCGAGCTCGTCGAGCGGATCCAGCCGACCGCGACCGGGTGGTTCGCCGACCGCAACATCTTCGAGATGGACATCCACGACTACTCGCCGGCGCCGACCGCGCGTCGGTTCGAGGCGGGAACACCGCCGATTCCCGCAATCTACGCCGGCATCGCTGGGATCGAGCTGATGCAGGAGATCGGGGTCGAGGAGACCGAGGCTCACGTCCGCGAGCTGAACGCGCTGCTCATTGCCGGGCTCGACGAGCTCGGCGCCACGGTCGTCACGCCGCGCGCTCCGGAACAGCGGGGCGCCCTCGTCTGCGTTGCCTCGACCGACGTCGATCGGCTCGTCGCCGCGCTGGCCGAAGGAGGCGTCGTCACGTCATCGCGTGACGACAACCTCCGGATCTCGGCTCATTGTTACAACACCGCCGAGGACGTGAGCGCGGTGGTCGAGGTGCTTGGCCGGAATCGCTCGCTGCTTCGCCTCGACTGAGCGCCGGCGCTCAGTCGGCGAGGCTCCAGACCGACTTTCGGCACATTTTCGTCACGCTTTTGTTGCGATTTGCGCTTGACAAAACCAAATGCCAAAACCAAGTGTCGGACACCTGGCTTTAGGCGCCACGTCATCAAAGAACCTCCTGGAATCACACACCGCCTGCGCCGTGCAGGATCCTCGGAGGCGGATCTGACGGCGCTACTCGATCGCGCCCCAGCGGCGGTCCGCGCGACGTGGGACTCCGCCGGCTTGTCGTCGAGCTCGACGCTCTCGTCCTTCGTGCGCCCGATCACCTGCTCCTGGCGGGCGACCGGCAACGCTTCCCACGCGTCCGCGTCATGGCTCCACTTCTGCAGCAGCAGGATCGTGCCGCCCGCGCCGGGGATGCCGTCGGGAATCACCGCGAACTCGGGCGCGTCGATCAGGCTCGGGTTCTCGCTCCCGTCGATGAAACCGGTCAGGTCGCGGTCGTGTCGGTACGGCCAGCTCGAGGACTCCTCGGCGACGGACGCCGCCGCTTCGAGCGCCCCAATCGCCTCACGGGCCATGTCGAAGACGACGTCGTATGCGCTCCCCGAGATCCAGAGCACCGCGTCGTGCTGCGTCGCCGGCATCGTGTAGCCGTCCGGACCGACGATGTCCCTGTTGAAGCCCTCGAGCTCCCTCGGCGTCTCCTCGGGCACGAGGTCGCGCCAGAGCTCCGGGCGGAAGCCGACGACGAGGTTGACGCCGCCGATCGTCGTTCGCGGCTCGCGCAGCGCCGCGACGGCGCCCACGAGCTCCACAGGCGCTTCCGGGCGCCGAGCGTCGAACTCGAGGTAGGCGTGCGACGCCGTCCCAAGCGCGAACAGTCCGCTCTGCGGGGTACTCATCCGGCGATCATGAACCCCAGCCCAGTGACCGTCCAGGATTTTCCCGATATTTCCGCAAGGAATGGGGGGTGGCTCTGATGCGGCGCCTCGCCGGAGCCGTCACCATGACGCGGTGAGCACCAGCACGGTCCTGCTCGTACTGGGCGCCTTCCTCGCCAGCGCCGTCGAGATGGTCGAGGCGCTGACGATCGTGCTCGGTGTCGGGATCGTGCGAGGCTGGCGCTCGACGCTGATCGGCGTGGCGGCCGCGACGATCGTGCTCGCGGCGCTCGTCGCCGCGCTCGGGCCGGCCCTGCGCGTGGTCCCGATCGAGACCCTGCGCCTCGTCGTCGGCGCGCTGCTCCTCGCCTTCGGGCTGCAGTGGCTGCGCAAGGCGATCCTTCGTTCGAGCGGATATATGCCGCATCGTGACGAGGACGCGGCCTTCCGCCGCCAGCGCGAGCAGGCCGCAGTGGCCGGTCATGAGGAGAGGGCCGGCCTCGACTGGTACTCGTTCACGGTCGCCTTCAAGGGCGTCCTGCTCGAAGGGCTCGAGGTCGTCTTCATCGTGATCTCGTTCGGTAGCGCCCAGAACCGGGTCGGCCTTGCCGCGGCCGGGGCCGCGGCGGCGGTCGTGGTCGTCGTCGGCGCGGGCGTCCTCGCGCGAGGCCCGCTCGAGCGCGTTCCCGAGAACACGATCAAGTACGCGGTCGGCCTGCTGCTGACGAGCTTCGGCTGCTTCTGGGGCGCCGAGGGTGTGGGAGTCACCTGGCCTGGCGACGAGCTCTCGCTGCTCGGCGTGATCGCCTTCATCGGCGCGGTTTCGTTCCTGCTGGTGCGGGCACTCCGGCGGCGGCTCGCCTTGGAGCCCATGGAGGCACCGGCGTGAGATACGTCCGCTCGTTTGCGTTGTTCTGGTGGAACTTCGTCGTCGGCGACGACTGGCGGGTCGCGGCGGGGCTTGCGGTCGCGCTCGGGCTGACGTCCCTCCTCACCCACGAGGGCGTCAACGCCTGGTGGCTGCTCCCGGTTGCGATCGTGCTGCTGCTCGCCGGCTCGCTCTGGCGTGAGACTCGCCGAGCCGCTTAGCCGGCCTCGCGGCGGGGCGGAATGATGAGCACCGGGCGGCCGGCATGCTCGGCGACCGCGTGCGAGACGCTGCCCGAGAGAGCCTCCTTCACACCGGTGAGGCCGCGCGAGCCGATCACGATCGCCGCTGCATCGATCTCGTCCGCGACGTCGATGACGCCTTCCCAGGTCGGGGCGGCGACCTCGGCTCGAGCCTCGGCCGCGAAGCCGGCGCTCGCGGCAAGCTCTGCTCCCTCCTTCGCACGCTCCAGCGCTTGCTGCTCGTTGAGCTCTTGGAAGCTCGGCACCAGCGTGCCGAGCGCGGCGTAGCTTTCTTCAGCCGTCAACGGAGGACCCACGGCGAGCACAACGGCCGGGTGACCGTCGAGCAGGCCGGCAGCTGCTTGGATCGCATGCTTCGCGCCTGCCGAGCCGTCGTAGCAGATCAGAATCGGAGCAGCGGCCATCGGTTCCTCCTTGGTTGCTTGCGCGAGCCTCGCGTGAGCCTAAACGCAGCGTCATGGGTGGGGTCAGACGCCTTCGGTTGCCGTGACGCGGCCAGCGCGGACCGCCTCGACGAGAGCTTCGTGATCTCTCTCGTTCAGATCGGCGTAGGCGGCGGCAAAAGCGGCTATGGCGCGGTCGAAGCTGTCGCTCTTGCCGAGATAGGCCGCGATCGCGATCCGGTCGCCCGAGCGAGCGTGCGCGCGTGCGAGCGTCCAGCCGCAGGCCACCGCATAGGCGTCGAGTCCGCGCGGCAGGATCGTCTCGATGTCGACCGAGCTCTTCCAGTCCCAGAGCTGGCGCACGTAGAAGTCGCGCAGCTCGCCGTCGAGGGTTTCCTTGGTCCGAATCCAGCCGAGGAAAATGTCGCTCGCGGCCTGCATGAGCCGCTGGCCCTCGACCACCCGCCGGCCGTGGTTCGCGAAGCGGCTGCGGCCAAGGAGCGGTTCGAGCACCGACGCTTCCGCCTCCTTGATCTGCAGGAAGAGAGGATCGTGTTGGTCCCGCCCCAGCAGCAGCAGCACCCAGCACCGCGTGCCGACGCTTCCCACTCCGACGACCTTCCGGGCGAGATCGACGGAGCGGAAGCCTTCGAGCAGAGCCCGAAGGTCGTGTGGAAGCGTTCGGCCGTAACGACGGATGGTCATGCGGATCTGCGACTCCAGCTCGACGGGGTCGTCCTCACCACCACTGAGCTCCCTGAGGGGGACGATCAGAGGCGGATCCGAGATGAATCTCGGCTCTCCGTCGACCTCCTCCGTCAGCTTGACGAGCGCACGCATACGGTCGCGCGTTTGAGCCTTTGCTGCCGCGCCCTGAAAGGCCTTCTCCAGCTTCCGATCGTGGCCTGCCCGCAGCTCAGCGGCGATCGAGCGCGCATCGAGTTGCGAGTACCAGACATCGAGGTCGCCCATCGCTGCGAACTGCCGCATCGCCTCGCGGTACGTCCGCACGACCCCCAGCACGGTCTCGGTTCGCTCGGCCGTGCTGAAGTTCCGCTGCCGCGTCGCAACCTCGAAGCTGGCCGCGAGCCTTTTGACGTCCCACTCGAACGGGCCCGGAAGCGTCTCGTCGAAATCGTTGAGGTCGAAGACGAGATCGCGTTCAGGAGATGCGAAGCCGCCGAAGTTGGCGAGGTGCGCGCCGCCCGAGAGCTGCGCTGAGAGCCCGGCCCGCGGCGCCGGGGCGAGGTCGTTCGCCATCACGGCTGCCGCCCCGCGGAAGAACGCGAACGGCGAGACGAGCATGCGGCCATAGCGGACGGGAACGAGCTCCCGCACGCGCGTCCGGGCCTGTTCTTCGAGCACGGCAATTGGGTCGCGATCGGCAGCGACCTGCAGTTCCGCCTGGCTCGACCGGGGCGCCTGCTTGCGGGCGGCTCGGCCGCTTGCGGCTCGTTCGGACACCGTTGCGCGCGCCACCGCCGCTTCAGCAGGATGAGCTTGCTCGGCGCTCGCCATCGGCCTCGAGTCTGCCGAACGGTTGGTGGGTTAGGCAATCCATAGGCCCGGGAATGTCTCCGGCACCTACTGGGTCGACACGAACGACTGCGCTCTGCGCCCAAGACGCATCGACCGATGAAAGGAGCAACACGGATGTCAACCTCGCGCTACGCGGTGCTGATTGCAGCACTCGTCCTTGCCGTTTTCGCGGCCCTTCAGGCGATCATCGGCCACAGCGCCGGCGGGTGGATCGTCGCCGGGTATCCGCGGAGAACGACTTCTACATAAGCCAGATCGGGCCCTCGATCCCGGTGTTACTCACCTCGGGCGACCACGACAGCACCGACCCGCCTTCGGTCGTGAAGGCGGACTACGACTACTACAAGGCCAACTGCGGCTGCGACGTGACGCAATGGATCGTGCCCAACACGGCGCACCTGTTCATGGTTCACACGTCGCTCCCATCCTGGATCGATTACGTCAGCAAGTGGCTAACCTCGCGTGGGATTCCGCCCGTGAAGACCAAGTGAAAGGAGACAGCCCATGACGGGCAAGGCCGACTTCACGCAGGAGGAGTGGGACCTCATCCTCGAGGGGCCGCCGAGCGCCGGCATCATCGTCGCCACCGCCCAGCGCGGCGGAACCTTCCGCGAG
>WNGE01002463.1_pt1 | contig 22866 bp, 24 predicted proteins | sample 5400651 | NCBI WGS metagenome assembly WNGE01 (sample SAMN13153370, study PRJNA577476) | soil metagenome | isolation source: 60 cm soil or saprolite under grassland replicate 2 | place: USA:California | collected 2016-06-15
GCCGTACCAGCGGCCCGGGGACTCGCCGTGGCCGGACAGGTACTCCTCGCGGTCGTCGGCGAGCCTGCTCAGGTAGTAGTCCTCGCGGTCGGGCGTCAGCTTGGCCACGTCCAGCACCACCCCGCGCCCACCTCCCCGCGCCTCGCTGCGCCAGCGAACGCACCCCTGGTGCATTGCTCTCCTCTGGAAAGGAATTGGCGTTGAGGATAGCACGGGAGTGGGATCGGGATGTTGAGGAGTAATGCGTTACGATTCGGGAGAAGAGTACGGAAGCTATTGGTGGAATGAGTTACTTGGCTGGTGGCAGAGCAGGTGAGCGGCTGGTGAGAAGTCGACCGCGCTGAGCTGCGGATGCTGCACCGCTTCGGCCTGGGCCGTCTCTGGGCCGTGGACTATGGGAAACCACCCGACACCAGCGGACACTAGGGGGTAGAAAGTCCGCAGGTCATAACGCGTTACGTGCTCTTTCGGGAGGCCAGATTACTGCCCTAAATTTCCCTCTTAAGGCAACGGTTCGGGGTTCGAGTCCCTGGCGGCGCACCGGAGGAACATCCAGCTCAGGGCACCCGAAGCCAGACAGGCCGAGGGTGCCCTGATCGCATCTCGAGCCACCGTGTTCCGTCGGTGCTCCGTCGCCGCCCGGAACAGGTCATCCAGCCGGCTCCGAAGCGTCGTGTCCGCCTCGGGGAACAGGTGGCCGTAGCGGTCCAGCACGAAGCTGACCGAGTTGTGCCCGGCCCGTTCCGGGACCTCCTTGGGCGAGGCGCCGGCGGCGATCCACAACGCGACAGCGGTATGCCGCAGGTCGTGGATGCGCAGCCCGTTGAGGTTCGCGGCGACCACAGCCGGGCGCCAGACGTTCCGGCGGAGGTTGGAGATCCGGAGCGTCCCGCCGCCAGGCGCCTTGAACACGAAATCCGTCAGCAAGTTGAGCCGGATTCATCTGCGCATCTGGCGGCCCATGGATGGCACACCAGAGCCGAGCGCGCCACTCCGCAACTCCGTCCGCACTCTCGAACCGCCGAGAACGTAGAGCACGATCTGCCACGTCAGGCTCGAGAGATCACAGGCGCTACCCAGGTCGAGGCGACCGGACCGGTGATAGGGTCGCAGGATGGACCGTGCTGGGGTGCAGGCGTGGGTTGCGCTGTACGAGCGAGCGTGGCGGACGCCCGGCACCGAGCTGCTGGCCAAGCTGTTCGCACCCGAGGCGACCTACCAGACCGCTCCCTTCGAGGAGCCCTTCCAGGGGCTGCCCGCCATCGCCGTCATGTGGGAGGCGGAACGCGAAGGACCCCAGGAAGTCTTCGCCATGGACAGCGAGGTCGTGGCGGTCGAGGGTGACACTGGCGTGGCGCGCCTGGAGGTCCGCTACGGCGACCCGGTGCGCCAGACCTACCGGGACCTGTGGGTGGTCCGGTTCGGTGCGCAAGGCCGGTGCCTGGCCTTCGAGGAGTGGCCGTTTTGGCCGCCGGGCGCCAGGGGTGGCTGGATCGAAGGTCCGCGAGCCGGCCCGCCGTCCCCGTAGCTCCGGTGTCGGCCATGCCGCCACCATCGGGGACGGCGGTGGACCTGCAAGACTCAAGGTACAGCTGACCAAGTCCGACCATTGGAGGCGACCATGAGTGAACTCGATGACTTCCGTGCCGAGACCCATCCCCGCCTGATCGCGGAACTGGAAGCGCTCCACAACGGCGACCCCAATCCGCGACTAGCGATGTGGTCGAGCCAGGACCCGGTGACCCTGTTCGGGGCAGCGGTGCCGCTCAAGAGCGGATGGGACGAGGTGAGCGGGACCTTCCGCTGGCTGGCGTCGCGGTGGTCCAACTGCACCGCCCAGAGCGTCGAGATTGTCGCCGCAGGCGTCAGTGGGGACCTGGCCTACACGGTCGGCTTCGAACACACCTCCGTGTCGGTCGACGGCGTCCCGGTCGAGCCGTACACCCTGCGCGTCACCCAGATCTACCGCCGTGAGGACGGCGAGTGGAAGATCGTGCACCGCCACGGCGACGCTCCCCCGATCGATCAGAGCCTTCCCGGCGAAGCAGCGGCTGAGTAGCGCTGTTCTCGGAGATTCCGTAGAGACGCGACGAGCTTCGTGGACGCGCTGACAATTTGCCTTTGAATTCCTGCCATGTATTAGGGTGCGACCGCCTCGGAAGGTCGTCAGTGCGCAAGTCCGGCATTGGGGGAAACGTGGCAGGCAGCCATAAGGTCCGGGCCAGCGAGCGCCCGAGCGGCCGTGCCCGGCGTCGCCGCCGGCCGCTCGCGTCGCCGGCGGCGAGGGTCGCGCTGCTGCTGCTGGCGGCGGCCGGGCTCCTGGTCGCCCTCAGCCTGGCCACCCGCTACGGCGCCTACCGCGCCGAGGTCGCCGGGCCCGGACGCAGCCAAGTGGCCGCCTGGAAGATCGTCATGAAGCTGTTCGACGTCAACAGCGAGAACAACGTGCCGACCTGGTTCTCGTCGCTGCTGCTGTTCGGCGACGCGCTGCTCGCCGGGCTGGTCGCGGCGATCGTGCGGCGGGCCGGCGGGCGCGACGCCAGGCACTGGGCCGCTCTGGCGGCGCTGCTGTCGCTGATGTCGCTGGACGAGGTCGCCTCGCTCCACGAGCGCCTGCAGGTCCCCGCCGGTGCGGTGCTCGGCAGCGCCAGTGGCGCGCTGCACTTCGCCTGGATACTGCCTGGGGCGCTGCTGGCCCTGGTCGTCGGCACCGCCTTCGTGGGGTTCCTCGTGCGACTGCCAGGCAGCACCCGGCGGCTGGTCGCCACCGCCGGCGTCGTCTACCTCAGCGCCGCCGTCGGGCTGGAGAGCCTCGGCGGGATGGTGCTGGAGGCCCAGGGCGACCGTGCCATGTACCTGCTGGTCAGCGCGGCCGAGGAGGGGCTGGAGATGGTCGGGAGCGTGCTGCTGCTGTACGCGTTCATGCGCCTGCTGCGCCTGCGGCCCGATCCCGCCGGCGGCTACCACCTGTCGGCCGTCGCCCGGCCCGCGACGGGCAGGAACGGAACCGTCGTCGACGTCACGGATGGGGACACGACCCACCAGCTGATCCGCTGACCTGCCGTCGTCGCGACCGCTACCTGCTGGTGGCGCGCTCCACCTGGGCACGCAGCAGCGGCAGGACCTCCTCGGCGAGCCGCCGGCGCTGCGCGACGCCGTCCCCGGCGGGCGACAGGTTCAGGAAGGAGAAGCCTCCGCGGACGAATGCGGCCAGCTGTGCGGCGACCTCCTCGGGGCCGCCGGCGACCACGCCACCGCGGGACGCGGCGCCCTCCTGGACCAGCACGCCGACGTTGTAGCCGTAGGTGAGCTCCTCGGGGTCGCGCCCGGCGCGGCTGGCGGCGCGACGGACCAGCTCCAAGCTCCGGTAGGCCTGCGGCGGCGGCAGCAGGAACATTGAAGGCAGCCAGCCGTCGGCCCTGCGCCCGACCAGGGCGAGCATCCTGGGCCCGAACGCGCCCAGCCACAGCGGCACCGGGTGCGCCGGCCTGGGCTGCAGCTCCGCCGCGGTGACGGTGAAGTGCTCGCCCGCACGGGAGAAGTGCCGCTGGCGCAGCAGGCCGGCGACGATCTCGACGGCCTCCTCGGTCGCCGCCACCGTCTCGGCGGCGGAGCGCCGCGCCAGCCCGAAGGCACCGAACGCCTGGTGGTTGATGATCGCGCCGCCGCCCAGGCCCAGGATCAGGCGGCCGTCCGCGAGGCGCGAGAGCGTCTCGGCCATCTTGGCGACCACCGCCGGGTGGCGGTTGGGCAGGGCCAGGACGTTCGGCAGGAGCCGCACCGTGGTCGTGCGGGCCGCCAGCCAGGTCAGCAGGGTCCAGGTCTCCAGCGAGGGCGGCGGGCCGCTGAGCACGTCGCGGTGCACGCTCACCACGTCGAACCCGAGCGCCTCGGCGTCGCGCGCCTCGGCCACCGGGTCCCCGTCTGGAGCGGTCGAGACCGTCACCCCGACCCCTGGGCGCCGTTCGAACAGTGACGCTGTCATCTTCCTCGCCGGTCCTCCCACGCGACTTTCACGACCTGCCGACGCTACGGGGTTGCCCCAGGGGCAAGGTCAACAGGTCACGGGCGAGCCGGTCGAGCGGTCGGCCAGGGGACGGCGTCCCGCCTCAGCGGTCCTGCTCCAGGATGCGGCAGAGCTGCAGGTCGGTGCCGTCGTGGAGCATGGACGCCGCGGTCCCGAGCACGCCGGCGAGCTCGCCGCGCAGGGAGTGGAGCTCGCCGAGCCGCTGGTCGAGCTCGACGAGGCGGGACCGCAACACGGCCATGACGTCCTCGCTCGGCGGCGTGCCCGTGCGCCGCAGCTCGATGATCGAGCGGATCTGGTCGAGGCCGAGCCCGATCCCGCGTGCGCGCCGGATGAAGCCGAGCAGCCGCAGGTCGTGGTCACTGTAGAGGCGGTAGCCGGAGACCGTGCGGCCGACCGGGGGCAGCAGCCCGCGCGCCTCGTACAGGCGGATGGCCTTGGGGCTGAGCCCCGATCGCCTGGCCGCCTCGCCGATGGTGAAGGTGCCGTCGACGCCGGGGGCCGCAGCCGGCACGGCCACCGTCGGGGATCCCTCGCGCACGCCCGACCTTCCTTGGTGTGACCTCCTGACGTGCACGGTAGCACCGCGTAGGGAGGTACCGGCCTCGCCGCTACGAACCTCCCCTGATCACCAGGGAGTTCGGCTGGGGCCGGTCGAGTTGCCGCCTGAGGGACAATGGTGCCGTGAGCGGGAGGGGGCTCGTCGGTCGGGAGACGGTGGTCACCACGCTGCAATGGGCGACCTGCTGGGACGGCCGCGATCCTCGCCCACGACGCCGGCCTCCTGGTCTAGGGTAGCCCGTCGGGTCCACCCGTCCTGGACCGAGAGGAGGCAGGCGTGAGCATCCGGACGGCTCAGCCACCACCGACCAACCCCGCGCTGGTCCAGCACTACGAGGAGCGGGCGCAGAGCGTCCAGAACCGCATCGCCGACACCATCACCCGGTTCGCCGGCTCGATGGCGTTCGTCTACATCCACGTGCTCTGGTTCGCCGCCTGGATCGGCTTCAGGGTCGAGCACTACCCGTTCGGCCTGCTCACCATGATCGTCTCGCTCGAGGCGATCTTCCTGTCGACCTTCGTGATGATCAGCCAGAACCGCGCCGACGCCCGGCGCCAGGTCCTGGCCGACCACCAGTGGCAGATCGTCCAGGAGGAGGAGGGACAGAACGAGGAGCTGCTGCGGCTCTCGAACCAGATCCTCGAGTTGACCAGGGCGATCCACGCGATGACCGCGACCGGGGCCGAGCCGTCCGGCGGGCCGGTGGGCGGCTCCGGAGCGGCCGGGTCGCCCGGCTCGTAGCGCTGGTGGGGATTACCGCAACGCAGAATGGCGATTTATGCTCCGGGAGTGCGTGCCGCCCGATGGCACGCGCCCCTCGGAGGTGGAGCCCGTGCGTCGGTACCTGGTGATCGCCAACCAGACCCTCGGCGGCGACCAGCTCGTCGGCGTGATCCGCGAGCGCATGGCCGCCGGGCCGTCGCATTTCCACCTGCTCGTCCCCGCCACCCCGGCGGACGAGCTCGACCCCGAGTACCTCGCCCACGCGGACGAGCCTGCGCGGCCGGCCGCCACCCCTGGCACCGAAGGGCTCGACCGCCTGCAGGCCAGGCACCTGCTGGAGGACGAGCTCGACGAGGTCGACCACACCGAGTCCAGCGAGGACCACGGCCGCCGGCTGGCCCGCGAGCGGCTCGCCCACGAGCTCGCTCACCTGCGCGGGCTCGGCGCGGACGCCAGCGGCGAGGTGGGCGTCTCCGACCCGGTGGAGGCGGTCGGGGTGGTGCTGCACCGCTGGGAGTTCGACGAGGTCATCCTCTCCACCCTGCCAGGGCGGAGCTCGCGCTGGCTGGCGAGGGACCTGCCGTCGCGCATCCGGCGCAGCTTCAAGCTGCCGGTCACCCATGTCACCGGCCCCAGCGTGCCGGCGACCTGAGATCTTGAGGACCATCCAATGAGCTCGAGCACGGTCACCCGACCACGGGCGGCGGTCGCTGCGCGCACCCTGCGTCGCGACGCCTGGTGGCTGGAACCCCTGATCACCGTGGTGGTGCTGGGCGGCTTCGTGGTCTACGGCACCTGGACCGCCCTGGTCGGCCGGGACTACTTCGTCGACCCCTACCTCTCCCCCTTCTACTCGCCCTGCCTCGCCGCCAACTGCGTGCGGCCGACCTGGCAGATCGTCGGGAACTGGTGGAAGGTCTCCCCCGCCCTGCTGGTGCTGCCGTTCCCGCTCGCCTTCCGGCTCACCTGCTACTACTACCGCAAGGCCTACTACCGCTCGTTCTGGTGGGCGCCGCCGGCCTGCGCCGTGCCGGACGCGCGCGCCCGCTACAGCGGCGAGACCCGCTTCCCGCTGATCCTGCAGAACGTGCACCGCTACTTCTTCTACCTGGCCCTGCCGTTCCCGCTGATCCTGACCTGGGACGCGCTGCGGGCGTTCAGCTTCCCCGACGGCTTCGGCATGGGCCTCGGCACCCTGATCCTGCTGCTCAACGCGACCCTGCTGTGGCTGTACACGCTGTCGTGCCACTCCTGCCGGCACCTCTGCGGCGGCATGATCGACCAGTTCTCTCGCGCGCCGCTGCGCTTCTGGCTGTGGCGCAGGGTCAGCGTCCTCAACGCCCGCCACATGCTGCTCGCCTGGGTCAGCCTGGTGGTGGTCGCCCTCACCGACCTGTACGTGCGGCTGGTTGCCACCGGCACCGTCCACGACCTGAGGTTCTTCTAGTGCCGACCCCGACGAGGTTTGCCCGGTCGACGCCGGGCAACATGCGCCCGTCGCCTGTGACGACTCTGGGATCCAGGAGGCGTCGACCGGGCAAACCGCATTTGGGGAGGCTCTAAACATGGCCGAGTACGAGAGCCACGAGTTCGACGTCGTCGTCATCGGCGCGGGCGGGGCCGGCCTTCGGGCCGCCATCGAAGCGTCCGACCAGGGCGCCCGCACCGCCCTGGTGTGCAAGTCACTGCTCGGCAAGGCGCACACGGTGATGGCCGAGGGCGGCATCGCGGCCGCCATGGGCAACGTCTACCCCGACGACAACTGGCGCGTGCACTACCGCGACACCATGCGCGGCGGCAAGATGCTGAACTCCTGGCGCATGGCCCAGCTCCACGCCCAGGAGGCCCCCGACCGGGTGTTCGAGCTGGAGGAGTGGGGCGCGCTGTTCGACCGCACCCCGGACGGCCGCATCCTGCAGCGCGACTTCGGCGGTCACCGCTTCGCCCGCCTGGCCCACGTGGGCGACCGCACCGGCCTGGAGATGATCCGCACGCTGCAGCACCGGGCGGTCAGCCTCGGCATCGACGTGTTCATGGAGTGCACCGTGATGCGCCTGCTGACCGACGGCGGGCGCGTCGCCGGCGCGGTCGCCTACTGGCGCGACTCCGGCCGGCTGGTGGTCTTCCGCGCCAGAGCGGTGGTGATCGCCACCGGCGGCGTCGGCAAGGCCTGGAAGGTCACCTCCAACTCCTGGGAGTACACCGGCGACGGCCAGGCGCTGGCGCTGTGGGCCGGAGCCGACCTGGTCGACATGGAGTTCCAGCAGTTCCACCCGACCGGCATGGTCTGGCCCCCCTCGGTCCGCGGCATCCTGGTCACCGAGGGCGTGCGCGGCGACGGTGGGGTGCTGCGCAACTCCGAGGGCAAGCGCTTCATGTTCGACTACATCCCGGAGATGTTCCGCGCCGAGACCGCCGACACCGAGGAGGAGGCGGACCGCTGGTACGACGACAAGACGGTGCGGCGCACCCCCGACCTGCTGCCACGCGACGAGGTCGCCAGGGCGATCAACGCCGAGGTGAAGGCGGGCCGCGGCAGCCCGCACGGCGGCGTCTTCCTCGACATCGCCTCGCGCCGCGACCCGGAGTACATCAAGCGCCGCCTGCCTTCCATGTACCACCAGTTCAAGGAGCTGGCCGACGTCGACATCACCAAGGAGCCGATGGAGGTCGGGCCGACCTGCCACTACGCGATGGGCGGCGTGCGGGTCGACGCGGACACCCAGGCGGGCACCGTGCCCGGGCTGTTCGCCGCGGGCGAGGCGGCCGGCGGCATGCACGGTGCCAACCGGCTCGGCGGCAATTCCCTCTCCGACCTGCTGGTGTTCGGCCTGCGGGCGGGCCGCTACGCCGCCGAGTACGCCAAGGGCCTGCCGGAGCTGCCTGCCGTCGACGAGCGCCAGGTCGACGCGGTGGCGCGCGAGGCGCTGCTCCCGTTCGAGCGCAGCGAGGGCGAGAACCCCTACACCCTCCAGCAGGACCTGCAGGACTGCATGCAGGACCTGGTCGGGATCATCCGCACCGAGGGGGAGCTGAAGTCCGCGCTCGAGCGGATCGCCAGCCTCAGGGAGCGGGCCGGCCGCGTCCGGGTCGAGGGCAACCGGCAGTACAACCCGGGCTGGCACCTCGCCCTCGACCTGCCCTCGATGCTCACCGTGGCCGAGTGCGTCACCCTGGCCGCGCTGGAGCGCAGGGAGAGCCGCGGCGCCCACACCCGCGACGACTACCCCAAGCCCGACCCGGAGTTCGGCAAGCTCAAGATGGTGCTGCGCCGGCGGGACGAGGAGCTGGTGGTGGCCCGCGAACCGCTTGCCGAGATGCCCGACGACCTGAAGCAGCTCTTCGAGGAGCCACGCTGACATGGCAGCCTACGACGTCAACCTCCGCCTCTGGCGCGGCGACGCCAGCGGCGGCGAACTGCGCGAATACAACGTGCCCGTCGAGGACGGCGAGGTGGTGCTCGACGCGATCCACCGCGTCCAGGCCACCCAGGCCGGCGACCTGGCGGTGCGCTGGAACTGCAAGGCGGGCAAGTGCGGCTCGTGCAGCGCCGAGGTGAACGGCAGGCCGCGGCTGCTGTGCATGACCCGCCTGAACATCTTCGAGCGCGGCGAGCCGATCACCGTCACCCCGCTGCGCACCTTCCCGATCGTCCGCGACCTGGTCACCGACGTCTCCTTCAACTACGAGATGGCCAAGCGGGTGCCGGCCTTCGCGCCGAGGCCGCGCGAGGCGGACGGCACCTACCGCATGCAGCAGCGCGACATCGACCGGGTGCAGGAGTTCCACAAGTGCATCGAGTGCTTCCTGTGCCAGACCGTCTGCCACGTGATCCGCGACCACGAGGAGAACAAGCCGCGCTTCGCCGGGCCGCGCATGTTCATCCGCTACGCCGAGCTGGAGATGCACCCGCTCGACACCAACGACCGGCGCGACCTGCTCCGCGGCGAGATGGGCATCGGCATGTGCAACATCACCAAGTGCTGCACGGAGGTCTGCCCTGAGGACATCGGCATCACCGACAACGCGATCATCCCGCTGAAGGAGCGGGTGGTCGACAGCCGCTACGACCCGATCGCCTGGCTGATATCTAAGCTCCGCCGCAGGTAGCGGCCCAGGATAGCTGACGACTGGGAACTGTTCGCCGCGGTCGCCGACGATCCGGAGTTCACCGCGTTCCTCCGCCTGAGTGCGACGACAGGGCTCCGGCCCGGCGAGGTGTGTGCCCTGCGATGGGTCGACGTCGACCTGGCCGATGGCAAGCTGAGCGTGACCGGCAACATCGTCATCGGCAAAGGGCTGCCCGAGGGCTACCTCCGCAAGTCGCCCAAGAGCGATCACGGCGTCCGACACCTGGCCCTTGACCAAACCACCGCCATACAGCTCCGCGAGCATCAAGCCCGGCGCCGCGAGCTCGCGGAGGAGTTCGGCGCGGTCCTGTCCCCGAGGCGTTCGTGTTCTCCTGTGAGCCAGACAGCCGCCAGCCGATCCGGCCCAACACCGTGGCCAAGCGGTTCACCAAGAAGGCCAAGGCTCTCGGGCACGGCTACACGCTGTACGGGTTGCGGCACTTCATGGCCACGCAGCTCGGCGCGGTCGCCTCGGCCAGGCGCTGTGCTGGCTGCGAAGACTCCAACTCAACCGCCAGATCCGTAGCCTGAGGGCGGCCGGAAACCCACGGTCGTCCTGGTAAGGGACGGCTCAGTCAGCATTCTCCCGGTTCGGGGTCTTCGCTGACCCTGATCCTGTTGCCTCGAACCACGAGCTCGATATATCCCACCGGCTTACAGGTGACCTCGAAGCCGACAAGGACGTCGCCGGACTGCCCGGAGTCGACCACGTCGCTGGATGGCCTGAAGCACGTCGCTTTGAACTCCCGCTGGGCAACGACGAGAGGCCCGTAATAGTAGGCCTGCTGAGAAACGGCATCCGGTCTGGTGTTCTTCATGCTCGTAGCGAGGGTCACCTGCCACATTCCCCCGCGCACACGCCAGCGGGCATCCTTCACCGTGAAGAGCAGCGAACCACCCGGCCCCTTCTCCTCACCAGTAGGCTTGTCGTTGAGCGCAATCGCAGTCCAGCCCTTGCCTTCCGCCGGCGCGCAGGAGGCAAGACCGCTCGCCTGCCCGCCGCCGCCCGGTCCCTCGCCGGTGCCTGGTGCCTTGCCGGTGCCCGGTCCCCACCACCACGCCGCCGCGCCTACCGCGACCAGCGCGACCACCAATGCACCGACTAGCCAGCGGCGGCTCGGCTTGGTCGGCACTGCTGGCTCACCACGCAGCGACCGCACCAACCCTTCGACGTCCTGGTGCCAGGTTTCGTCGTGCAGTACGACCGCCTGTCGCTGGACCAGCCCCCGGAGCTCATCGGGCAGATCGCTGGCTGCTGGCAAGGATGCGCCGCCGACTAGGACCGGGACCACGCGGACCTTTCGATTTAGCGCCCTGGCCAGCTCCATGCGGACATAGTCGTCGGCTTCGAACAGGCGAGGGGTGCCCTGCGGGGTTGCCGCGGTCAGCCAGCCTGGGCCGATGACTGCCAAGACTGCGTCAGTGTCGTCGAGGGCGCGATCGAGCTCCGCCGTGAAGTCCTGGCCCGGGGCAATAGCGGTCACGTCCTGGAACACGTTCTTGGCGCCCAGGCGCTGGAGCAGCGCGTCGGCCAGGCGCCCGGCGTGCCCGCCGACGTCACGGCGCCGGTAGCTCAGGAAGATCCGCACTGCCCGCCCATCTCTCATCCGACCGGCAGGCTCGTCGCCCGCTCGTCAGCATTCTAGGGCGGCCGGTGACGGCCAGCGCGTTACATCGACGCAAGCAGGCCAGCATCAGAAGCCTCCTGACCTGCGGTCCTTAGGCTGGCGTCGGGACCCAGGGCCGCCCACTACTCCAGGTAGTCGCGCACTACAAGCTGCTAGGCGCTGTGCAAGTCCCCAGGTTGCGCAGGTCGACGGCAACCGTCAGGGCTGCAATATCCTTGAGTGAGCATCTGGCCATTGCCGCACGACTCAGCTCCGGGATACGGAATCCCTCTAGCCGAGGCATTCCGGTCGCACGACCGTCTCGGTGAGCAGCCTGACGACCTCTTTGACCTCCACGTTCTGCCCGGTCCGGCGGCGCAGCTCCTTGCGGATGGCATCGGCCACCACCTCTGACGCCAACACGTCCGCCAGGGACTTGGGCGAGGTCGCCCGCTTGGCCTTCCACAGCTCGTCGACCTGGCGCCGCTTGAGTGACTCCTGCGTCAGGTAGAACAGCTGGTTGGCCTTCTGGGCTACCGTCTCCTCGCTCAGCAGGTTCGACTCGAAGGCGAGGTCGACCACCACCGGCAGCCCGCCGCTGAGGTGGTAGACCCGCCAGACGGCGCCGTTGGTGAGGATGACCCACTCCACGCCCTCGTTGACCGCGTACATCTCGACCTGGCGCAGGTGCTTGGTTGCCAGCTTGGTGGCGACGCGCTTGACCTCGATGAAGGCGACCAGTTCCTTGTCGATGCGGATGCCGTAGTCGGCGAACTCGCCCTTGACCTGGTACTCGGTGGTCAGGTCGGCGTACTTGTCGTAGCCGAGCGCGTCGCACAGGAAGTCGGTGACCAGCAGGCGGGTGTCGCCCTCGTTGGCGTCGCGGGCGGCGAGGTCGGCCAGCGGCCTGCTGAACCGGCGAATCGCTGCCTTGAGGCGATCCCGCGCCTCCCGCTCCCCCTTCGGGGCGCTGCGGGGCGCCGGCTTCTTCGTCGCCTCAGCGATCGCCGAGGACTGCTCGTCCGACTCGACCGCGACGGGCTTGGGCGTGCTGGAATCGGCCGGGATCTCTTGCAATGAGCGCCCCCTCGGCAAGCCTCATGGACTCGGGCCAGAACGCCCCGAGCCTATCCAACTGCCCGTAAGCCGCGCAGAGCTTCATGCGCGCCTTACGGTTGACTCGTCAGGGTGTAGCAACCGCCAGATCCGTAGCCTGGGGGCGGCCGGAAAGCCAGCATCATCCTGGCAAGGCAGCACAGCTCAGGAATGCTGGCCGTCAAGGTAGGACGAGGTAGCGCAAGGCAGAACGTTGACCGCGTCGTTGACCGAGCAGGGCAAGTTCTTGAGACTGAGCGCTAGGTTCACGCTTGCCTGTGGAGCAGCGTGTCGACCTCGCGCATCTGCTGATCGCTGAGCGGCCCGAACGCCATCGCGTGGGCGTTCTCCTCGGCTTGGGCGACGGTCTTGAAGCCCGGAATGGGGATGGTGATGGCACTGCGCACCCACAGCCAAGCCAGCGCGCCCTGGGCCAGGCTCCGGCCGCCAGCGGTCAGCACCTCCCGGATCGCCGCGACCTGCTGCAACCACGCCTCCATACGGCCGGGCTTGAAGTAGTCCCAGTAGGGGGTGGCCGCGCGCACGTCGTCAGCGCCCAGACGCTCCCCAGGCCGGTACTTGCCGGTCAGCAGGCCCATCGCCAGCGGCGAGCGGCACAGGCTGGCCAGCCCCAGCCGCTGGCACAGCTCGAGGGTCTCCTGGTTGCCACCGAACACGTTGAACTGCTGCTGGGCGGCCACGCACGAGGTGCCGGCGGCGAAGGCGCGCACCATCTCTGGGGTCTCCACGCTGGTGCCGTAGTGGATGATCTTGCCCTCAGCCACCAGCTGCTCCAGCGTGGCCAGCACCGGTTCGGCGCCGGCCGCGTCGACCTCGCCGGGGTGCAGCTGGTACAGGTCGATCCGGTCGGTCCCAAGCCGGCGCAGGCTCGCCTCGCAGGCCCGGCGGATGTAGCCGGGGCTGACGTCCACGCCGCCGCTGGTCCGGCGCTCCTCGTCGAAGACCAGGCCGAACTTGGTGGCGACCACGACCTGGTCCCGCACGCCGGCAAGGGCCTGGCCGAGCACGCGTTCGCTGCGGCCGCAGCCGTACACGTCGGCGGTGTCGAACAAGCTGATCCCAAGGTCGACGGCCCGCCGGATGGCGGCAATGGACTCCTGGTCGTCGACCTCGCCCCAGCCGGCGGGCTGACCGTCGGACTGCCACGGTCCCCCAATCGCCCAGCAGCCAAACCCCAACGCGCTGACCATCCGCCCACTGCGCCCCAGGGTGCGGGTCATCGTCATGTCGGCCTCCTTCGGCGCAGGTGTGGCTTGCACCCGCAACGGTGCCACAGCCCAGCCCAGGGCCGCCGCAGGGCGGCCGGTCGCGCGGGGCGCGGGGCCTCGCCCTTGCGGCGGCCCTGGTGGGAAGGCGAACTCTCCTCGGTAATCGTCATGGGCGTCGCGCACCGTCCCGGCGAGCTGCAGCAGTCGCTCCGGGTCAGGGCACTGGTGGACCACCACCCCGCCCGCGCACGACGCTAGCAGCCGGGGCGCCTGGTGCTGATTGCCCAGCCCCTCGACGCTTTGGGCGGCGACGATCACCTGCACGCCGACGTCGCGGACCCGCTCGGCGAGGTTGATCGCGCTGTCGACGCCTGAGGCGAGGGCGCTGAACTCGTCGAGCATGAGCACGGCGTCCTCGCCGGTGCGGGGCTTGCGGCCCGGTGGCGTAGTGCCCGTAGTCCTCCAACACCACCCGCATCGCGGCGTCCGCCTCGGCCTTCGACAGCAGCGTTGGCACGGTGAGCACCGCCAGGTCCACGTCCTCGTAGGACCAGGTGCCCCGGTCGAACGCGACCGCCAGGGCGGCGGCGAGGATGCCGACGGGCACGCCCAGCCAGAGCTGGTGCGGAACGGTGCAGAACAGTACCGATAGATATGTCGCTTGAGCAGGAAGAACGCGGAAGGAAGCGAAACGAGCAAGGAGCGGGTGGTCGACAGCCGCTACGACCCGATCGCCTGGCTCGGCGCCAAGCTGCGCCGCCGCGGCAAGGCCGAACAGGGGTAGGAGCCGGCCCGCCAGCTCAGCCGGACGAGCGGGCCGCGTCGTCGATCAGCTGCAGCTCGTCCGCGAGGGCCTGGCGGTCCTCGCCGCCGTGCGGGTCGACCCTGGTGTCCCAGAGGTCGCCGACCCAGCTTCGCACCCGCAGGCTCGCCAGTGCGCTGACCGTCACCACGCCGACCTCGCAGCCCAGCGCGGCGGGACCGGTCTCGGCCAGGGCGAGGCAGCCGAGCGAGCCCTGCTGCAGCATCAGCCCGCTGGTCACCGCCCCGGCGGTGGCCTCGGCGGCCGCCTTGCGCGGCGCCTCGCCGGCGTAGACGCCGGCGGCGAACTCCAGCGCCCCCGCGGCGACCGGGCCACCGCTGGCAAGGCCGCCCGGCAGGGCCTCGTCCAGCCCGCTGTGCAAGCGCCCGACCAGGCCGGCCTTGCCGGCGAGCCTGGACTCCCCCACCAGCGCCGGGCCTGCCCGCAGGCTGCCCCGCAGCAGGCCGGCGGCGACCGCGCCGCGCTCGGCGATGCCCCTGAACGGGTCGAGCGTGAGGCGGCCGTGGCGGCCGCGCGGCACCGTGTGGGCGCGCTGGGCGACGGCGGCGAGGTGGCCGGCGGCCTCGTCGCTGGCCGCCTTGGTGGCCTGGTGCGCCAGCTGTAGCCGCTCGGTGGTGCGCGCCGCCGAGGGGAAGCCGAGCGTCGGGCCGCCGGCCGCGGCGGCCGGGTCCGCCGCGGTGTCGGCCAGGACGTCGCCGCGCAGCTCGTAGCCGGCGGCCTCCGCGCCGGCCATGGCCGCGTCGTACTCCTGCTGGGCCGCTTCGAGGGCGTCGGCGAAGCGGCGCAGCGCCGTCCCGGCGGCCAGGAAGGCGGTGACCGTCTCGGCGCAGTCGTTCTCCGCCCAGCCGAGGGCGTGCTGGAACTTGAAGCTCGCCCAGCCGAACCAGACGTGGGAGGAGGCCGCCGAGTGGCGCCGCAGCTCCAGCCCGAGCTGCTCGACCCGGGCGGCGGCGGCCTGGAACCACTGGGCGCCGAGGCGCACCTGGCCCGGGTCGCCGAGCGGGCGGATCACGGGCCCCTCAGCTTCACGCGGTTGCGGACGCCGGTGAAGGAGGCCTGGTCGTCGGCCACGTCGTAGCTGGCGATCGCGTGCAGCAGCCTGGCCACCTGCCCGTCGAGCTCGCTGACGAGCCCGTCGAGGGCGCCGCGCCAGGCGCTCCACATGTGCTCGTAGGCGGCGGTCGCGCCGCCGATGCCCATGGCGTCGCCGAGCGCTCCGACCCGCGCGTCCAGCCCGCCGAGGACCTCGCGGAGCTGGCCGGCGGCCAGCTCGTAGCCGCGGCCGACGCGCTCGAGCGCGTCCATGTCGACCTGGAATCCGCCGCTCATGATGCCGTCCGCCGAGAGATCGCTTGAAGATCAATCAGGCCCACCCGTGGGGGGAGGTGGCCATCACCTGGACACTACGGGCGATCGCGCCCGTATGGTTCATTGCGGCCCGGCCGGATCCTCGGGCAGCGGCCAGGTGTGCACCGGCTGGTCGCTGTGGCTCAGCTCGAGGTAGCGCTCCAGCATCGCGGCGAGGCCGCGCTCGCGGCCGAGGCGCGGTTCGAGCGCGGCCAGGGTGCGCCGCTGCCAGACCGCGCCGGTCTGGCCGCTGGCGGCGCGCTGGTCGACCACGGCGAGCAGGTGCTCGACCTCGTCACCAGCGACGCCGGCGTGCTCGAGGCCGCGCCGCGCTTGCGGCACCAGCCGGCGGACCAGCTCGGCCGCGCCGACCCGGCGGGGCTGGGCCGGCTCGCTGGGCTGGCCGGCTCCGTCCCAGCTCCGGGCCAGCCCGTCCGGCCAGTCGACCTCGGCGTCGAGGCCGTGGCGGGCGGCCTGGTAGAAGTTGGCGTTGGCGCGCGCGAACGGCAGCGTGGTGGTCCACTCGGCGGCGCTCGGCGCCACCGCCAGCGCGACGCCGACGTGGAAGGCGGCGTTGGCGAGCATGTCCACGATGGTCGGGCCCGCCGGCAGCGCGCGCATCTCGATGCGCAGGTGACCGCCGTAGCCCGCGTCGTAGATGGCCCGGTTCCAGCGCCACACGGTGCTCTGGTGCAGGCGCAGCTCCTCCAGCTCCGGCAGGCCGCCGGCGGCGAGCTGGTCGAGCGGGTCCTCGTCGGCCAGCACCGGCAGCAGCGGGTCGTGCAGCCGCACGCTCTCCTCGAACAGCTCCAGGGCGCCGTCGCGCACCCAGCCGTGGCCGAACGCCACCCGCGCGGCCAGTCGGCCCCGCCCGGCCTCGTCGCGGTCGTCGACCGCCTGCTCGAACAGGGCGATGCGGGTCTCCTCCCAGAGGCGGCGGCCGAGGAAGAACGGCGAGTTCCCGGCGACCGCGAGCACCGGCGCGGTGGCGAGCTGGGCGGCGTTGTAGGCGCGCGCGTAGCGCTCGGGCGCCACCCGCAGGTGGACCTGGAAGGAGGTGTTGGCCCCTTCGAGCACCACGTCGTCGCGCTGGATGGCCACCATGTCGCCGTCCGGCCCGGCGATCTCCACCCGGAAGGGCTCCTGCCGCAGGCGCTGGATGCCGTGGTTGAGCGCGCGGTAGCGGTACGAGTCGGTGATCGCGCTGCGGTGCAGGTCCTCGGTACCCAGGGTGGGCAGGATGCCGACCATCGCCACCCGCCCGCCGTGGGCGGCCGCGGCCAGCCGCACCCGCTCCAGGGCGCCGCGCATCTCCTGGCCGAGGCCGGAGAACGGCCGGCCGTCCAGGAAGGACGGCGACGGGTTCAGTTCCAGGTTGAAGCGGTCCAGCTCGAGGGTGACGCGCTGGTCGGCGGCCTGGTCGAGCACGGCCTGGTTCTCTGGGAGGGAGTGGCCGTGCCGGTCGACCAGGAACAGCTCCAGCTCCGCGCCGATGGTGCTGTCACCGACGCCGAACCCGGGCTTGCGCAGCAGTAGCCCGAGGGCGTCGAGGCAGCGCTCCAAGCGCTCGGAGAAGCGGACGAACTCCGCCTCTTCGAAGCGGTCACGGTCGATGTCGATCCCTACTCCAGACCACGCTCCCAGGGTCGCTTGACGGCCGCAACAGTAGCGACCGCCCTGGCCGGCCGCACGCGCCTGGCGTCGGGCGGCCCGGCCGTGGTGACGTCAGGGCGTGGCCGCCCGGCGCCCTCCTCGCGCCGTGCCGACCCACAGCAGCAGCACGCCGGCCAGGAGCAACCCCGCCGCAACGCCGAGCAGCAGCATGGTCTGCGAGCCGGTGAAGGCGAGCGGGCCGCTGGTGGCTGTGAGCGGCTTGCAGGGAGCCACGAAGCGGTCGTGCTCCGCGATCACCAGCAGCTGGCCGTTGGTCGAGGCCAGGACGCTCGACTGCAGCGCGGGGTGGACGCGGAGGTCGACCTTGACCGACTTGGCGAAGTGGCCGTTGGCGTCGGTGCGCACCGGGAGGTTGGCAAGCTGCTGACCGGTCTTCAGGTCGGTCATGGTCAGGCGGAGGTCACGCGCGGGCGGCAGGCCGGTCCCCTTGGCGTCCACGTGGTCACAGACGCTGCAGGTCAGCACGAGCGACTCGGCGGCCCGTGCCGGCACCGCCAGGATCAGCAACCCGGCGACCAGCAGCAGCGCCTTCGCGATGGTCTTCATGGTCATCTTCCGGACACCTCCTCACGGCATGCCTTGCTCGCCCGCATGTAGGACTTGAGGGTGTCGGCCAGGCGGCGGTCCCTGACGCCGTGGACCAGCAGGACGATGGTCGCGTCGCTGCGGTGCAGGGCCGTCAGGCAGGACTCGGGCGCCTGGGCCGGCACCGTGACGACAGTGGGTGGACCTGCGGACGCGGGAGCGGGAGCGGCGCCGGCGGCCACGGCCTCGCCGCCGTCGAGCACGCGGCCGAGCCCGATCCCGAGCACCAGCAGGCCCGCAAGGGCCAGCGCCGCCCAGAGCCGTCCGAACCGGCGGGCCGGCTCGGACACCGGTGGGAGCTCCGGCCTGGTCCCGCTGGCGCCTCGGGCGTCGGGCGTCGAGCGGTGTTCGTGCGCCTGGGCCATCAACGTCGGTCCGATGCAATCGGGCTGAAATTGCGCACCGGTCATAGCAGGTGACGAAGCACCCTTCCATGTCCCATCACCGAGTCCGGTAATAGTGCGTAGCAGTTCCGAATTCTCGCGCTCTGCGAGCTTGGGTAATGCGCCGCTGTGCCGCCACGGGCGCCCTTTTCGCACGTCGGAGCGCTTGCCCTGCTGGACCCCGGTGCAATTGGCGTATCGGGGTCACTCCTCCAGGTGCCGTAGGGTCGCAGGATCACTGCTCATCCGTTCGGACGAGGTGGCCGGAGGCCGCCGGCGGCGTTGCCGCGGCCTCCCGGCGCATTGCCCGTCGGCCGGCGAAATCTGCCGAGCTGACCGATGTAGCGAGGATATTCCCTCTGCATCCTCGCAGCGGAAATCGGCGGCCTGGAGGTCCGCCAGCCTGGCCGGGAACAGGTCGGCCAGCGCCCGGTAGGCGGCGTAGCTGACCGCGGCGCGCTTGTTCGCCGGCGTCTGCTCGGCGGCCGGTCGCCGCAGCCGGGTGCCGAGCCGGGTCCCAACCGCCTGCCGGTCGTAGGCGGCCCAGGCGTCGAACATGGCGGTGTGGAGCACGGCGAGGGCGCGCGCGGCCACCGGTGGCGGCGGCGCGGTGTCCCGAATCGCCTGCAGCGCGACCGCGTTCCACTGCAACACGGCGTTGTCGGCGGCGGTCACGGTCATGCGGTCGAGGCTGACCGCCGGGACCGGGGGCCGCCGGGCCGCCTGCCTTGCCGGCCTGGCCAGCGCCGGCCCGGCCAGCCCCAGCGCCAGCAGCACCAGCGCCACCGTGGCCGCGATCCCACGCCGTACCAGTAGCCTCCGCCGGGCCGCCATCTCTTCCTCCCGTATCGCCTCCTGCGCGCGAGTTGCGCGCTCGATACGGGTTCGCGGCAGTGCCCGATCTGGATGGGTCCGTCGCGAGGTTGACGCCGGGCGCCGGGCTGACAAGAATGGGCGCCGCAAGAATTAGGTGAGCCTAAATAGTCCCTGCCAGCGGAGGCGTCGTGGTCGGAAACTACTTGATCGGGCTCAGGGAGGGCCTGGAGGCGGTGCTCGTGGTGAGCATCCTGGTGGCCTACCTGGTGAGGATAGGCCGGCGCGACCGGCTGGTGCCAGTCTGGCTGGGCGTGGCCGCCGCCGTGGCGCTGAGCGTGCTCTTCGGGGCCGTGCTGACCTACACCTCCACGTCGATGCTGCAGACCTTCGAGGCGCGCGAGGCGTTCGGCGGGACCCTGTCGGTCGTCGCGGTCTGCTTCGTCACCTGGATGATCTTCTGGATGCGACGCGCAGCCCGGACGATCAAGGCCGAGCTGACCGGCCGGCTCGAGTCCGCCCTCGCGGTCGGGACGGCCGCCGTGGTCGGCATGGCGGTTCTGGCGGTCGGACGGGAGGGCCTGGAGACCGCGCTGTTCTTCTGGTCCGCGGTCCAGGCGGCAGGGTCGACCGCCGCGCCGGTGACTGGGTTCTCTCTCGGGGTCGCCAGCGCGGTCGTGCTCGGCTGGCTGCTCTACCAGCGCACGGTCAAGCTGAACCTGAGCCGCTTCTTCACCTGGACCGGCGCGGGCCTGGCGGTGGTCGCCGCGGGAGTCCTCGCCTACGGCGTCCACGACCTGCAGGAGGCGCGCTGGCTGCCGGGGCTGACCACGCTGGCGTTCGACGTCAGCGCGCAGATCCCGCCCGGCTCGTGGTACGGCACCCTGCTCAAGGGCGTGTTCAACTTCAGCCCGCAGACCACGGTGCTGCAGGCGGTGGTCTACACCGCCTACCTCGTGCCGGTCCTGCTCCTGCTCCTGCGCCCCACCCTTGCGCGGCGCCCGGCGCCGGCCGCCGTCTCCTCCTCCTGATCGCCTGCGCGAAAGGACCTCGTGCCGTCATGCCCACCGTCGCTGCTGCCCGCCGGGCGCTCGCGCCCGGGATCGTCGCCCTGCTCACGGCCGGCATGGCAGGCTGCGGCTCCGGCGGGTCGCCCTCCGCCAAGGGCGCTGACGGCAAGATCGCGGTGAGCGCCGGCGAGCAGCGCTGCGAGGTGGCCCGCTCGTCGCTGGCCGCCGGCACCCACACCTTCGCGGTCACCAACACCGGCTCGCAGGTCACCGAGTTCTACGTGTACGCGCCGGGCGACCGCATCGTGGGCGAGGTCGAGAACATCGGTCCCAGCCTCACCAGGGACCTCACCGTCGAGCTGCCCGCCGGCCAGTACGAGACGGCCTGCAAGCCCGGTCAGGTCGGCAGGGGCATCCGCGGCAAGCTGACGGTGACGGGCACGGCGCAGGCGCTGTCGGACGACGCCAAGCTGGCCCAGGCGGTCAGCTCCTACCAGCGGTACGTGCGCAGCCAGACGGATGCGCTGATCGACCGAACCACCGAGTTCGTGAACGCGGTCAAGTCCGGCGACGTCGCGAAGGCGAAGTCGCTGTTCGCGCCGGCGCGCCACTACTGGGAGCGGATCGAGCCGGTCGCCGAGGTCTTCGGCGACCTCGACCCGCGCATCGACGGCCGCGAGAACGACGTCGAGCCAGGCAAGGAGTTCACCGGCTTCCACCGCATCGAGAAGGACCTGTGGCTGGCCGGGGACGTCAGGGGCGACGTCGCCATCGCCGACCAGCTCCTCGCCGACGTGAAGGAGATCGTCGGGCGGGCCAACCGCACCAGCCTGTCGCCGGTGCAGCTCGCCAACGGCTCCAAGGAGCTGCTCGACGAGGTCGCCACCGGCAAGGTCACCGGCGAGGAGGACCGCTACTCCCACACCGACCTGTGGGACTTCCAGGCCAACGTGGAGGGCTCCGAGGCCGCCATCGCCGCGCTGCGGCCGGTCCTCGACGAGCGCGACCCGGAGCTGGCGACGACCCTCGACCGCCGCTTCGAGGAGGTCGAGAACGAGCTCGCCAAGCACACCAGCGGCGACGGCTTCGTGTCCTACACCGAGCTGTCCAAGGCCGAGGTCAAGGCGCTGTCCGACAAGGTCAACGCAATCGGCGAGCCGCTCAGCAGGGTCGCGGCCGTGATCGCCAGGAAGTGAGCCGTCAGCTTCGATGACCAGCGAGCACACCGACACCGGGCCGAGGCTGTCGCGGCGGGGGCTGCTCGGCCTCGCCGGTGCCGGGGTCGCGGCGGTGGGCGCCACCGGCGTCGGTGTGGCGGCGACCCGTCGCGACCCCGGGCGCGCGACCGGCGCCGCCGCCGCGGTGCCGTTCCACGGCGCCCACCAGGCGGGGATCGTCACGCCGGTGCAGGACCGGCTCCACTTCGTCGCCTTCGACCTCACCAGCGGCCGCCGGGAGGACCTGGTCGACCTGCTGCGGGCCTGGACCGACGCCGCCGGGAGGATGACCGGCGGCGGCGACGCCGGCCCGCTGGGCGCCGTCGCCGGGCCGGCCGAGGCGCCGCCCGACGACACCGGCGAGGCGCTCGGGCTGCCGCCGTCCCGACTCACCCTGACGATCGGCTTCGGCCCCTCCCTTTTCCGCGACCACCACGGGCACGACCGCTTCGGCCTGGCCGAGCGCCGCCCAGCGGCCCTGGTCGACCTGCCGCACTTCCCCGGCGACGAGCTCGACCCGGAGCGCTGCGGCGGGGACATCGCCATCCAAGCCTGCGCCGACGATCCCCAGGTTGCCGTCCACGCCGTCCGCAACCTGGCGCGCGCCGCCTTCGGGGTGGCGGCCGTGCGCTGGTCCCAGCTCGGCTTCGGCCGCACCTCGTCGACCAGCCGGGCGCAGGCGACCCCGCGCAACCTGATGGGCTTCAAGGACGGCACCAACAACCTCAAGGCCGAGGACGGCGAGCTGCTCGACCAGTCGGTGTGGGTGCAGCCGGGCGACGATCCGGCGTGGCTGCGCGGCGGCAGCTACCTGGTCGCCCGCCGCATCCGCATGACGATCGAGACCTGGGACCGGACCAGCCTCGCCGAGCAGCAGGCGATCATCGGCCGTTTCAAGGGCTCCGGCGCCCCGCTCACCGGCCACGACGAGTTCGACGGCCCCGACTTCGGCGCCAAGGGCGGCGACGCCGAGCCGGTCATCCCCGCCGACGCCCACGTCCGCCTCGCCCACCCGAGCGGCAACCAGGGCGCCCACCTGCTGCGCCGCGGCTACAACTTCGTCGACGGCAGCGACGGCCTCGGCCGCCTGGAGGCCGGCCTGTTCTTCCTGGCCTACCAGCGCGACCCGCGCAAGCAGTTCATCCCCGTCCAGGCCAACCTGGCGCGCCACGACGCCCTCAACGAGTACGTCCGCCACGTCGGCAGCGCCATCTTCGCCTGCCCCCCCGGCGTCTCCCCCGACGGCTGGTGGGGCCAGTCCCTGTTCGCCTAGGGGTCGCGCGCCGCCGCCTCGGGTATCCTCCCAAGAGAGCCGAACGCACCCAGCTCGCGAGCGTGGCGGAACCGGTAGACGCGCCGGGTTTAGGACCCGGTGTCCCTTGGACGTGGGGCCGAGGATCAGGCGGGCCACGGTGCCGGCGGCGAGCTCGTCCAGGCCGGGCAGGACGTGGCTGTAGGTGTCCATGGTGATGGCGATGGTCGCGTGCCCCAGCCGCTCGCTGACGACCTTGGCGGGGATGCCGGCGGCCAGCGCGGCGGTGGCGTAGCTGTGGCGGACGTCGTGCAGCCGGATCCTCGGCAGCCCGGCCGCCCGGGCGTGCTGCTCGAACCACTTGGAGAACCGCTGCGGGTGGACCGGGC
>WNGE01002418.1_pt1 | contig 22865 bp, 10 predicted proteins | sample 5400651 | NCBI WGS metagenome assembly WNGE01 (sample SAMN13153370, study PRJNA577476) | soil metagenome | isolation source: 60 cm soil or saprolite under grassland replicate 2 | place: USA:California | collected 2016-06-15
CAACTCGGCAACCGCCTGGTCGGCATCCTGCACGGCTGCCTCAAGACCGGCACCACCTACGACGAAACCACCGCGTGGGCACACCACCAACAAGATCTACACACCGCTGCTTGACAACAAAGCTCATGGGATGTCTTCACGCTCCTGATGTGGATCGGCCAACGGTTGGCACACCGCGTTGGTCGCCATAGGTTCAGACGGTCGGGACCCGCGCATAGCATTGCTGGACGGACTCCTCAGCCAGACGAAGACCGACGGAACGCTGCCGAGCATCTTGAACTGGCACTTCGGCACCGACCCAGCGCCGACTCCCAGGACGCGGCGAATCTGGTCAGCGCGCACGGACTGACCCCGATCCCGCAGTCCATCAACGCGATCCGCCCGCTGCACGTCCCGCGCCGCCGTTCGCGAGCGGGCGGTCGACTCCAGCACGACACGATCCTCATCGGACACCACAGCCGAGGCAGACGCATCACGACGTAACGTCCTACTGTCATTAGCGTGATGATCTACTAGGCGATCCTGGTGGAGCCTGCCCCCGAGTGCCCGGATATCGGACCGCCGGGCCCGCGTCCGGCCTTCCTACCGTTGCCACGGGCAGCTGCCGCTCACCGCCTGCCGAGGACGGGCGGATCGGCATCAGACGTTTCTGGCACAGTAGCGTGATGGACATCGATGTCGCAACAACCTAACATGTTAGTGCAAGATTTCGACAACGTGATGCGAGGCGTTGAGACACGTCCGGTGTCTCGCGGCCTGTTCGCGCTGCCGCTGCGCCAGTCGCTGCAGGGGTTTCCAGGGAGGCTGGTCTGACCAAATGCCTTGACAAACTCAGTGATCTGAATTTAGTTTAAGGCTTAAATAGAAGCCCGTGAATAAGTGTCTCTTACGGGAAACGCTGGCCCGGTCGGAGGCCGAGACATGTCTACAGCACACCGCCGCCGTCAAGTTCTTGCAGTGGCTGCCGGGCTTCTCTTGATGGCCGCCGCCTGGGTGGTGCGGACCGTATCCGCGCAGGCGGCCACGGGTACGACGGCATGGCAAAGCGGCCAGTTCGTCGTGGACACCGCCAATCTGGTACGCCGATCGGACCTCGTCCTCGGCCGGCCCAACAGTGACCCGACCCAGTTCGTTCCGCTGGGCAACGGGACCCTGGGCGCCGCGGTATGGGCCGCCGGCGGGTTCACCGCGCAGCTCAACCGGACCGACACCTTTCCGGACCGCAAGTCGCCGGGGCAGTTGGTGATTCCGGGATTGGCCCGGTTGACCGCCGCCTCCGACTTCCATGGTTACCTCGACCTCTACGACGGCATGCTGCGCGAATCGGGCGGCGGCATGACTCTGACCGCGTACGTACGCGCCGACACTGCCCAGTTGGTCGTGGACGTTACCGGCGCCGATCCCAACAGCAGCCAGACCGCGCAGGTCAAACTGTGGAGTGGCCGCTCACCGTCGGCCAGCGCGTCGGGCGCGGTGGCCGCGCTCGCCGAGACCTGGGTCGACAACGCTGGCGCGGGCGCGTCCGGACAGACGTTCGGCTCGCTGGCCGCGGTGACCGCGGGCGGGCGCAACGTGGTCGGCTCCACGCCGAACTCGGTCACCGCCCAAGTCAGCTTCCAACCCAACACCGACGGCTCGTTCCGGGTTATCGTCGCAGCTCCCATGTGGACCGGCGGCAACGCGGTCACGACCGCGACCGCGGTCATCAACGGCGACGCCACCAAGGCGCAGTCCACCATCACCGCCGCCCATCTTTCCTGGTGGCACGGCTACTGGGCGTCGGCCGGGCTGATCAGGATCACGTCCAGCGACGGTACCGGCGACTACGTCGAGAACTTGCGCACGCTGTACCTCTACGACGCGGCCGCGCAGAACCGCGGCACGTACCCCGGCACCCAGGCCGGAGTGGCCAACCTGTTCAACTTCTCCCAGGACCACCAGGATTGGTACCCGGCGGGGTACTGGTTCTGGAACCTGCGGATGCAGGTGCAGGCGAACCTCTCGGCGGGGACGTTCTCGCTCAATGACCCGGTGTACCGGCTCTACACCAGCAACCTATCGAACATCCAGTCGTGGACCGCGGCGAAGATGCCGGGGAGGCAAGGGATCTGCGTACCGGAGACGATGCGGTTCAATGGCAACGGCACGTACAACGGGGGCACCGGTAACGACTCCTGCGACTCGACGATCGCGCCCAGCTACAACTCGCTGACCATCACGAGCGGGACCGAGATCGGGCTGTGGATCTGGCAGCAGTACCTGATGACGGACAACACCCCGTTCCTGTCCACCAACTATCCGGTCATCCGGGACTCGGCGCGGTTCCTACTGTCCTCGGCCACCACCGGCTCCGACGGGCTGCTGCACACCACGGCCAACGCCCACGAGACACAGTGGAACGTGACCGACCCGGTGACCGACATCCTGGCCATGCAGGCGCTGTTCCCGGTCGCGGTCAGGGCGGCGCAGATTCTCGGCGTGGACGCGGATCTCGTCAACCAACTCAACGCGGCGATACCGAAGATCCCGCCGCTGCCGCGCACCGACACGGCGACCCGTACCCAAAATCTGACCCCCGCCGCGGACGCCGCCGGAAATGACATGATCGGCTGGTCGACCCAGCCGACCGCCGAATTCCACAACAGCGAGAACCTCGGCCTGGAGGCGGTCTTCCCGTACAACATGATCGGCGACAACAGTTCGCTGACCGAGCTGGCCAGGCGCACGTACACCGCCAGGCCCTACGTCAACGGCAACGACTGGACGTTCGACCCGCTGGACGCTGCCCGGCTTGGGCTGGCGAACGAGGTCAAGTCGACGCTCGTGAACGCCACGAAGACGTACCAGGCGTACCCCTCGGGCCTGGCCAGCTACACCAGGACGCCGGCCCAGAACCCGTACGTCGAGCAGGCCGGCGTGCTGGCGGCCACCGTGAGCGAAGCGCTGGTGCAGGACTACGATGGGCTGCTGCGGATCGCACCGGCCTGGCCGGCCGACTGGACCGGCGAGGGAACGGTCTTCATCCAGCACAACGCGCGGGTCTCCGTGCAGGTGAGCAACGGGACACCGACGACCGTAGCGATCGCGTCCGGATCGAACAGTCCGATCACGATGCGCAGCCCGTGGCCAGGCCAGAGCGTGACCGTCGTCAACGGCAGCGGCGCGACCGTGCTCGGCCCGCAGAGCAACGCCACCTTCACCATCCCCGCCCAGCCCGGCGAGGCGTACCTCGTCGAACTCACCTCCGCGCCGACGACCGTATTGCCGTTCGCGCCGGTCTCCGGCACGCCCGCGGGTGCGGCGCGGCACCTCGGCCCGGTCAGCATCGGCCTCGACGGCACGGCGGCCACCGGCGCGATCAGCCTGCGGGCGCACGCGAACAACATGTACGTGTGCGCCGACAACGCGGGCGCGCAGCCACTGATCGCCAACCGCACCGCCATCGGGTCCTGGGAGACCTTCGACCTCCTCGACGCCGGAAACGGCAACATCGCGGTCCGCTCGCACGCTAACAACATGATCGTGACGGCGGAGAACGCCGGGGCCCAACCGCTGATCGCCAACCGGACAGCGGTCGGCCCGTGGGAGACGTTCCAGCTCATCCACAACGGTGACGGCAGCGTGAGCCTCAAGGCCTTGGTGAACAACATGTACGTGACGGCGGAGAGCGCCGGCGCGCAGCCGTTGGTCGCCAACCGGACCGCGATCGGGCCGTGGGAAGAGTTCGACCTCATCAACGACTGAGCGGACTGGAGTGTCCGATGCGACGATCCGGAATGACGGTACTGGCGGCTGCCTTCGTGTCGGTACTCGCCGCCGGGCTGGCCCTGACGGCGCGGCCGGCGCACGCCGCCGCCTGGCCCTGGCAGGACGCCAGCCAGACCCCGCAGCAGCGCGCCGACGAGTTGCTCGCCGCGATGACGACCGACGAGAAGCTCACCATGATGCACGGCGGTGCCGCCTGCCAGTGGGGCGCATGTGTGGACGCCAACACCCGGCTGGGCATCCCGCAGCTTCGGCTGCAGGACGGACCGGCCGGGGTGGCCGACGGGGCCGGCGGGGTGACCCAGCTGCCGGCGCCGGTGGCGGGCGCGGCGACCTGGGATACCGCGCTGATGAACCAGTACGGCCAGGTGATCGGCGAAGAGGCGTGGAACAAGGGCGCCAACGTGGTGCTCGGGCCGACCATCAACATCGTGCGCGATCCGCGTTGGGGCCGCGCGTTCGAGTCGCTGAGCGAGGACCCGTACCTGGCCGGGCAGATGGGTGCCGCGGATATCACCGGGATCCAGAGCCAGGGGCCGATGGCACAGGTGAAGCACTACGCCGACTACAACCAGGAGACGTACCGCAACACCGCGGCCGACGACGTCATCGTGTCCGACCGGGCCCAGCGGGAGATCTATCTGCCCGCCTTCGAAGCCGCCGTGCAACAGGCCAAGGCGTACTCGGTCATGTGCTCGTACGCCTCGGTCGCCGGTACCTTCGCGTGCGAGAACGCGCAGCTGTTGAAGACCGTCCTGGAAGGCGACCTCGGGTTCACCGGGTTCGTCACCTCCGACTGGGGCGGTACCCACTCCACCGTCGCGTCCGCGACCAACGGGCTCGACCAGGAGATGAACGGCAGCGACTTCTACGGCGCCGCGCTGACTCAGGCGGTCGCGAGCGGCCAGGTCCCGGTGGCGACGATCGACGGGCACGTGCGGCGGATCCTGGTCGCGATGTTCGCCGCCAGCCTCTTCGACAAGACGCAGCCCGGCACCATCACCACTCCCGTCACCTCCCCCGCGCACACGGCCGTGGCGCGACAGGTCGCGGAGGAGGGGGCCGTGCTGCTGAAGAACACCGGCCCGGTGCTGCCGGTCGGCTCCTCCGTGCGCAGCATCGCGGTCATCGGGTACGACGCGGGCCCGAACGCGGTGACCGCCGGCGGCGGCAGCGCACACGTCAACGCCGAGTCCGTGGTGACGCCGTACCAGGGCATCAAGAACCGCGCCGGCACCGACGCCACCGTCACCTACGCGCAGGGCGTCCACTCGCCGGGCGGCGAGATCGTGGACAGCCCGTACCTGAACCCGTCCTCCGGCACCGGCAACGGCCTGTACGGGCAGTTCTACGCCAACAACAGCCTCTCCGGCCCGCCGGTCGCCAGCCGCGTCGACCCCACCCTCAACTTCACCTGGGGCGGTTCGCCGCAGCCAGGCGTGCCGGCGACCGGCTGGTCGGCGCGGTGGACCGGTACCCTCACCCCGCCCACCACCGGCACCTACACCTTCGCGCTCACCAGCGACGACGGTAGCCGGCTGTTCGTCAACGGGCAGCAGGTCATCAACAACTGGTTCAACCAGCCGCCGACCACCCGCACCGGCACGGTGAACCTCACCGCCGGGCAGCAGGTCAGCATTGAGGTCGACTACTTCCAGGACGGCGGCGGCAGCGCGCTCAGCCTCGCCTGGACGATCCCCAACCAGAACCTGCACGACCCCGCCGTGGCCGCGGCCCGCGCCACCGACCTGGCCGTCGTGTTCGTCACGAAGACCGAGGGCGAGGGCGCCGACCTGCCGAACATCGACCTGTCCGCGGACCAGAACCAGATCGTCACGGATGTGGCAGCCGCCCAGCCGAACACTGTCGTCGTGGTCAACACCGGCTCGGCGGTCACCATGCCGTGGGCTGGGAGCGTCCGCGGCATCGTCGAGGCCTGGTACCCGGGACAGGAGGACGGCAACGACATCGCCGCGTTGCTGTTCGGCGACACCAACTTCTCCGGCAAGCTGCCGGTGACCTTCCCGCAGTCGCTCGCCGACGTGCCGGCGCACACCACCGCGCAGTGGCCCGGCCAGAACAACCAGGTGCAGTACTCCGAGGGCGTCCAGGTCGGGTACCGGTGGTACGACGCGCAGAACAAGACGCCGCTGTTCCCGTTCGGGTTCGGCCTGTCCTACACCACGTTCGGGTATGCCAACCTCTCGGTGTCCCCACCGGACGCCGCGGGCCGGGTGACGATCGGGTTCGACGTCACCAATACGGGTACCCGCGCCGGCAGCGAGGTGGCCCAAATCTATGTCGGGCAGCCGGCCGCCGTCGGCGAACCACCGAAGAACCTGCGCGGCTTCGCCCGGGTGACCCTGAACCCGGGCCAGACCCAGCACGTCACCGCCACCCTGGACGCGCGCAGCTTCCAGTACTGGAACGGCGGCTGGACCAACGCGGCCGGCAGCAACACCGTCTACGTTGGCGCATCGTCGCGCGACGTCCGCCTCACCGGCCACGTCACGATCGGCCCCTCGACCACCCCGACGGTGATCAGCCTGCGGGCGCACGCCAACAACATGTACGTGTGCGCGGAGAACGCGGGGGCGCAGCCGCTGATCGCGAACCGGGCCGCGATCGGGTCGTGGGAGACCTTCGACCTGCTGGATGCGGGGAACGGGAACGTGGCGTTGCGGTCGCACGCGAACAACATGATCGTGGCCGCGGAGAGCGCGGGGACGCAGCCGCTGATCGCCAACCGGACCGCTGTGGGGCCGTGGGAGACATTCCAGCTCATCCGCAACGGTGACGGCAGCGTGAGCCTCAAGGCCCTGGTGAACAACATGTACGTGGCCGCGGAGAGCGCCGGGGCGCAGCCGCTGATCGCCAACCGGACCGCGATCGGCCCGTGGGAAGAGTTCGACCTCATCAACGACTGACCGTCTACAAGGGAGCGACAATGGGAGTCTCACGCCGGACCGTGCTCGGTTCCCTGGTGGGAGGAGCGGCGCTGGCCGCCGCCGGTCCCCTGTACACCCGATCCGCGAGCGCCGCGAGCCAGCCGGGGGACGTGGTCGGCAAAATCACCGTCGGTTACCAGGGGTGGTTCGCCGCCACCGGCGACGGTTCTCCTATCAACGCCTGGTGGCATTGGAGTCAGGACTGGAGCCAGCCCCCGTCGCCGGCCAACAACGGCACGCTCCGCGCCTGGCCGGACATGCGCGACTATCCGAGGCGGTACCAGACCGCCTACGCCAACCTCGGCAACGGGCAGCCGGCGACGCTGTTCTCCTCCTGGGACGACACGACCGTCAACCTGCACTTCCTGTGGATGCAGCAGAACAACATCGACACCGCCGCTTTGCAACGGTTCAACCCCAACGGTTCCGAGGGGCCCACCCGGGACGGGATCACCGCCAAGGTACGCAGCGCGGCCGAGGCGTACGGCCGCAAGTTCTACATCATGTACGACGTCTCCGGTTGGACGAACATGCAGTCGGAGATCAAGACGGACTGGACGGCGAAGATGTCCGCGCACACCGCGTCCAGCGCGTACGCCCGGCAGAACGGCAAGCCGGTCGTGTGCATCTGGGGCTTCGGGTTCAACGACGCCAACCATCCGTTCAGCGCCGCGGCGTGCCTGGATGTCATCACCTGGTTCAAGAACCAGGGCTGCTACGTCATCGGTGGGGTGCCCACCCACTGGCGCGAGGGCACCAGCGACTCCCGCGCCGGCTACCTGGACGTGTACCACGCGTTCAACATGCTCTCGCCGTGGATGGTCGGCCGGATCGGCACCGCCGCCGACTCGGACAACTTCTACGCCAACGTGAACGTCCCCGACCAGGCCGACTGCAACGCGCACGGCATCGACTACCAGCCGTGCGTGCTGCCCGGCGACGTCTCGGCCCGGCAGCGGGCGCACGGTGACTTCATGTGGCGCCAGTTCTACAACATGGTCCGCCTCGGCGCCCAGGGCATCTACATCTCGATGTACGACGAGTTCAACGAGGGCAACCAGATCGTCAAGACCGCCGAGTCCCAGGCGTGGATACCCACCAACTCCGGCCTGTTCGGCCTCGACGAGGACGGCACCGTGTGCTCATCGGACTACTATCTCCGGCTGACCGGCGACGGCGGCCGGATGCTCAAGGGTCAGATTGCGCTGACCGCCACCCGCCCCACGCCGCCGATCGCCGGCGGCGGCACCACCACGGTTATCAGCCTGCGCGCGCACGCGAACAACAAGTACGTGTGCGCGGAGAACGCGGGTGCCCAGCCGCTGATCGCGAACCGGACGGCGATCGGCGCGTGGGAGACCTTTGACCTGCTCGACGCCGGCGGCGGGAACGTGGCGCTGCGGGCGCACGCGAACAACATGTACGTGTGCGCGGAGAACGCGGGTGCCCAGCCGCTGATCGCCAACCGCACCGCCGTCTTGCTGTGGGAGACCTTCCAACTCATCCACAACCCTGACGGCAGCGTGAGCCTCCGAGCGCTCGTCAACAACAACTATGTCTGCGCGGAGGCCGCTGGCGCCCAGGCACTCATCGCGAACCGCACCGCGATCGGCACGTGGGAGAAGTTCGACCTCATCACGCAATGACGGACGGGCCGCCAGGGTCCGCTTCGTAAGTTGATCGCTCCCCATCTAGCGGTGGTTTGTTAGGGCTGGACTGGGTAGGTGCCGACGGTTAGGCGTTGTTTGCGCGGTTCAGGGGGTTGTGTGGGCTCACTGTAACCGCGCGAACAGGTTCTCGCAATATGCGAACGAAATCTTGCAAGAGCCTTGCATTAACTCTGGACTTTGTGACGGCGAGGACCTATCGTCTTGCCAACGTAGTGAGTAGCATGAATGTGACGGGTCAGTAACATGCCGGCAAAATGCGGCCCGTCCGTCACCTCCCGGCCGTGCTGGCGCGCGGACCCGCCCGCCCCCGTCCCGCTCGGTCACAGTCCCGTGTGGCGGTTCCCGCTGCCGCTCTCCGGCGACCGTCCACGGCGATCAAACCCTGCGCGGCCGCCGGACCCGCCCGCCGTGCTGCGCATCTAACGTCCGCCCAGAGACAGAGGATCGCGATGAGGACAAGACAACTGCCGGCGCGGTCGATCGCCGCCCTGCTCGTCGGGCTGCTCGCCATCGGCGCGTTCGCCGTCGGTCCGAAGGTCGTGGCGATGGCGGCCGGTGGCCCTAACCTGGCCGCCGGAAAGCCGGTCGCCGTCAGCAGTTCCAATGGTCCCTACACCGGAGCCAACCTGAACGACGGCGACTCAGCCACCTACTGGGAGAGCGCCAACAACGCGTTCCCACAGTGGGCCCAGGTGGACATCGGAAGCAGCACCAGCATCGACCAGCTCGTCCTGAAGCTGCCCACCGGCTGGGGCGTGCGCACCGAGACGCTTTCGGTGCAGGGCAGCACCGACGGGAACAGCTTCAGCACGATCGTGGCGGCGACCGGGTACGTATTCGACCCGGCTGCCGGCAACGTCGTGACCATCACCTTCGGGGCCACCAGCACCCGGTTCGTGCGCCTCGCCATCACTGCCAACACCGGCTGGCCGGCCGGTCAGATCTCGGAGTTCGAGGTGCACGGCGCCGGTTCGTCGCCCAACCTGGCACTCGGCCGGCCGATGACGGCGAGCAGCACCACGCAGACGTACGCGGCGGCCAACGCCAACGACGCCAACCAGTCGACCTACTGGGAGAGCGCCAACAACGCGTTCCCGCAGTGGATCCAGGTCGACCTCGGCGCGTCGGTCGGAGTCACCAAGGTGGTCCTGAAGGTACCGGTGGCCGGCTGGGCCACCCGTACCGAAACACTCGCCGTGCAGGGCAGTACCAACGGCTCCACCTTCACCGACATCGTCGCCTCGGCGGGATACACGTTCGACCCGGCGACCGGTAGCACCGTCACGGTCACGTTCGGCGCTACCAGCACCCGGTACGTCCGGCTCACGATCAGCGCCAACACCGGCTGGCCCGCCGGTCAGATCTCCGAGTTCGAGGTGTACGGTCCGTCGTCCGGCGACACCCAACCGCCGACCGCGCCGACCAACCTGGCCTTCACCGAACCCGCCACCGGGCAGATCAAGCTCACCTGGAACGCCGCCAGCGACAACGTGGGCGTCACGGGATACGACATCTACCTGAACGGGACGCTACTCACCACCGTCCCCGCCACCCAGCTCACGTACACCGACACGCAGCCGCTGAGCGCCACCGTGACCTACTTCGTGCGGGCACACGACGCGGCCGGCAACCAGTCGGGCAACAGCGACAGCGTCACGCGCACCGGCAGCGGCGGCGACACGCAACCGCCGACCGCGCCCACGAACCTCGCCTACACCCAGCCCCAGTCCGGGCAGATAAAGCTGACCTGGGGCGCATCGACGGACAACGTGGGCGTCACCGGATACGACATCTACCGCGACGGCTCGTCGCTCACCAGCGTCGGGGGGACCACGCTCAGCTACACCGACAGCCAACCCGACAGCGCCACCGTGTCGTACTACGTCAAGGCGCGCGACGCGGCCGGCAACCAGTCCATCGCCAGCAACACGGTCACGCGCACCGGCAGCGGCGGCGCGAACCTGGCCGCCGGCAAGCCCATCACCGGTTCGCCGAACACGTACATCTATGTGCCGGGCAACGCCAACGACAACGACCTGACGACGTACTTCGAGGGCTCGTCGTACCCGAGCACCCTCACCGTGAGGCTCGGCGCGAACGCCGACATCACGTCGGTCGTCGTCAAGCTGAACCCGGACCCGATCTGGGCCGCGCGTACCCAGACCATCCAGGTGCTCGGCCGCGAGCAGAGCGCGACCGGCCTCAGCAGCCTGGTGCCAGCGAAGCAGTACACGTTCGATCCGGCGACCGGGAACAGCGTCACGATCCCGGTGACCGCCCGCGTCGCCGACGTCGGGCTCAGCATCACCAACAACAGCGGCGCCCCCGGCGGGCAGGTGGCCGAGTTCCAGGTCATCGGCACCCCCGCGCCAAACCCCGACCTGACCGTGACCGGATCCTCGTGGAGTCCCGCGTCGCCGGTGGAGACGGACGCGATCACCGCCTCGGCGACGGTCCGCAACATCGGCACCGCGCCGGCCAGCGCGACGGACGTCAACTTCTACCTCGGCACCACCAAGGTGGGCACCGCGTCCGTCGCGGCGCTGGGCACCGGCGCGTCCACCACCGTGTCGGCGAACATCGGCACCCAGCCGGCCGGCACGTACCCGTTGACCGCGAAGGTGGACGAGTCGAACTCGGTCGTCGAACTGAACGACGGCAACAACAGCTACACCAACCCCACCTCGCTGGTGGTGGCGCCGGTGCAGAGCTCCGACCTGGTCCCGGCCTCGGTCGCCTGGACGCCGGGGAACCCGTCGGCCGGCAACACCGTGAGCTTCACGGTCACCGTCAAGAACCAGGGCACGGTCGCGACGGCGGGCGGCTCCCACGCGGTGACGATCGCGCTGCTCGACGCGAACAACAACACCGTGAAGACCCTGTCCGGCTCGTTCAGCGGCAGCCTTGCACCCGGCGCCACGACGAACGTCGGCATGGGTTCGTGGACCGCGGCCAACGGCAGGTACACCGTACGGACCACGGTCGCCGTGGACGCCAACGAGCTCGCCGTCAAGCAGGGCAACAACACCAGCAACACCCCGCTGTTCGTGGGCCAGGGCGCAAACATGCCGTACGACGTGTACGAGGCCGAGGACGGCACGGTCGGCGGCGGTGCCACCGTCGCCGGACCGAACCGGACGATCGGCGACGTCGCGGGCGAGGCGTCCGGCCGCAGAGCGGTCACACTCAACTCGACGGGCGCGTTCGTCCAGTGGACCTCGCGGGTACCCACCAACACGGTCGTCGTGCGCTTCTCGATACCGGACTCGCCCGGTGGCGGCGGCAACACGGCCACACTGAATCTCTACATCGACGGCAACCTGGTCCAGCCGCTCATGCTCACGTCGCACCACGCGTGGCTGTACGGGGCGGAGACGGCACCCGGCAACTCACCCAGCGCGGGCAGCCCGCGGCACATCTACGACGAGGCGAGCTTCGCGCTCCCGCAGTCGTACCCGGTTGGCAGCACCATCAAGCTCCAGAAGGACGCGTCGAACACCTCGCAGTACGCGATCGACTTCATCAACCTGGAGCAGGTCTCGCCGGTGGCCAACCCCGATCCGGCGCACCTTACGGTACCGGCCGGCTTCGGCCAGCAGGACGTGCAGAACGCGCTCGACAAGGTACGCATGGACACCACCGGCACGCTGACCGGCGTGTACCTGCCGGCCGGCCAGTACTCGGTCACCGGCAAACTGCTCGTCTACGGCAAGCCGGTCAAGGTCGTCGGCGCCGGCGTCTGGTACACGCGGTTCACCGCGCCGACCAATCAGGAGAACACCGACACCGGCTGGGACCTGCAGAACGGAGCGAGCGGTTCGTCGTTCACCGGGTTCGCCTGGTTCGGCAACTACACGTCCCGTATCGACGGGCCCGGCCACACCTGGGACCTGCGCAACCAGTCGAACGTCATCATCGATGACGTCTGGATCGAGCACCAGGTCGTCGGGGTCTGGGGCGCCGCCGCCGTCATGAACTCCACCTTCACAAACATGCGGATCCGCGACCTCATGGCCGACGGCATCAACCTCACCAATGGCAGCCAGGGCAACCTGGTCAGCAACGACGAGGCTCGCACGACCGGCGACGACAGCTTTGCTCTCTTCGCCGCCCTCGACCAGAACTCGGGCGACCTGAAGAACAACACGTACCAGAATCTCACCGCGCTGCTGCCCTGGCGCGCGGCCGGCGTCGCCGTCTACGGCGGCTACGCCAACACGATCCAGAACTTCTACGTCGCCGACACCCTCTGCTACTCGGGGCTGACCGTCAGCTCGCTCAACTTCGGGTTCCCGTTCGAGGGGTTCGGCGCCTCCCCGCCGACGACCATCCGCAACTTCGCCCTCGCACGCGACGGCGGACACTTCTGGGGCAGCCAGGTGTTCGGGGCGGTGTGGATGTTCTCGGCAACCCAGCCCTTCCAAGGGATCCGGGTCAACGACGCCACGATCACCGACCCGACGTACTCCGGCATCATGTTCCAGACCGACTATGTCAACGGCCAACCGCTGAACCCCGTCACCGACACCATCTTCACCAACACCACGATCACCGGTGCCCGGCGCAGCGGTGACCAGTTCGACGCCAAGTCCGGCTTCGCCATCTGGGCCAACCCGATGCCAGAACCCGGGCAGGGTCCCGCGGTCGGCTCGGTGACCTTCAACCATCTGGTCCTGAGCAACAACGCCGTCGACATCGAGAACACGACGACCACGTTCACCATCACCGTCAACCCCTAGGACAGCGACGCGCCGCCGCCGGAGGTGGACCGACCTCCGGCGGGGCGCCTGTGCAAGGATTTGCACGCGACTGGACTAGGATTGCGCAAATGACGCGACGACTCGCCGATGTGGCCACGTACGTCGGCGTGAGCGAGGCAACCGTCAGCCGGGTACTCAACGGTAAACCGGGCATTTCGGAGGCCACCCGGACGGCCGTGCTCACCGCGCTGGACGTCCTCGGCTACGAGCGGCCAACCAAGCTGCGGGGCGGACGGGCCCGCCTCGTCGGCCTGGCACTGCCCGAACTGCAGAACCCGATCTTCCCCGCGTTCGCAGACGTGGTCGCCGACGCGTTGTCCCGGCGCGGGTACACCCCGGTACTGTGCACCCGCACGGCGGTGGGCGTATCCGAGGCCGACTACGTGGACATGCTGCTCGACCAGCACGTGTCCGGCGTCATCTTCGCCGGCGGCAACTACGCGCAGGCCGCCGCCCCGCACGAGCACTACGTCCGGCTGCGCGAGCGGGGCCTGCCCGTCGTCCTGGTCAACGCCGCCATCGACGACCTCGGCTTTCCGTGCGTCGCCACGGACGACGCACACGCCGTCGACCAGGCGTACAACCACCTCGTCTCACTTGGCCACACCGCCATCGGCCTCGTGCTCGGGCCTAGCGACCACGTGCCGTCTCGCCGCAAACAACTGGCGTTCGAGGCGCTCGCCGGTGACTCCACCGGCCTCGCCGAGCGGACCATCTTCTCCATGGAGGGCGGCCAGTCCGCCGCCACGCGCCTCGTCAAACACGGGATCACCGGGATCATCTGTGCCAGCGACGTCCTGGCCCTCGGCGCGATGAAAGCCGTACGCCGGCTGGGCCTCACCGTGCCGGCGGACGTCTCAGTGGTCGGATTCGACGACTCGGCCCTCATGAACTGCACCGATCCGCCCCTCACCACGGTGCGCCAGCCGATCGACGCTATCGGGCAGGCGGCCGTCGCGCTGCTGGCGGCCCAGGTCGGCGGCCACAGCGTATCCGCGGACGAGATGCTCTTCGAGCCGGAACTGGTTGTCCGTGGCTCGACGGGGCCGGTTCGCTCCCGCGACTCCGGGGACCGCCGGGCGAGCCGGTCCTCAGCGCGTACGTCCGCCCGTCGGCGCGCATAGGCCCCTCCTACCTTCGTCATTCCGTTGAACACCGAAAGGCCGACGGTGAACTCGATGAAGTCGAAGTACTGGCTGTTCGGTGCGCCGAGGTAGAAGTACATCCGGCCGGCACTGTTGACCGGCATGTCGAAGTACGGCTGCTCGGCGATGGAGTGCACCTGCCCGTCATAGCTCCAGTACACCTGGCTGTCCGGGTACTTGCCGTTGGTGCGGTTGAGGACCTTGAGGGTCAGGACGTTTCTTCGCGGCCGGGATCGTGCTGGTGTCACCCCAGAACACGTCGGGTTCCGGGTCCGACCCGGTGGCGCTCGGCGTCGGGGTTGGCGGGACGACGGTGCCGTTGGTGTGCACGGTCAGCTCCCACAGCGAGTACCCGTATGGTGTGGCCCGCGTCGTGCCGTACATCCGCACGTACCGGCCGGTGCCGTTGACGGTCAGCGTCTGGGTACCGCCGGTGCCCGTGGTGGTGCTGGCGATGGTGGTCCAGGCGGAGGCGTCGGGGGAGACCTGGATCTGGAATGCCGTGGCATACGCCGTCTCCCAGGCCAGCACACCTGGTCGATCGTCGCGGTGGCGCCCAGGTCGACCTGGATCCACTGGGATCGCTGAACTGGCTCGACCAGCGGGTACCAGGGTTGCCATCGGTGGCGGTGCCGGCGGCGGTGCCGGCGTCGACCGGCGTGGGGTAGGTGTGGGGGCGGGAAGCCCGCGCCCCCACACCGGCCGGTCAGGGTCCGGTGACCAGGTTGGTGACCTGGTGCCCGGAGTTGACCGCGGCCCCGTTGTTGTTGATCACGTGGGCGATGGTTCCGGTGCCGCCTAGGGAGACGGTCACCATGTCGTGGAACCGGATGCCGCCGCCCGTCGGGGTCTCGAACGCGTGCGCCGCGACCACGCTGGGGTTGCTGCTGAAGAAGCAGTAGCTGCCCAGCCCCCACGCCTCGTGGCTGGTGACCGCGTCGCCCACCTTGTAGGCGGCCCAGCCCTGGGTACCTCCGTTCATCCAGGCGGCCTGGTTCGGCGGGTCATAGGGCATCTCGTTCTGGAAGAAGTAGGTGCGGCCGCCGTTGCCGTTCCAGATCACCTGGTACTGCTGGAAGTGCTCGACGAACAGCCCGTAGAACGTGACGTTGGTTCCGTTGACGATCAGGCCGTTCTGCGCGGTGTTGCTGGTCCAGCCGACGCCGCTGCCGTGGTCGGCGCGCCAGATCCAGGAGTGGTCGCCGATCACGTCGTTGCTGTTGATCTGCAGGCCGACGGTCGCCCTGCCGACGCCGGCGCCGCCGACCCGGACGAAGACGTCGGACAGCGAGGTCGGGTCGGCCGCGTGGCTGGCGCTGGCTCCGGTGGGGCCGACCTGGAGCAGGACGGGCGAGTTGACGGTACCGGCGTCGAACAGCAGGCCGGCGAGCTTGACCCCGTCGACGTCGGCGACCGTCATCGCGGCGATGCCGTTGTCGGGTACCAGCGTGGCCAGGCCGAGACCGAGGACGACGGTGTCCGGCCGGGTCACGGTCAGCGTCTGGTTGAGGTGGTACACGCCCGGCGTAAACAGCAGGTTGAGCCCTTGGGCGAGGGCGGCGTTGATGCCCGCCGCGGTGGCGCCGGGCTTGACGATGAAGAACCGGCTGATCGGCAGGGACTGGCCGGCCGGGTTGCCGCCGCTCCAGGTGACGCCGGTGGCGTTGATGCGCAGCGCGGGTACGAACACGTTGTAGTTGCCGGCGCCGTCGACGTACAGGAACGGCTTCTCGCGGACCACCGGGGCGGTGCCGACCGTGGTGTAGGGCGGGTTGGGGAAGGTGTTGCCGGGTGCGCCCTGGTCGCCGACGAAGACCATGTTCCAGTTCGACCCGGCCCAGCTGCCCAGCTGGCTGTTGCGGGTGAGGAACTGCTGCTGCGACCCGGACCGGATCTGCCCGTCGATCTTCGAGTCGGCGATGAAGCCGCCGCTGGACCAGCCGCCGTCGTCGAGTGCCAGGTTGCCGCGCAGGTGGATGCGCCGGTACGGGGCGGCCTGCGAGACGGCCCACCGGTCGGTGCCGCCGTTCGGGGTGACCGACAGGTTCTCCGCCGCGCGCCAGAAGTTCTGCGTGGCGTTGCCGCCGTCCCAGTCGGCCTCGGCGTGCACGGCGCCGTTGATGGTGACCGCGTCGGGGGTCAGGCCTAGCCCGGCGACCTGCTCGTAGAAGCCGACGTTGGCGTCGACGTTGTAGGTGCCGGGTTTGAACAGCAGCGCGTAGCGCTGGCCGCCGAACTGGTTGGTCTGCTGCTGGTTGAACACCGCGTCGAGCTTGTTCTGGATGGTGCTGCTCGACATCGACGGGTCGAACACCGACACGTTCGGGCCGAGGTCCGGGGCACCGCTGCCGGGCGGCGGGCTCGACGGCGGAGGGGTACCGCCACCGCCGGGCAGGGTCCACTGCTGGTTGGCGCCGCCGGTGCAGTCCCAGATCTGCAGCGGTGTGCCGTCCGCCGAACTGGGACCGGTGGCGTCGAGGCACTTCCCCGAGCCGGGGTTGACCAGCTGACCGTTGGCGCTGGCCCAGTTCTGGGCGCTGGTGGCGTTGCAGTCGTAGAGCTGGACCCTCGTGCCGTTGGCGGTGCCGGCACCGGCCACATCGAGGCACTTGCCCAAGGCCTGCACCGTGCTGCCGGTCAGCGTCCACTGCTGGGCGGCGGTGCCGTTGCACGTGTACAGCTGGACCTGCGTGCCGTTGGCCGGGTTCGCCCCGGCGACATCGACACATTTGCCGCCGTAGCCGGTGATCGCACCGGAGGTGGCGGCCATGGCCGTGGTGATACCGAACGCGCCGAGGGCCACGACGACGGCGGCGGTACCGACCACCGCGGGTGCCCGTCGCCGCGAGCGGGGGCTGCGCAGGGCGTCCGATCGTGGAATCACGAAGTTTCCTCCCTTGCCGCGCCGGGACGGGCAGCACGAGCGGCGGTCGCACCGGGAGGATACCGGCGCGCCCGCCGCGAACCCTTCTCGGCTGCGACTCATCGAGACAGCGGATGTGCTGAACGTGACGGTCGCGACGTGTCCCGCGACCTCGAGGCGTGCATCGATCCGCTTCAGTATTGACGCGCCCCGATTGACTTTGCAAGACTCTAAATTTAAGTTCCTAAGTTGCTGCGTCGGGGCCGGGTCCACTGACCCGGTCCCATGCCCGGTGCCGCGCCCCGCGAGGTACCGACGCTGCTCGCGGCGTCGCGCTATTCCTGGCGGAGCCCCCAATTGCGTGGAGGCGATTCATGAAGCTTGCAGGACGAGACACGGGCCGTGGCGCCCGGGGCCGGTTGGTGCAGGTCGCGGCAGGCGGGGTAGTCGTGGCCGGCGCCGCGGTCGCGGTGGCCGCGGCGCCATCCGCGTTCGCGGCGGGGGAGCCGGTCAACATCCGGCTGACCACCCGTTGCAGAGCTGGACGTGCGCCGGCGGCGCCAACCAGAAATGGACCGTGAACTCCTGACTGCCACCGATCTAAACGAGGAAACCCATGAATTCGACAGCACCGGCGCGACGCCGGTACCGCCCGCGGACGGTCGCGGTCGTCACGACCGCGGCGCTGGGTGTGACGCTGGGCGTGGCCGGCATCACCGCCGCGCTGGCCGCCACGAGTGGACCTATCACCGGCTTCGGCGGCAAGTGCGTGGACGTGGCGGGGGCGAACTCCGCCAACGGCACCCAGGTCCAGCTCTACACCTGCAACGGCACGGCGGCTCAGCAGTGGACGGTGAACGGCAGCACGCTCCAGGCGTTGGGCAAGTGCCTGGATGTGGCGGGCGCCGGCACCGCCGACGGCACCAGGGTCCAGCTCTACGAGTGCAACGGCACCAGCGCCCAGAACTGGACGGCCTCCAACGCCCAACTGGTCAACCCCGGCTCCGGCAAGTGCCTCGACGCCACCGGTCCCAGTTCGGCGGACGGCACGCCGTTGCAGATCTGGACGTGCACCGGCGGCGCCAACCAGAAATGGACCCTGCCGGGCGGTGGAGGCGGTGGCACCCCTCCGCCACCCGCCGGTGCGATGGCCGCGGCCCCGTACCTGTACGAAGGCTGGGGCAACCCGCCGGACCCGCGTACCGTCATGGCGGCGACCGGGGTCAGGTGGTTCACCATGGCCTTCATGCTCAACAATGGCAACTGCAACCCGATGTGGGACAGTGGCCGGCCACTGACCGGTGGCGTGGACCAGAACACCATCAACGCCATCCGCGCGGCCGGCGGGGATGTGATGGTTTCCTTCGGCGGTGCCAGCGGACCCTGGCTGGAGCACTACTGCGGCAACGCGAGCGCCCTGGCGGCGGCTTATCAGAAGGTGATCAGCACCTACAACCTCAAGGCGATCGACATCGACATCGAGGGCACTCCGTACGACAGCGACACCGACAAGCAGAAGACGATCGCCGCGTTGAAGACGATCAAGGCGAACAACCCGGGTGTCACCGTGTACGTCACGATCGGTACCGGTACCAACGGGCCCGACAACTCCCTGATCAACATGGCCGCGGCCGCCGGTCTGGCGGTCGACGGATGGTCGATCATGACCTTCGACTGGAACAACACCGGCGGCAATCAGGGTCAGCTCACCGGACAGGCGGTCGACGGGCTGCACAACCTGCTCAAGCGGGCGTACGGCTACAGCGACGACCAGGCCTACCGCCGCTCCGGTATCTCGTCGATGAACGGCATCACCGACGAGGGAGCCCGGGTGACGCTCAACGATTTCAACATCATGCTCGCGTACGCCCAGCAGCACCACCTTGCCCGGTTCACCTACTGGTCGCAGAACCGCGACCGGCCGTGCCCCGGCGGATACCCCAACGACGACACGTGCAGCGGCGTCAGCCAGAACGCCTGGGACTTCACCCGCGTGGTGGCCCGGTACCAGGGATAGCGTGCGGCACATGAACGAGGCCCGTGCACCGGCGAGCGCGATGCGCCGCTGCACGGGGCACCGCAAATCTTAAATCTATCGATTAGCTCTCGATGTTCGCCGGCCCGTCCACACCGGAGTTCTACATGCAGCCATCCCTCACCCGAGCGGTACATCGGCTCGCCGCTATCGGCGTGGCAGTCCTCCTCGGCGTCAGCAGCGCCCACCCGGCCTACGCCGACGACCAACCCTGGATGAACGCCGCCCAGACCCCTGAGCAACGCGCCGCCGAGCTGCTGGCAGCGATGACGCAATCGGAGAAGCTGACGATGCTGCACGGTGGCGCATCGTGCGGGTGGGTCGGCTGCGTCGACGCCAATACCCGGCTCGGCATTCCCGCCCTGCATCTGCAGGACGGGCCGGCCGGCGTCGGCGACGGCGTCAGCGGCGTCACTCAGCTCGCCGCCCCGGTCGCTGGCGCGGCGACCTGGGACACCGCGCTGATGAATCAGTACGGCCAGACGCTCGGCGCCGAGCAGTGGGGCAAAGGCACGAACGTGGTACTCGGCCCAACCGTCAACATCGTCCGGGACCCGCGCTGGGGCCGGGCGTTCGAGTCGTTCGGCGAGGACCCGTACCTGGCCGGTCAGATGGGCGCCGCCGACATCCAGGGCATCCAGAGCCAGGGCCCGATGGCCCAGGTCAAGCACTACGCCGTCTACAACCAGGAGACGAATCGCAACAGCACAGCCGACAACGCGATCATCTCCGATCGCGCGGAGCGGGAGATCTACCTGCCCGCGTTCGAGACATCGGTGAAGGCGGGTGGGGCCGACTCGGCGATGTGCTCCTACTCGGCGATCAACGGTCCGTTCGCCTGCGAGAACGGCCCGCTGCAGAACACGATTCTGAAGAACGAGTGGGGCTTCACCGGCTTCATTACCTCCGACTGGGGTGCCACCCACTCGACCGTCGCCTCGGCCAACAACGGCCTCGACATGGAGATGCCGGGCAGCGACTACTACGGCGCCGCCCTGACCACGGCGATCAACAACGGCCAGGTGTCGCAGGCGACCATCAACGATCACGTACGGCGCATCCTCACCTCGATGTTCCGACGCGGCCTGTTCGACCATGCTCAGACCGGCACGCTCACCACCCCGGTCACATCGGCTGCACACACCGCGTTGACCCGGCAGGTGGCCGCAGCGGGCAGCGTACTGCTGAAGAACGCCAACTCGACGCTGCCGATCCCGGCGAGCACGACGTCGATAGCGGCGGTGGGCACCGGCGGCGACGCCTCGCCGATGTACCAGGGCGGCGGCAGCGCGGGCGTGAACCCGTCCAGCACGGTTAGCCCATATCAGGGAATCCGGGCCCGGGCCGGCTCCGGCGTCGCGGTCACCTACTCATCCGGCAGCGACACCGGCCCGATCATCGGCCTCGCCGGCAAGTGCGTCGACGTCGCCGCGGCGAGCAACGCCAACGGTACGCACGTCCAGCTCTACGACTGCAACGGCACCTCCGCGCAGGCGTGGACCACCCGGACCGACGGCACGCTGCGGGCGCTCGGCAAATGCATGGACGTCACCGGCGCCGGCACCACCGACAGCACCAGGATCCAGCTCTACGACTGCAACGGCACGGGCGCCCAGAAATGGACCGTCAGCAACGGCACCCTGGTGAACCCCGCCTCCGGCAAGTGCCTGGACGTCCCCGCCGCCAACCCGGCCAACGGCACCCAGCTCCAGATCTACACGTGCAACAACACCAGCGCACAGCGCTGGACCGTGTCGGGCAGCCCCTCGGCACACGATCAGGCCGTCGCCGCGGCCCGCAACGCGAACCTGGCGATCGTGTTCGTCGACAGGTTCGAGTCCGAGGGCAGCGACCTCGCCGACATCAGCCTGCCCGCCGAGCAGAACCAGCTCGTCACCGACGTGGCCGCCGCCAACCCGAACACGGTCGTCGTCGTGAACAGCGGCTCCGCCGTGACGATGCCGTGGGCCGGCGCGGTGCGCGGCATCATCGAAAGCTGGTACCCCGGCCAGGAATACGGCAACGCGCTCGCGTCGCTGCTGTTCGGCGACGTCAACCCGTCCGGCAAACTGCCCGTCACCTTCCCGGCCTCGCTCGCCGACGTCCCCGCGCACACCACCGCGCAGTGGCCGGGGCAGAACGGCACCGTGCAGTACTCGGAGGGTATCGACGTCGGCTACCGCTGGTACGACCGGCACACCATCACCCCGCTCTTCCCGTTCGGGTTCGGCCTGTCATACACGACGTTCGGGTACGCCAACCTGACCGTCGGCACGCCCGACACCGCCGGCAACGTCGCCGTGTCGTTCGACGTCACCAACACCGGCACCCGGGCCGGCTCCGAGGTGGCCCAGGTGTACGTCGGCCAGCCGGCCGCCACCGGCGAGCCGCCGAAGAACCTGCGCGGCTTCGCCAAAGTCACGTTGAACCCCGGTCAGACCCAACGGGTCACCGTCACCCTCGACGCGCGCAGCTTCCAGTCCTGGACCGCCGGCTGGTCCACCGCCGCCGGCAGCAACCAGATCCTGGTCGGCGCGTCGTCGCGGGACATCCGGCTCACCGGCGCCGTTACGGTGAGCGGTGGCGGCTCCGGCTCCGGCTCCGGCTCCGGCCCGATCGTCGGGTACCACGGGCTGTGTGTCGACGTCCGGGCGGCGTCCACCGCCAACGGCACACCGGTGCAGGTCTACACCTGCAACCAGACCGCCGCGCAGAGCTGGACGGCACAGAGCAGCAGCGCGCTGCAGGCACTCGGCAAGTGCCTCGACGTCACGGCCGGCGGCACCGCCAACGGCACACTCGTGCAGCTGTACGACTGCAACGGTACCGGCGCACAGATATGGCAGCACCAAAGCGACGGTTCCCTGCTGAACCCACAGTCCGGCAAATGCCTCGACGACACCGGATTCTCCACCACACCCGGCACGCAGCTCCAGATCTGGTCCTGCACCGGAGGCGCCAACCAGCTCTGGACCCTGCCGGCCTGACAGACGCTGTGGTCGATCCACCGAGTTCAGGAACTGCTCGACGAGAGTGGGTCGTGGCGGCGTGGCAGAATCGGCCACACGACGGACTCCGTGATCCTCTGAGCCTAACGTTAGTCGCGGTAAGCGGCCGTGGCGATTTGGACGAACGACCGGATCAGTGGGTTCGTGTTGCCATCGTTCCAGACCGTCACGACGCGGCTGGGCGCCATGTCGATCAGCGGTACCACGGCCAGCGCCTCGGGCAGGTGGTGCCCGAGCGGGGCCAGCCCGACCGTGCCGTTCCAGAGCACGGCCTGCTGGCACTCGTGGACGGTGCGCACCACCGGACCTGTGCGGGGCTCGCCACCGTTCCAGTACGACTGCCAGATCGGGTCGGTGCCGTCGGGGAACTGGAACCAGCGCCGGTCGGCCAGGTCGGCCCGGGTGCTGCCGGCGGTAGGTGGCGGCCAGCCGCGTGGCGCCCCGTTCGGCGCTGTCGCCAAGGATGCCGACGGTGATGGTCGCGGCGCCGGCCGCCGCAGCCACCCGCGCGCGTACCTGGTCGGCCTGGTCGAGCAGGTCCGTCGGCAGGTTGGCCGGCCTCGCTACGAGCCTGCTGATCGGCTGGTGTTGGCCATGTTGGCGCGGCTGCTGCCGCGAGACCGGTGGCCGATCTTTCTGGTCACGCCCGCGACGCTGCTGCGCTGGCATCG